>JTFO01010380.1_pt1 | contig 14244 bp, 13 predicted proteins | sample 235411 | NCBI WGS metagenome assembly JTFO01 (sample SAMN03067590, study PRJNA260953) | activated sludge metagenome | biome: Sludge; feature: Wastewater; isolation source: CETP activated sludge from laboratory augmented bioreactor treating... | place: India:Gujarat | collected 2013-04
GTAAAAAAATGACACATTTTTTTCTAAAGGATATCTAATCTAGGCCGTTAAAGGATACGAGAGAAATGAGGTGTACCGACGAGAGGTGAGAGACTCGGAGGAACACTAACAATCGCCTAAGGAGATCAATACTATGGCAATTAACGTTAACACCAACGTTTCGGCGATGACCGCACAGCGTCACCTCAATAATGGGGCGGCAGGTGTGCAGAAATCAATGGAACGCTTGTCATCCGGATACCGAATAAACAGTGCGCGAGACGATGCTGCCGGTTTACAAATATCCAACCGTTTAACTTCGCAAAGTCGTGGTCTGGATGTTGCTGTCCGCAATGCCAATGATGGTATCTCGATTGCACAAACGGCTGAAGGTGCGATGAATGAAAGTACCAACATTTTGCAACGTATGCGAGATTTGGCACTGCAATCATCAAATGGTTCTAACACCCGTTCTGAGCGTTTAGCGATTCAAGAAGAAGTGGGTGCGTTGAATGATGAGCTCAACCGCATTGCTGAGAGTACCTCTTTTGGTGGTAACCGCTTATTGAATGGTACTTTTGGTAGTAAATCTTTCCAAATTGGGGCTGACTCCGGTGAAGCGGTCACATTAACGATGGGAAGCTTGCGCTCGGATACCACGGAGATGGGCGGAAAAGCTTATCGAGCGGAAACGGGGCAAGCCGCTGATTGGCAAGTGACAACAGCAACCGAACTGACCTTGAATTATACTGATAAGCAAGGGGAAGTTCGTGATATCTCCATTAATGTAAAAGCGGGGGATGATCTTGAAGAAGTCGCTACCTACATCAATGGCCAAAATGATGACATTCAAGCTTCTGTTGGTGAAGACGGTAAGTTGCAACTTTTCGCTTCATCACAAAAAGTGATTGGCGATGTCACCATTGGTGGTGATTTGGGGACTGAAATTGGCTTTGGCGCTGGGCAAGATGTGACCGTTAAAGATATTGATGTCACAACGGTGGCAGGGTCACAAGAAGCCATTGCTTTGCTTGATGGCGCGCTAAAATCGGTGGATAGCCAACGTGCACAATTAGGGGCATTCCAAAACCGGTTTGGCCATGCAATTAGTAACTTAGAAAACATTAACGAAAATGTGAATGCTTCTCGTGGTCGTATCAAAGATACTGATTATGCGAAGGAAACCACAGCAATGACTAAGTCACAAATATTGCAACAAGCCAGTACCTCTGTCTTGGCTCAAGCAAAGCAGTCACCATCTGCAGCTCTTAGCCTGTTAGGTTAATTTCAGGTTTGAATGAGTAACATGGGTAATTTGATGTAAGTCGAGTTACCTATAAGGTGGAAGGGAGATTGTTATGGAAGTTCCATCCTACACATCGAACATCCAGCCTTACGGCTCGCAAAGTGGCATTAAATTTGCTTCAGAAAACGAGAGCGTAAAAAGTGTTTCGAATTCAAAAGATAGTCACCGTTCAGGGCCGTCTGAAAAAGTAACAGAACAAGTCTCTGAACAGCTCAAACGCAGTCAAAAACAAGCGTTAGAGATGACTATCAAACAGACCCATGAACGGGAACGTTTGAATGAAGAGCAACGAATAAAAATCCTTGAACGAATGGATGAATTTGTCAATTCGATCAACAAAGGATTATCGTTCAGAGTCGATGAAGAATCAGGACGGGATGTTGTGACAATATATGAAGCCGCAACTGGTGACATTATTCGTCAGATTCCTGAAGAAGAAATGCTTGAAGTTTTGCGACGTCTTTCTCGTGAGCAAGGCCCAAAATCTGGGTTGCTGGTGGTTAAGGCGTAATCGTATTGTTGAGGTGATTGAATGAGTTTAGGCCCGATGGGGATGAACACTGGTTTTGATATCAATAATGTAGTTAGTACTATTGTTAATGCAGAGCGGATACCTAAGCAGCAAAGCATCGACAACAAACGCTATGATATTGATACCAGTATTAGTGCCTATGGGCGACTTAGAGAGTCGCTGGATACGATGAAAAATCTCATGGCGAATTTTCGCCAAGAGAAAGCGTTCGCTGTGCGAAGAGTTGACACTTCGGACGATAACGTATTATCCGCCACGGCAAATACAGAAGCCATGGCGGGTAAGTATGCGGTTGATGTATTGCAGCTTGCTCAAAGCCATAAAATTGCATCGGAGGTTATGCCGAGTGATGTTAAGTTTGGCCCGGGCAAGCTGCAAATTTCTTTAGGTTCGAAAAAATTTACGGTTGATGTCGCTGAAAATGCTCAATTAAGTGATGTTGTCCGTGGCATAAACAGCCAGAAAAATAACCCCGGTGTACGCGCTTCCATCATTAATGATATGGAAGGCCCTCGACTCATTGTTGCTTCCAACCTTTCTGGTGAGAAAAATCGTCTTTCTATACGAGCCGATTCTGAGGCTGGAGATGCGCTGAAACGTTTAGAATATAAGACGCTAGAAGATCGCGTTAAAGATTTAGAAGCGGCTCGGGCACAGGCTCAGCAGTTGATTGCTCCTTTGACACCAGAGCAACAAGAGATGGCGGCCAAAGTGGCCGATAAAATAGGGGGCGCCGCTCGTGAATTGGATGAAGAAATCGCTGCGCAAGCGGCACAGGTCGCCGAAGCTTCCGAGGATTTATCCGGTTCAGAAATAAAAGCGCTTGAAGAGGCTAACCGCTATCTTAAACCTGAGGAGCGCATTCCCGGTTGGACGGAAACCGCGTCGGGAACGTTGTTAGATTCTTATTCTGAACCTAAGCCTGAACTTGATGATAAAGCGTTAGCTAAAGCGCCGGATGTTCCGGGATGGACGAACACCGCATCTGGCACGTTAACCGATTCTTATGTTACGCCAAAAGAAGCCCAAGCGAAATTAGATGCAAAACTCGCTAGCGAGCAAGCGGCTATTGATGAGGCGGTAAAAAGCGGCAAGATGACGCCGGAAGAAGCAAAATTGGCTCAGCGTGAAAAGCTTTCGGATGAAGAGCGTGAAGCGCTTGAAACCATGGAAAAAGTACAAGCTGAGTTGAAAGCGGCCCAACAATCTTTTGATGAGTACCAAGGTATGATTCAAGTACAAGCTGGGCAAGATTCTCGAATATTACTGGATGGTATTGCTACGCTATCTAGTGATAACAATGTCATTGAAAATGCGATTGAAGGGGTTAATTTAACCTTAAAAGGAAAAACGGAACCTAACCAGCGTCCTGCGGAAATTGGTATTGAGTATGATAGGGAGAGTGTTCGAGAAGATATTGAACAGTTTGTCGCCTCCTACAATCAGTTTTATCGGATAAGCAAAGAGCTCGCCAGTGTGGATCCCAATACTGGTCGAGCGGGGCCATTAGCTGGGGATAGCATTGTTCGCAGTGCAGACTCTCGGCTAAAATCGGTCTTTTCTTCGCCTATTGAGCAGGCACCAGAGAATTTAAAAAGCCTGACTGAGTTTGGTATTACCACCACTCGTCAAGGGACGTTAGAAATCAACTATGGTATGCTTAATCGTCAGTTGAACACGAACTTTACACAATTAGGTGAATTTTTTGGTGGAAATCAAGGGTTTGCTAAGCGTGTAGAAGATGCTATTCAAGGGTTAACCGGCGCAACTGGATCCATTCGTACTCGAGAGAACAGTTTATCGGAACAAACTCGTCGTTTATCTAAAGATCAAGATGCTTTAGATCGTCGTATGGATGGTTTAGAAAAACGGACACATGCCAAATTTTCAGCGATGCAAGATGCAACAGGGAAAATGCAGTCCCAACTAGCTGGCATGATGAATGCTTTAGGTTAGTAATATGCAAATGACCCTTCAAGTTTTATGTGATATCAACCATCAAATCAAAGAAAAGTTGATGGTTGATGAGATAAATACTGAAGAAATTATTGTGTTGGTCGATAAAAGAGAAACCCTGCTAGGGGAACTGCTGAGTTATATTGCAAGTAACCCACAGTTTGCGCAATCTGCCGAATGGCAGAGTGCCATTTTAGAGACACAACACCTTGTTGAACTGATGCAGAGAAAGACACAATCGATAGGGCAGGCGCTTCATAAATATCGATACGGCAATAAATCCGTTCAGCAATACAAAAAGTTTTTATAAGAGGAAGACTATGCGTGGTTCTTTACAGGCGTACAAAAAAGTATCAGTGGATAGCCAGCTCACGGCAGCCTCACCACATAAAATTGTGCAGATGCTGATGGCAGGTGCAATTGAGCGCTTGATTCAAGGCAAGGCCGCCATGCAGCAAGGTAACATCCCTGTAAAAGGTGAACGTTTGGGTAAAGCGTTAGATATTATCATTAGCTTGCGCAGCAGTTTATCGATGAAAGAGGGCGGTGAAATTGCACAGAATTTAGATATGCTTTATGAGTTTATGATCACTCAAATTTCTACGGCTAACCACAAAAATGACCCACAACCTATTGATGATGTTATCGATATCATCCGGGAGATCAAGTCAGCTTGGGATCAAATCCCAGCGGAATATCACAATTTAACCGCTTCAGAAATCGGGATGTAGGATTTATCCTAATCTTTTAACCGGTATCACACCTGATAATTGCTTGGTTGCCTTATTTTTTTAATTAAATAGAATAGAAGCCACTAACTAGCCAAGTGGCTTTTTTGTTGCTGATTTCACACGTTGTTTATCCTTGCTTTGGCTGCTTAGCGCTGTATTTAGCCAAGAGAGTGATTCTCAAAGGTGTTCACACAACAATCTCAGAATTAAGGCAAATATTCTCACCTATGCAAGGTTTAGCAAAACTACTTGTCATTGAAGACGACGTTTCTGTTCGTCAAAGTTTCAGCACAATCCTAGAATTCGTGGGGGAGCAGTGTGAAGTCATTGACTCTTCACAAATTGATCGTATTGATTGGTCTGGCCCTTGGGCTGGATGTATTCTGGGTTCAGTTGATGCTCCTTGTTTGCCTGAAACGCTAAAAAATACGCTTTTTCATGCGAACCACATTCCTTTACTTGTCGCAAACAAACACTTTTTTTCTTTTGAATCTTTCCCACAGTTTGTCGGCGAATTAGAGTTTCCCCTTAACTATCCTCAACTAAGTGAAGCATTGCGTCATTGTAAAGAGTTTTTAGGTCGTAAAGGTATTCAATTACACTCTTCTTCACGTAATAACACCCTGTTTCGTAGCTTGGTTGGACAGAGTCTTGGCATTCAAGAAGTTCGTCATTTAATTGAGCAAGTCGCCAGTACCGAAGCCAATGTTCTTATCTTAGGAGAATCGGGAACCGGGAAAGAAGTCGTTGCTCGTAACATTCATTATCACTCTCCTCGTCGTCGAGGGCCTTTTGTTCCTATTAACTGCGGTGCCATTCCAGCGGAATTGCTGGAAAGTGAATTGTTTGGCCATGAGAAAGGGGCTTTTACCGGAGCGATTACTGCCCGTAAAGGACGGTTTGAGTTGGCGGAAGGTGGGACACTGTTTTTAGATGAAATTGGTGATATGCCTACCAATATGCAAGTGAAACTCTTGCGTGTGCTTCAAGAACGTTGCTTTGAACGAGTGGGGGGCAACACCACCATTAAAGTCGATGTTCGAATTATTGCCGCGACTCACCGAGATCTCGATAATATGATCAGTGAACAGCGTTTTCGGGAAGATTTATACTATCGTCTCAATGTTTTTCCTATTGAAATGCCAGCGCTGAAAGATCGCAAAGAAGACATTCCTTTGTTGTTGCAAGAATTAATGACCAGAATGGAATCCGAAGGGGCATCTCCCATTTGTTTTACTCCTAGATCCATCAACTCCTTAATGGAACATGATTGGCCTGGAAATGTGCGTGAATTAGCGAATCTTGTCGAGCGGATGGTGATTCTTTATCCTAATAGTTTAGTGGATGTGAACCATCTTCCCACTAAATATCGCTATAGTGATATTCCGGAGTTTCAACCTGAGCTGAGCCGTTTTAGCTCAGTGGAAGAGCAAGAACGAGATGTCTTGGCGAATGTTTTTTCCGAGGATTTCAATTTTGAACAAGGGGATGAATTTTCGCTAAATGGGCATTTAGATACACCACAGGCGCTGCCTCCAGAGGGCATTAATTTGAAAGAGCTCTTAGCTGATTTAGAGGTCAATTTGATTAATCAAGCGTTGGATGCTCAAAGTGGGATTGTGGCTCGAGCGGCGGATATGCTGGGAATGCGCCGCACCACATTGGTTGAAAAAATGCGGAAATACAATATGCAGCGGTAGTCATTTTTCCGTGAGTCAATTTATTGACCCTGCTGTAATTGTCTGAAATAAAAGAATAATAGCCTGGCGTGCAATTTGCATGTTAGGCTATTGTTGTTTTTTAAGGTCAAAGATTAGCGATGGATAACTCAATGCAAAAGCAACATTCGCATTTGGACTCGTTGGAAGATCAAGTTGAGCGTTATAAACAAGTGTTGGATGTGATGCCCGCAGGCGTTATCTTACTCGATACTCAGGGAATCGTGCGTGAAGCTAACCCAGAAGCTCAACGACTTTTGCAAATCCCCTTACTGGGCGAAAAATGGTATACGGTGATTCAAATCGCATTTGCGCCTCGTGAAGATGATGGGCATGAAATATCATTGCGTAATGGACGAAAAGTTCGTTTAGCCATCTCAGCATCAACCACAGGGCAGTTGATTTTGATCACCGACTTAACGGAAACTCGTTTACTACAATCTCGTATTAGTGATTTACAACGATTATCTTCGCTTGGTCGTATGGTGGCTTCTTTAGCTCATCAGGTTCGAACTCCCTTATCTAGCGCTATGTTATATGCGGCGAACTTGTCTGCGCCTAATTTGCCTCTTTCGACGCGAGAGCGATTTCAAAATAAACTGCTTGATCGGCTGCATGATCTAGAAAAACAAGTCAATGATATGCTGCTGTTTGCCAAAGGTGGAGATAATAAAGTTATCCAACCTTTTTCTATTGCCGATTTAGTGGCTGAGTTTTCACCCATGGTGGAAACAGCATTGAAAAATAATCAGATAGATTATGACTTGCAAGTTGAGCAAGAAGAGACAAGGTTATTGGGGAATGCTAATGCGGTCGCGTCTGCAATCAGTAACTTGGTCATGAATGCGATTCAAATTGTGGGTAAACATGCACAAATTGATGTGTTTTTTCGTCCTGTGAATGGTGAATTAAAAATTTCAGTACAGGATAATGGCCCCGGTGTACCGGAAGAATTGCAGCATAAAATTATGGAGCCCTTTTTTACCACTCGTTCTCAAGGAACGGGATTAGGGCTTGCTGTCGTGCAAATGGTTTGCCGTGCGCACGATGGCCGATTAGAGTTGATGTCACAGTCAGGGGAAGGGGCATGTTTTACCATGTGTCTTCCTCTTGAACGTCAATCCCAACCCTCTCAACCAGATAGTGGAGAATGATCATGGCGCAAAATAAAGTCTTAGTCGTTGAAGATGACGAGGGTCTACGTGAAGCGTTGGTGGATACGTTGGCGCTAGCGGGGTATGAGTGGCTCGAAGCGGATTGCGCTGAAGATGCATTGGTTAAGCTAAAAAGTAACCCTGTCGATATTGTTGTCTCTGATGTTCAAATGGCGGGGATGGGCGGGTTAGCCTTACTGCGCAATATCAAGCAACATTGGCCTAATTTGCCTGTTTTGTTAATGACCGCTTATGCCAATATCGAAGATGCGGTTGCAGCCATGAAAGATGGTGCGATTGATTATATGGCTAAACCTTTTGCGCCAGAAGTCTTGCTGAACATGGTCAGTCGCTATGCACCCGTCAAATCTGATGATAATGGCGATGCGGTGGTCGCTGATGAGAAGAGCCTCAAACTACTGGCCTTAGCAGAAAAAGTCGCAAAAACCGATGCGAATGTCATGATTTTAGGTCCGAGCGGTTCAGGTAAAGAGATCATGTCGCGTTACATCCATAACGCCTCTCCGCGTAAAGAGGGCCCCTTTATTGCCATTAACTGTGCAGCTATCCCTGACAACATGTTAGAAGCAACCCTCTTTGGTTATGAAAAAGGGGCGTTTACCGGGGCGGTACAAGCGTGTCCTGGTAAGTTTGAGCAGGCACAAGGTGGCACGATTTTGCTCGATGAAATCAGTGAAATGGATTTAAGTTTGCAAGCAAAATTGTTGCGTGTGTTGCAAGAGCGAGAAGTGGAACGCTTGGGGAGTCGTAAAAGTATCAAGCTTGATGTTCGAGTTCTTGCAACCAGTAACCGTGACTTAAAAGCCTATGTGCAAGAAAATAAATTCAGAGAAGATTTGTATTATCGGCTTAATGTTTTTCCCATTACTTGGCCTGCACTTTGTGAGCGGAAAAAGGATATCGCCCCCTTAGCTAACCATTTGGTTGAGCGGCATTGTAAGAAGCTAGGGTTACCTGTTCCTAGTATTTCAATGGCCGCCATTACCAAGTTGCAGAGTTATCCATGGCCTGGCAATGTGCGAGAACTAGACAATGTGATTCAACGGGCATTAATCTTAAGTGAGCAGGCAGACATTGATCAGCAGCATATTTTACTCGAAGGATTGGATTGGCAAGATGCTTCAGGTTTACAGACCCTTGTTGAAGAAGGGGAAGAGCGAGCCTGTCCTGACATTAAACCTCTAACAGAAGTGGGTTCAGAGCCCAAAAGTTACCCTAGTACTACGGGATTAGGGGATGAACTTCGAGATCAAGAGTTTTCTATTATCATGGAAACTTTGGTGGAGTGTCATGGACGTCGCAAAGAAATGGCTGAGAAGCTAGGCATTAGTCCACGAACATTACGTTATAAGTTAGCAAAAATGCGGGATGCGGGTATTGATATTCCGGGATAAGAACAGAAGTTGGTCAGGTTTCAAGTGGCATATTAATTGCTGCACTATTAAATTATTCTATCAGAGTCAAAGAATTGGCACCCGAGGTCACAATGAAATTAGATAGCTTACACAGCGAAATGCAGGCCATGATGGTAGAAGCGGGTAACCGTAATCCTACTGTGACAGGACAAAAAGTTGGCGCTGATTTTGGTAATATGCTGACTCAGGCTATCAATAATGTGAATGGGTTACAAAAAACCTCCAACGATTTACAAACTCGTTTTGATCGAGGGGATGAGGGCATTTCATTATCAGATGTGATGATCGCTCGTAATAAATCTAGTGTTGCATTTGAAGCAACGATTCAAGTACGCAATAAACTTGTTGAAGCGTATAAAGAACTCATGAATATGCCAGTATAACCACATAAGGTATGAATTGTGGCTGAAGATAAACAAACAACCGACTTGGCACTCGCTTCTGGTGGAGAGCATGCTTTATCCACGAGTGTTGATCTTGATGGTGGCGTGCAAAATCCAGATTTAGAAGAAAAAAGTTCTTCTAAATTAGATTTTGCCATGGGCGATCTTGACCTGTTACGACAAATTGTTCTGGTGCTATCGATCTCTATCTGCGTGGCTTTAATCGTTATGCTGTTTTTCTGGGTGAAAGAACCTGAAATGCGCCCTCTTGGGGCTTATGATATGGAAGAACTCATCCCGATTCTGGATCATCTCGATCAACAAAAACAAAACTATCGTCTAGATGGTAATACCATTTTAGTACCAAGTAGCGATTACAACAGTATTAAACTCAATATGGCTCGGATTGGGTTGAATCAGTCACGTAATGCCGGTGATGACATCCTGTTGCAAGATATGGGATTTGGTGTCTCTCAGCGTCTGGAACAAGAACGCTTAAAGCTGAGTCGTGAACGTCAATTAGCGAAAGCTATTGAAGAAATGCGACAAGTCAATAAAGCCCGAGTTTTATTAGCGCTACCAAAACAAAGTGTGTTTGTTCGTCATAACCAAGAAGCGTCAGCCTCTGTTTTTCTGACTTTACGTACCGGGACGAATCTTAAACAAGAAGAAGTCGATTCTGTGGTTGATATGGTGGCGAGCGCGGTTCCGGGGATGAAACCGACTCGCGTGACCGTGACGGATCAACACGGGCGTTTGCTCAGTTCCGGTTCACAAGACCCGATTTCTTCTGCTCGACGTAAAGAACAAGAGCTTGAACGTCGTCAAGAAGAGAATTTGCGCAGCAAAATCGACTCCGTACTGATCCCTATTTTAGGGTTGGGTAACTATACGGCTCAGGTGGATATTGAACTCGATTTCAGTGCGATTGAACAAACTCGTAAAGTCTTTGACCCTAATACTCCTTCTACCCGCAGTGAATATACCTTAGAAGATTATAATAATGGCAATGTGGTTGCTGGTATTCCTGGTGCCTTGAGTAATCAACCTCCTGCTGATGCGTCGATTCCGCAAGATGTTGCTCAAATGAAAGACGGCTCTTTACTTGGTCAAGGTTCTGTTCATCGTGAAGCAACGCGTAACTTTGAATTAGATACCACCATCAGCCATGAAAGACGGCAAACGGGGGTGGTTAATCGACAAACGGTGGCGGTTGCTGTCAGAAACCGACCCGTGGTAAACCCTGAAAATGGGCAGATCACTTACCAACCTTTAACGGAAGGGGAGCTAAGCGCTATTCGCCAATTATTGATTGGCACGGTTGGTTTTAATGAAAATCGTGGTGATCTATTAAATGTATTAAGCATGCAGTTTGCTGAACCAGAGTTTGAGCAATTGGCCGATATTCCTATTTGGGAAAATCCACACTTCAACGATTGGGTTCGTTGGTTGGCGAGTGCATTAGTGATTATTGTTATTGTGCTAGTGCTGGTTCGCCCTGCAATGAAGAAACTGCTTAATCCTACGGCTGATGATGATGAACAGCTCTATGGACCTGATGGGCTTCCGATTGGGGTTGATGGCGAAACCAGCTTGATTGGCAGTGATATCGAAGGGGGTGAGTTGTTCGAGTTCGGATCCGGTATTGATTTGCCTAATTTACATAAAGACGAGGATGTACTGAAAGCGGTACGTGCTCTGGTCGCTAACGAGCCAGAATTAGCAGCTCAAGTTGTGAAGAATTGGATGCAAAATGCCTAATGAAATTATGAATAAAGATACTGAAAACGGTATCGATATTGCCAATATTCCTGGGGAAGAACGTGCGGCTATCTTATTGCTGAGCCTCAATGAAGAAGATGCGGCTGGGATCATTCGCTATTTAGAGCCAAAGCAAGTTCAGCGAGTGGGAAGCGCGATGGCGAAAGCGAAAGACTTGAGCCAAGAAAAAGTGACGGCGGTTCACCGCGCATTTTTGGAAGATATCCAAAAATACACCAATATTGGTATGGGGAGCGAAGACTTTATGCGTAATGCATTGATTGCTGCCTTAGGTGAAGATAAAGCGAACAACTTGGTTGATCAAATTCTACTAGGAACCGGCTCGAAAGGGTTGGATTCATTGAAATGGATGGACCCAAGACAAGTGGCTAGCATTATTGTTAATGAACACCCTCAAATACAGACCATCGTATTGTCTTATCTTGAACCCGATCAGTCTGCTGAGATCCTTGCCCAGTTTTCTGAGCGAGATCGTCTCGATCTTATGATGCGTATCGCTAACCTTGAAGAAGTTCAACCTTCAGCCTTGGCGGAATTGAATGAAATCATGGAGAAACAGTTTGCAGGTCAAGCTGGTGCGCAAGCCGCGAAAATTGGTGGCCTGAAAGCCGCTGCGGATATTATGAACTATCTGGATAACAACATTGAAGGTCCGCTTATGGATCAGATGCGCGAGCAAGATGAAGACCTCGCTACTCAGATTGAAGATCTTATGTTTGTCTTTGAAAACTTGGTGGAAGTTGACGATCAAGGTATTCAGAAATTACTACGTGATGTTCCACAAGATGTATTGCAAAAAGCACTCAAAGGGGCTGACGAAACCTTACGTGATAAAATCTTTAAAAACATGTCGAAACGTGCAGCTGAATTGATGAAGGACGATTTGGAAGCCATGCCTCCGATTAAAGTCTCCGATGTTGAAGCTGCGCAAAAAGAAATTCTGGCCATTGCTCGGCGAATGGCAGACAACGGGGATCTCATGTTGTCTGGCGGGGCTGATGAGTTTTTATAATAAACAAGGCCTGCTGACTCAGCAGGCCTTGTTTATCGTCGAATGAGGTGTCTCATGACTGGAGAGAGAAAACGTGGTTTTATCCGTTTAGGTTCTGATGCCACCATAGAACCGCCGAAAAAATGGGGGCTGCCCGATTATGCGAATGGACAGAATAAAACCGCCAAAGAGACCGCATTAAATTATGATCCTGCTTGGGTCCCGAATTTTGATGAAGAGGAAGCGGACTTACCACATACACTCAGTGATGAAGAGATTGAACTGATTAAACAGGCCGCTTATCAAGAAGGAGTAGAACAGGGGCAAGCCGAAGGATATCAGCAAGGTTTTGAGCAAGGTAAGCAAGCGGGTTTTGATGCGGGTCACCAAGAAGGGATTCAGACAGGGGAAGCCGAAGGATTAGCGGCCGGTCAATCACAGATCCAGCAACAAGTTGAACATTTCTTAAACTTAGCGAACCAATTTGCACAGCCGCTGGAGCTAATGAATGCTCAGGTAGAAAAACAGTTGGTTGATATGGTGTTGGCACTCGTAAAAGAAGTGGTGCGAGTGGAAGTTCAAATGAACCCCCAAGTGATTTTAGATACCGTTAAAGAGTCGGTTGAAGCTTTACCCGTTGCCGGCCATACCATTCATGTCAAACTTCACCCCGAAGATTGTGAAATCATCAAACAAGCTTATGGTGAAAAAGAGCTTGAACTTCGTCAATGGACATTGGACAGTGAACCCGCCCTTAATCGAGGGGATGTGCAGATAGAAGCGGGTGAATCAAGCGTGAACTACCGTATGGAAGAGCGTATTCGTAGTGTACTGCAACGTTTTTGTGGCACAAATCGTCATCATCAAGGGCAAGACTAATGCAAGCGCTGGCAGACCGATTAGCACAGTATAAGACTCAGGGATTAACGAGCCGGCCTGTTGCTTCAGGTAAGTTAATTCGGGTGGTTGGATTAACCTTAGAAGCCACAGGGTGTCGAGCGCCTATTGGGAGTTTGTGCTTAGTGGAAACCATGTCTGGTGAAATGGAAGCGGAGGTTGTGGGCTTTTCTGGTGATCGCTTGTTTTTAATGCCCAGTGAGCAGATTAATGGCGTATTACCTGGTGCCAAAGTCACCCCATTAACAGAAGAAGCAGGCCTTGCGGTGGGGATGGAATTATTGGGTCGAGTCATTGATGGAGTCGGGAACCCCTTAGATGGACTTGGCCCTATTTATACCGATCAATATGCCACCTTCAATGCTCAGCCCATTAACCCTCTATCACGCAAGCCGATCACTGAACCCCTAGATGTGGGAATTAAAGCCATTAATGGCTTATTGACGGTTGGAAAAGGTCAACGTATTGGTCTGTTTGCGGGTTCAGGGGTCGGTAAGTCGGTCACCTTGGGGATGATGACACGCGGAACCACAGCTCAAGTAGTGGTGGTGGGATTGATTGGTGAGCGTGGCCGAGAAGTGAAAGAGTTTATCGAAGAGATACTGGGTATCGATGGCCGTCAACGTTCGGTTGTGGTTGCCGCTCCTGCGGATGCCTCCCCATTAATGCGTTTGAAAGGTTGTCAGACAGCATTGGCGATTGCTGAATACTTTCGTGATCAAGGGTTGGATGTTTTACTGTTGATGGACTCATTAACCCGTTTTGCACAAGCTCAGCGAGAAATCGCGTTATCGGTGGGAGAACCACCAGCCACGAAAGGTTATCCACCGTCGGTTTTTGCAAAGTTACCCGCGTTAGTGGAGAGAGCGGGTAATGGTGGTCCAGATCAAGGTTCTATCACCGCTTTCTTTACCGTATTAACGGAAGGGGATGATCTCCAAGACCCTATTGCGGATGCTTCTCGTGCGATTCTTGATGGGCATATTGTGCTTTCTCGGGAGATGGCTGATGCGGGGCACTATCCTGCCATTGATGTTGAGAAGTCGGTCAGCCGTGTGATGCCACAGATCACAACCGATGAACATATGTTGATGTCAAAAGCCGTTCGGCAAATACTCTCCATTTGTCGAAAAAATCAAGATTTGGTCTCGATTGGGGCTTATAAACCGGGAACTGATAAAGCGATTGATAGTGCCTTTACCCTAAAACCACGATTAGATCATTACTTACAGCAAGAAATGAAAGAGTCCGTTCCTTATGAAATGTGTATTGGGATGTTGAAAAATGTCCTTAGCATGGAGTAAGGATAAAAAATGGATAACGCTTTAGAGTTTTTATTAGGACAAGCCAAAGAATCGGAAGATAAGGCGGTATTGGCA
>JTFO01001979.1_pt1 | contig 14068 bp, 9 predicted proteins | sample 235411 | NCBI WGS metagenome assembly JTFO01 (sample SAMN03067590, study PRJNA260953) | activated sludge metagenome | biome: Sludge; feature: Wastewater; isolation source: CETP activated sludge from laboratory augmented bioreactor treating... | place: India:Gujarat | collected 2013-04
CTGCCCACTGAAAACATGGAAGGCAATAATACCGGGTAAAATAATGATACTTGGAATCATCAGTTTAAAGAAAGCACAAAGCAGTACTCCTTTTTGTCCTTCTGCTAGGTTCTTCGCCCCCAAGGCTTTTTGTACAATGGACTGATTGGTACACCAGAAGAACATATTGGAGACGATCAACCCAGTAAATAAGGTCGAAAATGGTACCATCGAATCTTCAGAACCAATCGAGTTAAATTTTTCTGGGTGAGCTTGATAGACTTCCACTAAGCCGCCCCATATATCACCATTGCCCACATAAGCCAGAGCGAACAACGTGACCATCAAGCCGCCAGTAATTAACCCAACACCATTGATAGTATCGGCCACTGCAATCGCTTTAATGCCACCAAAAACAGCATAAATGGCCCCTATCGTACCCACACCCCAAACCATTAGCCATAAAGCGGTATCTTTATCGACACTAAATACATTGGATACTTGGAACAAACTTTCCAAAGCGATCGCACCGGTATAAAGCACAATAGGTAGGAGTGAAATGACATACATGGCTAAGAATAGAATCGACGTAATGGTCAGCGTTTGTTTATCAAACCGCTTTTCTAAGTATTCAGGAATGGTCGAAATACCCAGTTTTAGATAACGCGGTAGAAAGAAAATCGCAAAAAGAACGATGGTCATGGCTGCCATCACTTCCCATGCCATAACGATAAAACCAGTACGAAAAGATAAGCCATTGAGTCCGACGAGGTGTTCTGTGGAGAGGTTCATCAGCAACATGGATCCGCCAATATAAACCCCAGTTAACGACCGACCGCCGAGAAAATATCCTTCTGTTGAATCAGTAAGGTGTGCGTTGTGAGTTTTATAGTAGGCAAATCCCGCAACGAACAGCGTAAAACCGATAAATGAAATAAAAGCGAGCATGGTTCCTCCAAAAGCTTTTATTACGCCCAGCACCTTTATATCTCCATGCTGGGCGATAAATTAGCCAACCTGATTAGCGAAGGCTAATGACGATTTACAGTGTAATTTCACGTCCTGAGTGCAGTGATTCCAACGCTTTATCCGCGAGCAATAATGCTTGCTCACCATCATAACCACTACATTCAGGCTTCGCTCGGCCAGATAACACATCCACAAAGTGCTGCCATTCTGCGCGATACGCTTTTTCATAACGCTGTAAGAAGAAGTGTTCAGGTTTTGCGGCCACACAGCCTTGTTCGCCCCAAACTTCCACCGCATCTTCATGGATATTATTCGCGCGCAGTAAACCTTTTTCGCCATGCAGTTCAATACGTTGATCGTAACCGTAACCAGAGCGACGGCTATTGGTAATCGTCGCCATCGCCCCTGATGGGAATTTCATCACGATGAATGCGGTATCAATATCCCCCGCTTGACCAATTTCAGGATCGACAAGATTACTGCCTTGTGCATAAATAGAGACAGGATCTTCTCCCATGATAAAACGAGCCATATCAAAGTCATGAATCGTCATATCTCGGAACATGCCACCAGAAACTTTGACATATTGAGCAGGAGGTGGCGATGGATCGCGGGAAGTGATCAGCAGTGACTCCGCTTTACCAATGACGCCCGCACTCAGTTGTTCACGCACTTTTCGAAACTGTGGATCATAACGGCGGTTAAATCCGACAAAGAGAGGAACCTGATGCTCTTTGACAATGGCTAAACATTCACGGACTCGTTCAATATCTAAATGGACAGGTTTCTCACAAAAAATAGCTTTCCCAGCTCGTGCAGCCAGTTCAATCAGCTCTGCATGGGTATCCGTCGCAGAGGCAATCAGCACCCCATGGACATTGGGATCGGCCAGAGCTTGTTCTGTGGTTTGAATGTTAGCGCCATATTTATCGGCCAGTTTTGATGCACCATCACCATAAGGGTCAATGACAGAGTAGAGGTTGGTTTCTTTATGTTCAGCGATATTGACGGCGTGAACTTGTCCAATTCTACCAGCGCCAAACAAAGCAATGTTATACATAGGGTACTCTCCTTCTACAGGATGTTTTTATGATCTTTTCATTGAAGCTTTACCGCATAACGAGTGTTGGCTTTCTCACTTCATTAATGAGCGGGATGGAAACAATGAGTTCTTGTTAATGACAAACACACCATAGCAACGAAAAAATAATTCCACAATAATTTAAAATGAAATTTTTATTTTGTTTTTGAGAATTGAGAGTATCGCAACATTTTTGCTCACCATGAACCTTGAGGCTGTATTCATTAAGGATAATATGAGAGGAATTGAAGAACATTGATCAACAAAATAGAAACATTATTGATATATAAAGGCTTTTTATTACTCTCCTCACAGAATAGGGAATTATATGAAATAAATATTTCATATCAACTAAAAACCGCGCGCATTTCCGAACGATCTCGAACAAAAAAGCCACAATATGATCGCGCTTCTCTTTGTGGCTTTCGTTCATTGGTGACACTTCACGCTTCTAGTGCGAATGGATTAGAAATCTGTCATTAGCCGTTTATATTCCATGTCATCCTCATACATTTTGTGGAAAATAGTGTATTTCATGTCATAGAAATGCTTAATTTTGTCGGTCTGTGGCGTCACACTTTTACTGATACGACTCATCGCATTCATGGCATCTGGAATGTCACTATAAAACCCGGCGGCCACGGCTCCTAACATTGCGGAGCCAAGAATGACAGCTTCACTCTCTTCTGGTAACAAGAAAATACATCCTGTCGCGTTCGCATGTTCTTGCAGAAAAATACTGTTCTTGGTGCCTCCCCCACAAGCCATGATGGTATCAATTTCGTAGCCTGAGCGGTTCATGACTTCGATAATATGGCGAGTTCCCAAAGCGATTCCCTGAATAGTTGCCAAATACAGTAATGCCATATCATCCATGGTTTGGGACATTTTTAATCCAGTAACCGTCCCCGTGAGATGCGCATTAGCTCGCGGTGAACGATTGCCATGAAAATATGGCAGTACGTGAATGTCTTTGGTCAGAAAGGCAATGTTGTCTTTGCTGCCCGCTAAACTCAGCAAACGATCATTTAACAACTGGTAGACCGTTTTCCCTACTTTACCCGCTTGTATCTTGACACTGTCATACAGTGGATGAGAAGTAATCACATGATCAATTAAGGCTCCGGTTGCAGACTGACCGCCTTCATTTAACCAGTACCCCGGGATCATGGCGCTGTAGTAAGCTCCCCATACCCCATCAATAAATCGAGCGGTTTTTGAAACGGCCATGTGACAAGAGGAAGTGCCACCAATTAAGGCTAACCGCTTATTAAAATCCGCTTTATCTCCCGTCATTCCTGCCGCACCTAAAACACCAATTCCCCCCGCATGGGCATCAATGATGGAGGTCGCAACGGCCGTTCCAACCACTAAACCGAGATCTGAAGCCGCATGAGCGGTTAACCCATTTCCTACTGGTTGCCCCATTGGCAAAATACGTTCGCCAATCACTTTCGCATTACTGTCGAGTAAATCATCAAGACCCACTTCTTTGAAAAAGCTTTTATCCCATCGACCTTCATGGCCCAGATAGGTCCACTTACAGACGGTTGAACACAATGAACGACTATCATCAAAGGTAGCTTTCCAAGTTAAAAAATCCGGTAAATCAAAAAAATACCCCGCTTTTGACCAAGTATTCGGCATGTTTTGCTTTAGCCAGAGTAACTTTGGGGTTTGCATCTCAGGTGAAATTCGATTCCCCACATAAGCCAGCACGGGATGTTCCGTTTTATTAATGCGATCGGCTTGAACGATGGCTCGGTGATCCATCCACATGATAATGTTCTGTTCACTACGCCCCGTTGGGCTCACGGTTAAAGGTTGACCATGTGGGTCCAATACCACCAGAGAACAGGTCGCATCAAACCCTATCCCTTTGACTTGAATCGGGTCGATATTGGCCTGAGATACCGCATCTTTCACCGCTAGGCACACCGACTGCCAAATATCTTCCGACGATTGTTCAACAAAATCGGCTTGTGGCTTAAACATAAGCGTATCGCGTTTCGCTTCACCTACTTTATGTCCATTGGCATCAAATACCCCAGCTCGTGCGCTACCACTGCCTACATCAACGCCGATAAAATAAATACTCATAGATTTCACCGTTAAGCCTTATTCTTTTGTAAGAAAATAAATAAAATCAGGATACCGCCCCATAAAGCCATGGTGAGATAGCTGCTCACTCCCAGCAAGTTAAGGCCGCTTTCTAATGTTTGAAGCACTATCAAGGCAAGCGCAATGCCAATAATTCGTCCAAAACCACCATCAGGGTTAATACCACCTAATACAGATGCTAAAATGGCAATCAGTAAATAAGATTCCCCATATCCGGCTTTAGCGGAATTGAATTTTGCCATCATGACCAATGCCGCCACCCAACATAATAGGGATGAAAGGACATAAACCGATAAGGTGGCCTTTTTCGTATTAATACCTGAAAAACGGGTGGCTTTTTCATTCGATCCCATTAAATAAATGGTTCGCCCTAAGCGCGTATGTTCTAATAAAGCCCAAAGCCCAATCGCAAAGACGGAAAACAAAATAAGAGGCATTGGAATCCCAAAAAAGGTACCATTTCCTAACATCAGCAGTGTATTGGGGAAGCCAGAGATCACACTTCCTCCTGAAATAAGAACATTTAGCCCATTGATCAATGTCATCATCCCCAATGTTGCAAGAATGGGAGAAACACCAACATAAGCAATTAACGCCCCGTTAAACAGCCCAATCATGACTGCCGTTGCCACGCCCCCAGCCAAGGCAATAACCAACATCGCTGCACTATCTGGTGCTTGAGTAATAATGCTCGCCATGACCAAACCGCAGGCATTGGTCGTGGCAATAATGGATAAATTAATGCCTCCGGTTAACATACAGACTGCCATTGCCAGCGCGAGCAAACCCAATAATGGCATTTGAGAAGACATCGACTGTAGGTTATTAAACGAAAAGAAAGAGGGACCGGCCAAAAATCCCATGGCCAGTAAAATACCCACTAATATCACCAACAAATAGCGAATATTTTTATCCGTCGGTAGTTGTAGTTTATTGAGAATGACTTCCATTATGCCCCCTGCATCGCTTGTTTTTTCTCGTTGTTCGCCGTTATGCTAATGCTGCATACAATGATTAAACCGGTTACAACGGTATGCCAATAAGAAGGAACCCCTAGAATCGTTAATCCATTTTTTACAATTGCCAGTAAGATAACCCCAAGGATCACTCCCATTAATGTTCCCTTTCCTCCTGTCATACTGGTTCCCCCCAGAACAACAGCAGCGAGCACGGTCAACTCAAACCCCATCAGTGAATTTGGTGCAACCGACTGGGTGATTTGGGTTTGCACGACTGAAGCGATGCCCGCCAGTGCCCCCATATACCCATAGACAAATAAATGAATGCCAAAAAGGTTAATACCAATCCGGCTCGCCGCATCAGCATTGCCACCAACCGCATAAATTTGTCGTCCTAGGCGAGTTTTCGTCATTAAAAAAGAAGTGGCGAGAACCATCACAATGAGCGTCAAGATCGGAAGTGACAAACCATAGTCATAGCCATCACTACCTGTGAACGTGAATAACTCGATACCATCCATAAACCAGTCGGGAAAACCGTATAACCACTCACCATTGCTGACATAAATCAGCAAACCAAAGAAAACATTTAAGGTGGAGATGGTAATAATGATGGCGGGCACTTTTAACTTGTAAACAAGGATCGCATTGATCATTCCCAGTAAAATCCCCACCATGGTAGCAATGGCAAAAGCAAGCATAAAATTGCCACCGAGCGTTAAAAGGTAAGTCGCCATCACATACTGCGCTATCGCCGCTGTGGCAGGAAAAGAGATATCAATTCCCCCAGCGATCAAAACAACAAATAACCCACAAGCCATGATGCCAAGAATGGCTGAGCTGACGGACATATCAAATAAGTTACCTAAGGTTAGAAAATCTTCAGAGGTCGCTGTTAGTGCTCCCACAATGAGAACAATCATCATCGACAGATAAAATTCATGATGTTTCGTTAACGACGTGAGAGACCAGCGAAATGAATTAACCATTGACGGCCTCCATAATCTCTTGTTCAGTGGTGTAAGCGGGGTAGAAGTCATGAGTAAAACGTCCTTCTTTCATTACAATCACACGGTGACTGTTATAAAACACTTCAGGGATCTCATCACTGACCATGATGATGGCCATTCCTTTTGCGGCAAGATCTTTGGCGATGGCATAAATCGCCTCTTTATTGGCGACATCAACGCCAACGGTCGGAGAGTCAAGGATCAGCACCTCAGGTTCTGCCGCTATCCACTTTGCGATAGAAATGCGCTGTGCATTACCACCAGAAAGGCTGGTCACTGGTAATTGAGGGTCAGCCACTTTAATTGAGAGTGATGAAATCAAAAGCTCCACCAGCTTATTCGCTTTGATGTGGTCGAGAAAACCCGACGGTTTTTGCAATCGATCCAACACCGCGGCCGTAATGTTGTCTTGAATGGTTTGATCCATAACCAGCCCAGTCGACATTCGGTCTTCTGATACATACCCAATACCATGAGCAATCGCCTCTCGGTTGGATTCGAAGAAAACCGGCTGTCCGTTGATCAATATCTGACCACCATCTGGTTTTGTCATACCAAATAACGCCATACATAACTCCGTTCGGCCAGCACCCAGTAATCCCGTAATAGAAACCACTTCACCCGCGCGAACAGAGAAAGAAATGTCACTAAATTGCCCTTTTTTCGTCAGGCCTTTGACTTCCAGTTTGATCTCACCTTGCTCGTGGTAAGGTGCCAGCGGAGTAAATTCAAAGCGCTGCCCCGTCATTAAAAAGGCCAACTTGTCACTGTCAACATCACTGGCTTGATACGTTCCAATCGTTTTTCCATCACGAATAACGGTAATTCGATCAGAAATTTCCATCACTTCATCCAATTTATGGCTCACAAAGACGACCGTGACGCCTTTAGATTTGAGATCGGCAACCACATTAATCAGATGGTTAACTTCCGTGCGAGTTAACGATGCGGTAGGTTCATCCATGATCATTAATTTGGCATCCGATGCCATAGCACGACAAATTGCCACAAGCTGACATTCAGCAATAGAGAGCTGTTCAACCCTTTTGTCTAACGCCAACTTCACACCGACTTTTGCCATCGCGGTAAGTGCAATGTCTCGAATTCGTTTTTTTTGCACCAACCCTTTCGACCACTCAATGTGATCTTGAATAGCGATATTCTCTGCAACGGTTAAGTTGGGAAATAATGACAAATCCTGATAAATCACTTGGATGCCGTATTCAATCGACTGTTGTGGGGTAAGCTTTGCATAGCTTTTACCTCCAAGGATAATTTCTGCTCCTTTCTCTGGTGCATGAACACCGGAGATCACTTTAAATAACGTACTTTTACCACAGCCATTTTTGCCCGCTAAACAATGTACTTCACCTTGATTAAAGGTAAGATCAATGCCATCTAGAGCTTTCACTGAACCAAAATGCTTTGAGACATGTTTAAGGGTAATAAAAGGAGTACCTGACATAAGAATCTCCAGAAGTCAAAGGGCGGCGTTGCACCGCCCAAATAAGTAGAGGTAGAACGTTAAGCCGTTAAAAACCTAACTGACGAGCGTTAGTTTTATCCACTTCTAAGATTCTATTGAATTTGATGACACGATTTTCGGTATCAATGTCCGCCTCACCAAGCCCTTCAACTGTCACGCCTTTTGAGACATCTTTGCCTTCTAGCATCTGCTTCGCTACAGCCACCATGGCATAACCTGCATCGGCGGGGTTCCAACCGTATTTTGATAAATATATGAATAAGATCACTTTTACTCTTCAATACCATCATAACTTTGACTCTTGAACGAACAAAAAACACTCAACAACGCATGTTATAACCGCCTCATGCTCGTTTTTTTGTTACTAAGTAACCGGTTCTTTGTCCTAGAGTTTCAGTTTGCAGCCAATAAACAAAAAGCCACCGCACGGTGCGATGGCTTCATAAAGGTTCACGATGTACCCAATTAACCCATCAGGCCTTGTTTAGCCAAATATTCATCATAGGTGCCGTGGAAATCGTTCACGCCTTGTTTGGTGATCTCAATAATGCGCGTTGCAATAGAGGAAACAAACTGACGGTCATGAGAGACAAACAGCAAGGTGCCTTTATAGTTCTCTAAAGCTAAGTTCAACGCTTCAATCGATTCCATATCCATGTGGTTGGTTGGTTCATCCATCAGCAAAATGTTCGGTTTTTGCATGATTAACTTACCAAATAGCATTCGACCTTGTTCACCACCAGAAATCACTTTGACTGACTTTTTAATGTCATTTTGCGAAAAGAGCATGCGCCCCAAAATACCCCGTACGGTTTGCTCATCTTCCCCTTCGTTTTTCCATTGACTCATCCAGTCAAGCAAGGTCATCTCTTCGCTAAAATCATGCGCATGATCCTGTGCGTAAAAACCGATGTTATTATTTTCAGACCATTTGATCATGCCAGCCATCGGCTCCATTACACCCGCAAGGGTATTGAGCATGGTTGATTTACCGATACCGTTTTCACCAATGATGGCGATGCGCTCACCCACTTCGACCATTAAGTTAACGTTATCAAACAAGATGTTATCGCCATAACCTTGTTTAAGACCCTCTACCTCTAACGCATTACGAAATAGCTCTTTCTTTTGATCAAAGCGAATAAAAGGTGATTGACGGCTTGATGGTTTTACTTCTTCAAGCTGAATTTTATCAAGCTGTTTCTGACGAGAAGTTGCCTGTTTGGCTTTTGAGGCATTGGCAGAAAATCGGCTTACGAACGTTTGTAGTTCAGCCATTTGTGCTTTCTTCTTCGCATTATCAGCATGTAAACGCTCACGCGCTTGTTCTGCGGCAATCATATATTCATCATAGTTACCGTGGAACAGGCGTAATTCACCATAATCAAGATCCGCCATATGAGTACAGACAGTGTTCAGGAAATGACGGTCGTGCGAGATGATGATCATGGTACAGTTACGTGCCAGCAAGGTTTGTTCTAACCAAGCAATGGTGTGCATGTCCAAGTTGTTGGTCGGTTCATCAAGCAGCATAATTTCTGGTTCAGCAAACAGCACTTGTGCCAGCAGGACTCGAAGTTTCAAACCCGGCGCAATTTCACTCATCAAACCAAAGTGTTGCGCTTCTGGAATGCCCAAACCTAACAGAAGTTCTCCTGCGCGCGCTTCGGCAGAATAGCCGTCCATCTCCGCAAATTCGGTTTCAAGATCGCCCACTCGCATACCATCTTCATCAGTCATTTCTGGTAACGCGTAAATTCGGTCACGCTCTTCTTTTACTTTCCACAACTCTTTATGGCCCATGATGACGGTATCCACCACGGTAAATTCCTCGAACGCAAATTGATCCTGCCCTAATTTGGCCATACGTTCATTAGGATCCGTTGAGACGGAACCGGCAGAAGGCTCCAGCTCACCACTGAGGATTTTCATAAAGGTAGATTTACCACAACCGTTAGCACCAATCAGGCCATAACGGTTGCCATTCCCAAATTTAATCGAGATATTTTCAAATAATGGCTTATCGCCAAATTGCATGGTGATGTTTGCAGTCGTTAACACAGAGAATTCCAAGTTGTTGGATGGTAAAAGCAAAAGGTTGGCAAAAACCAACCTTCCAAAAAGTGGGGGCGATACTAACAGTTTTTGTGATAAATATCACCCGCGTTTGTTGATGGGCTTTTTTAGCGCCGAATGGCTTGCTATAAGCCTTTTTGATACTGCTGGTTTGTGGTGCCTTGAATTTGCGTCGATAACGTCTTTTTAGCAGTACTATCCCCTTGTAAAGCTTGTTTAAAGTGTTCGATAAGCGATCTCTTCCCCATCTGAATTTGAGTTTGGGTGGGAATCGAACGTAAATCGATCATGAAATCCGTATAACGTTGTGGTAAATCCTCTAAAACCGCGAGATTGAGGCAATTGACATCACTGTACAAACGGTTATGACAGCCTTTCTGTTTGTGAATGACATAAGGCCTCTCTTTTAACGAGATAATCGAAGCGGTTTTTTCACAACGCGTCATGCAACCTTTATTCATCCGCTGTTTTTTACACCCCACCGTTGGAATAAAGAAGCACTGGCGGCTCGTCATCAAATGTATTGGATGATAAAGGGTATAAAATAGCCTAAAGCCTTGTGGCCGAACCATTCGCCGCATCTGCAGAGCATTAATTTCATCGGAAATGAAAGCGCCTACCCCTTTTAATTCCTGCTGTACACATTGCAGAGCATAGGAGTTAGTGATGTTAAGCTGTGGCCCCGCAACCCAGTTTATTCCTAACGTTTGTGCAATATTAGCAACGCCAAGATTATCAGTAATAATCCAATCGGGCTTAAGCTGTCGCAGGAATTCCGTTGCGGCTTGATAATGCTCACCAATCAGAACAGCGGGAAAAAAGGGAATCAGGGTGGGATGCCGGCTAAACATCACGCTCATCGCTTCAAGCTGATCGTTCAGTGCATCTGGAAGCTGATAGAAAAAAGAGACATCACGACACGAATCAAGCAGTTCCAAGTCGCTGTAATCAGAAATCAGCACCGACAATTGAGGCGAAGCCATGTCATCGATATTCGTCTGTTTTGACATCAAGATGTCACTTCTTCTGCCATTGCCTTTTAAACTGCGCAGGGCCTTGGGTTCAATCGGCATTGATCGAGTGAGCGCTTCGACCTTATCGATAATTTTCGTCGTTTTGTCATACAAGTTCTGCTTAACCTGTTTAACTTCATCGAGGCTACGACACTGATAAATGGTGGAAAAATGCGTAGCGGCATGGTTTCTTGGATTATCGATATACATGTCACGATGAATATCACCTTGCAAATAGCCATTGGTGAAATCACGGTTAAAGACACTGTATAGTTCTGTCATGTCTTCCCGAATCGTCCCTGTTTCACAAAATTGGTCAATCTGTTTATGCCAGTTATCGACCACCGTATAAACATAGTGTGGCTTTTTGATTCGCCCTTCGATTTTTAAGGAATACACTCCCGCTTGGGCCAACGCTTCAATATCAGAGTATGCCGAGTTATCTTTTAAATTAAGTGGGTAATTTTTTCCCGCAGGCGTCGTTTGATATTGATCGCGGCAGGGTTGGCTGCATCGGCCTCGGTTGCCAGAAGCACCACTGCGTTCAGAACTGAAATAGCACAAACCAGAGAAACCAATGCAGTATGAGCCATGCACAAAGACTTCTGTCATAACATTATGCTGACGCCCAAATTGAGCCAGATGGGTAATTTCATTGATATTCAGTTCACGAGAGAGGTTTACACGACTGGCTCCCAACTTGCTCAAAAGTAGAATCTGACCATCATTATGCGTATTCATCTGGGTAGATGCATGCATATCCAGCGCAGGGAAATGATGCTTAATAATGTAAGCTAAACCGAGATCTTGCACGATCACGCCATCAACGGAATATTCTGCTAACTGCTGAAGTAGGCGGATAACGGAAGGGATTTCATGTTCCAGTAATACAATATTAAGCGTGAGAAAAATTTTACACTGGTGTTGATGGGCCAGCGCTAAAACACTATCCAAGACTTCTAACGTGATATTGGTCGCTCGGTTGCGAGCGTTAAACCTTTCTAGGCCACAGTAAATCGCGTCTGCCCCAGCGGCAATAGCGGCTTTAATTGAATCTAAATCCCCACCGGGGGCCAGTAACTCAAACTGTTCTTTTTGAAAAACCAAACTGCTGACTCTTTCTTATTTCATTTATCCCACACATTATAGCGACCTTGATCACAAAACCCTTGATGTGGCTCAGGTGAGAGTCATATCAAGGGTTTTATTTTGAGAAAGAGAATACATCGTGCTAGCGAAAGCTTTTCACCATCTGCACAAAGCAATTGAGTGCGACGAGCACGTCAGCTTCCATCACCTGCTCTCGTGGATTGTGGCTGATTCCTTTTTCACATCGTACAAACAGCATGCCGATTTCGGTCAGGTTCGTCATGGCAAGCCCATCATGACCGGCCCCACTGGGTAAGAAACGGGGGGAGTTCTGAGTCACAGATTCAACCACTTCCGCCCATTGTCGCTGAAGTTGATCGCTGCACAGTACCGCTTCTGCTTGGTAGATATTTTCGTAATCAAAACTCAGGTTACGTCTGTGTGCGATGTCGGCTAATTGTGCTAGAAGCTCAACGGAGCATTGTTCCAGCGTCACCTGAGAAAGGCTGCGAATATCAATCGTAAAATAAGTTTCACCAGGAATCACATTCACGGCACCGGGTAATACTTCACATTTCCCAACGGTGGCGACAATCCCGTTTTGCTGCGCAAATGTTTCGATAGCCATGATCATTTCTGCTGCACCACACAGCGCATCATGGCGTAAATCCAACGTCACTGTTCCTGCATGGCCCGCGATGCCTTTAACTTGGCATTGAAAACGCTTCGCACCCGCGATCCCTGTTACCACGCCCACTGGCAGATTTTCAGCTTCCAACACTGGCCCTTGCTCAATATGTACTTCGAGATATGCCAGAGTCTCCTCTGGCGTTCGAGCATCACTGCCTGCGAGACTTGGGTCAAGGCCAAACGAGCGCATCGCGGCTGCCATCGAAATGCCGTCAGCATCTTTTACATCCAACCACTGTGGGTTAAAACACCCAGCAACCCCACTGGAACCTATCAACGTAGTGTTAAATCGTGTCCCTTCTTCATCGGCAAAGGCAACGACATCGATATGAAACGGAAATGCTTCATCAACCAACAGAGCGAGGGTTTCAATAGCCAGAATCACGCCCAAGTTGCCATCATATTTACCAGAATTAGTGACAGTGTCACTATGAGAGCCCAAAATCAGTGTTGACTGGATTGGGTTGGCCGAGACTTTGCGTCCCCACTGATTACCGACACTGTCTTGCCATGTTTCCAGACCCGCTTCACGCATCCACTGCGCCAATTGGTCATGGGCGGCACGATGCTGTGGCGTCAGATAAGCTCGCGTAATCGCATCTTCGTCAGCGCTGAATTGAGCCAATGTGTCTGCTTGATCCATCAGTTTTTTTGCCTGCCGCGCCATGGTGTCTTTTTCTACTGTCATCCTCGACGCTCCTTCCGTTGCCTCATCCCATTCACGTTGTAATATTGGCTTTTCTTTCTGATGTGACTAAGCATAAAATTCCATCGCCGCAACAACGGACTGCCCCGCAATAATAACGGCTTTATGCTTGATCAGAATCGCTTCCAGCGCCGCCAGTGTCGACAATACGCATTCTTGTCGGGCGTTGTAGCCCATGGTACCGATACGCCAAATTTTGCCATGCAGCGGGCCAAACGAGGTGCCAATTTCAATCCCAAAACGTTGCAACAACTCAAGGCGGATGGCATCACCATTCACGTTGGCCGGAATGTAAACCCCCACCACGTTGTTCATCTTATAGGTTTGATTGCCAAACAACTCCAGCCCCATTGCTCGTAGGCCAGCCGCCAACGCTTCCCCCGCTTGTTTGTGCCGAGCAATCACGTTGTCTGCACCTTCTTCAAGAAAGATACGCGCACATTCACGAGCGGCGTACAGCATTGACGTGGCTTCGGTATGGTGATTCAGACGCTCTGGTCCCCAGTAATCCATGATCATCGCCAAATCGAAATAGTTAGATTGAATCATCACCTCATCACCTTGAGTATGATGATCGGCTCGAATCCCAGCCTCCACGTGTTTACGGCGGTTAATCCGCTCTGCACAGTGGTCACTCAAGGTAATGGGTGCTGAACCCGAAGGGCCACCAAGGCACTTCTGCAAACCGGCAGACACCGCATCAAGATTCCACTCATCGACTTTAAGATCGTTTCCCGCAATCGAAGCGGTTGCGTCACAATAAAACAACACCCCATGCCGCTGACAGATTTCGCCCATCTCTTTGAGTGGCTGATTCATCGTGGTTGAGGTGTCACCCTGAACGGTTGCCAGCAACTTTGGTTGAAACGCTTTGATCGCCGCTTCCACT
>JTFO01000538.1_pt1 | contig 14009 bp, 11 predicted proteins | sample 235411 | NCBI WGS metagenome assembly JTFO01 (sample SAMN03067590, study PRJNA260953) | activated sludge metagenome | biome: Sludge; feature: Wastewater; isolation source: CETP activated sludge from laboratory augmented bioreactor treating... | place: India:Gujarat | collected 2013-04
GTTTATGTATCGCGTCCAGCAGGGGGATGGCTGGCCTTTGCTTCCAGGATTACCGGTTGTTGTGGCGTTGGCTGCTGTGATCCAGCCTTTATAGACAATCGTGTCTATGAGTCTGGAGATATGTGTGTATGTAACGCTTTCAATGAATTGTCTGCGACGATCAATTAGGGCAGCATCCTTCATGGTATTGAGAAGGAAGTAATGGCCAGGGTCTATGCTCAGGAGTTGGGGCATGGCGTCGCGGCATGCACGAACATGTGCCTCCATGTAGGGTTGCTGGCGATAAGCGACCACTAAATCATCACCCGAGAGACTTTGCTCCCGGAGGGCCTGAAGCGACTGGAATAAATGCATAAAACCGCCCATGAGTGATTGATACTCATCGAAAACACTTTCGGCGAAATAGCATGCCTCACTGACAAGGAAGTCGATATCCAGATGCCCCGACTTGAATGTGGTGGGGTGGAATATCTCGCCCGGGGACTCAGAAGGGTAAGGTACAGTCGTTCTTAAGCACTTAGCTGAAACCGCGTCCTGAGACCATGATCTCCACCTCTGCGCTGGATTGATTAACTCGATCATGTCACACACGATTCCGTCTGGATCCATTACAAACTGAATGCCGCAATCCTCATGCCCACGCAGCCTGCGTGCGGACTCGTGATAAAAGCCTTTAAGGGCTCCGTCCATCATGAACTTTTGGTTTTCAGGCGCCTTGTGCGCTAACGCCTGCTGAACAGCTGATTCAAAGCCGGGAGGGGCGGCCAGTGTGCCCATATCTTGAAAGCTATTCAGGCAATAATCTGTGAAACGCAAGCGCTCCTTCTTTGGCAAGGAAGCCAGCAAGACCCTTGGCTCTTTCGGTGAGAACATCGGATTGATAGACCAGGAGTGATCAGATGATGTTGTTAGATAGGGCTTCAGCAAGCGAGACAGACAGCTACTAAATGTGGCGGGCGTATCGTTGTTTAGTGGGCCGTAGGGAAGAAGCGCTGAAGACAGATCTTCGCCAATAACGATGGCGGTGTGATTCATGGGTTAGCTTCCTATGGTGCATTCGACGCGCAACCTTCGTGCGCAGAACATATGTGTGTAAGTAACATACCGCAATGATAGCGATGTTGCAGCAACCATACCATAAGGTTATTATGTTTTCACTTATCCCGCTCTTTGAAGCGTGGCTGGTAGCTGGCCAGAATGAATCAGCAAACTAAAAGCGAACTCAAAACAAATTCTAAAACGATCCGACATTAGGCCTCTGTTGTCTGGTGCGGCTCGTTGTCTGTCTGAAATGGATTCCCATTTCAGAAAATCTGTGCCAAGGCAGCTTGGCAGTTGGAGGAAGCAATGGAAATCTCTCGCGAAAGCATAAACGTCCTTCATGACATTCTTTTCGGTGAAACCGATATGGAATTCGTAAAGGAAATTGAGTCTGTTATTGGGCTCATGGAAGAACGATTGAAGCTGGTGGAGGCGATTGGCAAGGAAACAAATGAAGTCCCGCTTGGCATAGAGCTCAAAAATATCGATGAGCAATATGCAATCATCGTAGAAGATACCCACGAAGTGGGTAAGGCCAGGGCAGTCTATTTTGACTGTAACGGTTTTTTTGGTCATAGCACTCATAGTTACGCAATTGATGTGCTGAAAGAGCTTGTATCGGAAGGGTTTGTTGCTCGATGCGATGGCGCGCTGGAGGATTTCTCCCGGAGCCCTCGCTGGATGGCGGGCAACGAAAAACTTGGTCTTATTGCAAGTTACAATGCCCACAGGATTACCCTGAAACAAATGACTGATGAAGCGAAGCAGATAAATCAAAGGTATGGCTTATGAACGAGCTTGCTATTTTGATTCTGTTTCTATTCTCGATCTCCTTGTTGTGCTTGCTCATTCCTGATCGAAAAGTAAATGGTGCCCTATATAAGGGTCAGCAGGTGGTTTTCGATCGTATCGAGGAAAAGGTGAGAAGCGAGAAGAAAAAGAAAGTTGAGATGCACATTTCAACTCGTGTTTAACAAAAAAGAGCGCCCGTAGGGCGCTCGTTCAGCGAATAACAGGTTAGACTGTCTGCTTGTCCCTGGGCTAGGGGGTTAGCGGTTGATTTGAGACTTCATCTCTTCAACGATAGCCTCAACGAGGTGGTCTGGGATGTTCTCCCAGCCCCCGGCGGTGCGGCCATTGATCATTGTGTTGTTGTTCACTGTAACAGTCGGGGTGAGCATGGATGACCCCAGCTTAACATCATCCAGTGAAGCTTTGCTTTCTGGTTCTACATAGGTTCCCGCTTTCTTTTCCCGCTTGATCATATCACTCATGGCGATCGTAGGTCGCTGCAGGGCTTCATAACCGTTGTCCTTCAGAAACTGGTTGAAGTCGGCAATGGATAGTCCGTGCTTATCAAAAAACTTTTCCAGAGGCGCGTCTGATTTTTCAAACTTGCGACCTTCTTTCTGCGCAAACGTGTACATTTCTGAGTGGAGGTCAGGGCGCTCGCTGAACTCGATGAATTCGTATACAAGCTTGTAGCGCAACTGGATGATCGAATCGGATACGTGGGTCTTGGTCAAAGACACGTTTTCATCAAAGCGCTCAGCGATTGTATTGATAGCGCTTTCGATCCTGGGGCAATAGGGGCAGGTGTAGGAAAAGAAGTATCCAACTTTGATCTCGTCAGTTACCGCCATTTGGCGCCGGACTTCCGATTCAGTAATCGGCACCCGCTCAATGGTCAGCGCATGAGCGCCTGTAGAAATAGCCAATCCAGCAATCAAAGAAAAGAGGGTTTTACGGTTAAAGGGCTTCATTAATTGAACTCCGGTTTCAGAAACGGTATACGCAGGTAGATTGGTGTTTGATAAAAGGAAGATTGTGCATCATCCGTTCATTGCCCGATTTGGGGTTGTAGAGCTTAAGTAACTTCGCATCCTGCATGCAGTATTCGTCGTGACATTCCGCTTCAGTTTGGGTCCAGTACAGGGCTGGCAAAAAGTCTTCTTCGCTCTTATGCATAAACTTGGTGAGGACTTTCAGCTCCTCAATCGTAGGCAGATCCCACCCTTGGCCTGCAGATTCGCACTTCTGAACGCTTGCCTCGAAGGTCAGTGCTTTCTCAGAAGGGTTGTTGATATCAAGCAGGAAGTGAGAGTTTGAGTTTGGGCTCGTGCCTGCATACAGGACGGTTTTGTATTGCGGCTCTTTAGCGCCAGTTTGTTTGGCCATTTCCCGAGCGGCGACCGCTTGGGCAACGGATGATTGAGCCGGGTATCCGTCTGGCATTGCATATACATAACCATAATGGGATGGCGTAATAGAATCTGGCAGAGGCAGGAAGGGGTAGCCATCTGAACTGGTTTCAGCTGTGGCGATAGATGTGGCCAGCGTGGCGCATACGACAAGGCCGCCCGATAGATATTTCAGAACGTGCATGACAAGAACCTCAGCTTATTTGTGATTTGGCCAATAATGACACACAAAAAAGTTAGTTTGAAGCGGGTAGGATTTGTAGTGGTGGCGTGATGCAAGGAACCGCCAGCGCATTTATTGCAAAAAAACGGATATTCTCGACCGTCGATCTGTCCTTGTTGTGATCTAATTTTCATATCCTTTGGCTCACTGCAGCCAAGCCTGTGTAGCTGGCACCCAATCAGCAAATTCAATCCTTTCCAAAAAACAAATCCTTGCGCTGTGATCTGATACAGCTTAATTGGAGAAATCCCATGAAAACTCGACCGATACAGGTCTGCCTGTCTGAAGGGCAGATGGAGTCTGTTGTGAAAAGAATGCTTGGTCAAGCGGGCTATCCCAGCATGATCAAGACCGAAGTGTTTGAGGTCTCTTCGTTTCTGGATACGTGGTACCAGGTTGAGCGACCCAAGTGCCCTGCGAATCCGCATTGGACCGTAGCGTCCCCTGTGCTTACCCGGGCGTTAAAAATGTCCGATTGCCACCCAGGTGATCGAGTGGTAATCGCCTATGATCGGAATGAGAACTACCTCATACCCTTGGCCATTTGTCCTGAGCGACAAGCGGCTAACCAGGAAATGAGAGATGGTCTTTTCGTTGCGAATGAGGCCAAACAAATCCCAATGCTTGCATGATTGAAGAAAAAGCCATCTGTTACGACAGGTGGCTTTTTTGCGTTTTTAGACAAATACCCGAGCATTCCTGTGTTGCTTGTAGTGATACCATCCTGCTAGTAAATAAAAGGAGAATGATTATGCCTGCAATAGCTGTGGTTATGAACCATCAGGGAAGGGCCTACATGCTTATGCTGTTGGCTATGATCCTGGTGGCTTTGCCGACCTCTGTTATGGCCGCTGCCAACCCCACGGTTTCTCAGCTAAGCCAGTACTTTGCTTACAATAAAACCCTGACGGGCAATGTGCCTTCGACTACGGATGCTTTCTCGGTCCTTCAGGTCAGCCTGAAAGCGCCTCAGAATATCCGAAGCCCTGTGCAGGCTCGCTTTGTGCTGCCCAACAATACGTATGCCCTCTACAACTATCAGGGGTACTCAGAGGGGGCGCACCGCTACCTTGTAGCAGTACCGAAGGCTCATTCGGGTAGTGTGAGCATTCAGGCATACATCGATGCCCGATTCCCGGTCACGACAACGCAGCACAGAACGGAATCCCAGCTGTTGAGCAACACTGTCATTCTCGGTGCCAACGACATCTTTCTGCTTGTCGATGTTTCGGGTTCAATGGCATCAGCGGTGCCGGGTGGTTTAACCCGTATGCAGGTTGCCCAGAATGTGGTTAACCAAATAGCGCCGCAGTTGCAGAGCATGGGTAACAACGTGGGCGTTATCCAGTACGGCAGCTCATCCACCGTCCGTATCGGATTGGATCAGAAATTCTCCCCGCTTAGCTTCTCGGCCGGTGGCGGTACGGGGACGCATGATGCCGTTGCGCTCGCAATCAGCTTAATGAACGGCCGCCCCTCTCCTGGCAAGATTATCATCGATGTTACAGATGGAGTCCCCAATAGCCACGCGCTTTTAGAGGCGCAAGTCAATATAGTCAAATCACGCGCCAATCAGGGATGGGCTTTTGCAGGTATAGGCATCGGCCTGGATGTTCCAAGTTATTATCCTATTCGTCAGAAGGTTTCTAGCTCGAATGCCCAGTTCACCCTGGGCAAAACCATTCTTGATGTGGTAAAGACCGCAGAAGAGCAGGTGCGAGACGTTAATGGCATTTGTTCCGGTGATAAGTGCGACATGGTGGCAAACGATACAGAGAAGCCCCGGATCTATATGGACACCGCCAGTGAGTGCCCAGCGCCCATCACCGGTACCGATATGTCTTTCCGTATTACGGACAATCGTGCCGGTATCAACATGGCAGGAACAACCTTCCGCATTCAGTTCTATGATGGGTCTGTCTACAACCTGCCGGTCAATATCAAGAATCGCGCTGCTTATGACGCAAAAGTGGCCGCCGGCCTTTCGGTGCTTGAGGTCGAGCTTGAAGTCAATGAGTCTCTGATGCGCCAGAGTGGCTTGATGCAAAAAATCGAGGATGCCTATTACGCGCCCGAGGCAATTGGCGGTAAGCAGCCCTACACTGTATTGATCTCAGCGGTAGATCGTGATGGCAATCGCCGGGACTTTAGCCGCACAGTGGTAACCCGTGTGACTTCTGACGTAGAGGTCCCGGGGGTTGAGGTGACAACTGAGAGCGCTGGAGCTGGCGGCCTGCTGAACATGCTGCACACCCAGGATCTCAAAGTTGCTGTCACTGATGATCGCTCGGGCATCCATGAGCGTGATGTCAGAATGACGCTCAAGTATAAGGGCCAGGCAATTCCGCTTGATATGCATATCGCGGCCAAGGGTAACACACACAGCAATGTCTGCTATGCCCGCATGCCGCTGCGTATTGACTACGATGCAACAAATCGAGCGCTGGAATCCCCTCAGGTTATCGATGTGGTGTCAGATGCCTATCTGACCGATTCGGAAATGGAGCTGGTTGTCGAGGTAACAGACTTTGCTGGCAACTCGTATACGCACAGCCAAATGCTGAAGTTTGCGCCAGAAGTTCATACTGCGAAAAACACCCACCTCCCGGGTCTGATGCATGAGTTTACGCCAAACCGTAAAGACCACACTCTGAGTATTTCAGGACGTGAGCTTGACTATGGCTTGGTTGGTGATGTGACCTATTTTGCGCGACTGAGTGGCGCAGAGGATATGGAGTTTGAAGTAAATGGAACGCACGTCCGCCATGACCAGATAGTCAGTCTTGGAACCTATGATCTGAAGGGGCAGCTGGGTTTTAACTTCAAGCCGCTTGAGGATCAGGTTGTTGGATCAGCTGAAATTATCCTGTTCCCGAATAACGTAGGTGCCCGAGTGGTCAAGATCCCCGTGACAACCTGGGTTCCGGATATGACTCACACGGTGAGCAATGAGACACCGGTCCAGTTGTTTGAAGCAACGTCTGTAAGGGTTAAGAACCAGGATGAGGGTGGTTGTCATGCAACAGGGCAGGAGAACTATGCGCGTATGCTGCATGATCCAATCACCAGCCCGAACTGTTTTATCCGCTGGAATGTACTACCCAGGGACACGTACCCGCTGGAGCAAAATCTGGCCCAAATGAATGGCTTTATTCCTGACTCAGGTGTTCAGAAGTTTGAGTATGAGATCATGTTCTATGATCCCAAAACGGGCGCTGAATTCAGCTTTGGGACACAGGAAGGCTCCGTTGATGTCATTCCTGCAAAGGATGTCATGAAGTTTACTGTTGGCAACCGCATGGACGGAACCTACCGCATCATCCAAGAGGTTGAGGCAAGGCTTACGCAAAAAGAAGGTCCGACGTGCGGCGTTCTTACTCTTGATGCACAAGCGGTTCAGGACTCGTCAATGCGTAATCGTCCGGGCTGTGAGGTAACGTGGGAGGAACTCCCCAACGGTCATCAGGCAGCAGGCTGGACTGATGATCCCATTACGCGTGGACGTTTTATTCATGAAGAGGGTGATGCTACGTTTAAGTGGTCCATACACAGCTACACGACCTCTGGCGAACGCATGTTGATTACCCAGGAAGCGCAGATCATCCCTCTGGCTGATCCTCCTCTGCCTTCGATTACGTTTACAGACAAGAACAAGGTGAGCGATGAGCCACTGCTGTATTACGCCAACAAAGAAGGAGACCATGTGGGTGACTACATGGTTGAAGCGGTAACCGCAGAGCTGGTAACGGAGCTTTGGAAAGATGGCGAGCTGTTGAATCGAGACACTGCTTTCGGTGGTTATGGTAATACGATGCGCTATCAGTCTCGCCTGGTCACGGATGAAAATGAGCTTTGGCATCGGGACGCCTTTGTGGTCAAAGCATACTACAAGGTTCTGCCGCGCCTGGTTACCGAGGAGCATATTCCAGTTGTCTATGTTCCAAACGATAACATCCGGCCCAATGCGGAAGCAGCCACGAACCGGATACTCAATATTGATACTCTAGGCGTTCGAAGCTGGATACATAACCCGTATGACCCCGGTATGGTCTATGATCCGAAGGAAAATGGTGATTGGCTGATTCAGTTGGTAGATTACCAGTCTTACTCAAACCGGGTACCCATGACTGACTATATGCCGGTAGATGAGAATGGTGAAATTGACTTCAATCTGAACCTGCTTGGTGATGAAAAGGGGTTCATCCGTATACTGCCGCGCGCTCAGCTGGTATCCAAAGCTGAGGGTTACAGCAGGGAGGTATTTGGTAGCGCGCCACTCTACATCACAATCCTGCGTGGTGAGGCTATTGAGGGTCACATCGATGCCCGACGGGTAATGGGTGAGGCGCCGCTGCCAATGCTGATGATGCTCAATCTTGAAAACCGTCTGGACTATGATGCCTTGGGCGATATCACCTGGCAGATTCGTGAAAAGGGGTCATCTCAATGGAATGACTTTGCCGGTCGAGAAGGCATGGAGCAGCGCTTCTACCATACCTTTGAAAAAGGTGAGTACGAGGTGCGCGCCCATATCGTCAACAAGTACTCCAAGCGCGAGAGCCATACCGAGACCATTGAGGTGCATGCCTTTAACGTGCCTCAGGTGAAAATCAATGGCCCGTCAAACGTGTTTATTGGCGATACAGGTCGCTTTGAGGCTGTAGCCAAGGTTAACGGCGAAGTGATTGATGAAGATGCCATGGTATTCGAATGGTCAGAGGACAATGGTGAGACCTGGACGACCGGTGGCGCCAAGTACACACTGACCCGCTCTGAAGAGGATCGCGTGCCCTTGATTTCCCGGATTCGCCTGAAGGAGTCTCCGGAGGATTTCGAGCAGGCGATTAACGAAACCCGTATGCGTGTCGCATTCCGACCCGTTCGTGCACCTCGCCCCGGGATCTATGGCTCAAGTGTAATCGAGTCCGGCCAGGAGGTTGAGTGGCGCGGTATGAAGCGAGCGCCGTACCCCAATATGGACGTGGAAGTTCGGGGGCACTTTGTATTGCCAGACGGCTCTACCTACGAAGGGGAGATGGTCAGCTACACAGGTACCGATGAAGACGCGGAGAAGGAACGGATAGAGGTTAAATATGTCGCCTGGGTTGAGGGGTTTGAGGACCAGGGCGCGTATGCAGAAACCACGAAGCGAGTCCGTGTGTGGGAGTATGAATGGCCGAACTGGTCCTTCTATACCCGTGCCACCTCATCTCAAGCGCCAGCAGAAGTCAGCATGCGAATGCGCAGCCTTTCGGGCAACACTCGTTATCTCGAAGAGCTGACCTTTGAGTGGGAGGTGCCAGAGGGGGTTGAGGTGATCGACGATTACCATGCGGACGGGCGTAGCTTCGCTATTAAGGAACCGGGCACTTACCCGATTGTGGTGAAGATATCCGACGGTCGCGGGTTCGAAAGTATTCTGACCGAGAATGTCGAGCTTTCGCCGGCAGATCCGTGGGTGTTGGGTATGCGGCTGTCTCCGTCCAATCCAGACTTCCGAGCGCCATTGAGTTTGCGCTTGATTCCTGATATTACCGGCGGCCATCCGCGTGATCGACTGGAGCAGTATCGGTACTACCTGAACGGCAACATGATCAGTGAGAACCAGCGTTATGGCTCGATGAATCTTGAGGAGGGCGAATACCTGATTGAGCTTGAAATTGAGTCTTCACACGGCATTACCAAGCGTGAGAGCTTCCCGGTCGAAGTGCTGCCTAACCTGCCTCCGACCTGCCAGCTTACCGTTCGCGAGAGCAGCTCTGGCTGGCGCTTCGCAGCAGGATGCCAAGACGAGGATGGCTACATTTCCCGTCATGTGTGGACCCTCAACGGCGAGCAGATCGCGACTTCCGCATCAAGGATTTCGGTCACGGTTCGCGGTGACGAGCCGCAAAACCCGACTGTGACGCTTGAGGCCGTTGATAATGGCGGTGCTCGCTCCGACACGATAACGTGGAGCAGCACATCGGGAGTAATGGGCTCGAATTAATCCAGATATTGTAATGAAAAGGCCAATCCTTAGGGGTTGGCCTTTTTTGTTGTGCTCTGGTTCTGTAAAGTCATGTCATTGTGTTATTATCCGCTCAAATTTCTTGTTTATATGAGATTAATCGATGTCCCAATCAATCCAAAACAAAGTACCTATCGCGGCGTTTGTGGCGTTTATTGATGCACCTAAAAAGGAGGTGCTCGCGATCGCAGAGAACTGGCTCCAAAACAGAGAGACCGCTCTGGGCTGGGTGTGGACGCAGCGGGTTGAGGATAAAGGCTATCTTCTTGAGGTCCACCATGGCGGAGAGGGCAAGGCCTACCTGCCAACCATTATTAAAGATGAGCGTGGTTACGGTGTTATTCCATGTTCTGAATATACCAAGATCATCGAGTTTTCCGGATCTTCGGTACGCATACTTCATGTGGATCATGGTGATGAGGATTTGGATGATGGCGAGCCATCGGAAGCAATTGTGCCAATGACGCCGCTAATTCTGGATTCAACGCCTTATTTTCTGAGTGCATCTCTTTTGGCACTGTTCATTTCCCTTGGCGTATTACTGATGGCACTGGCTGCTCGTGAGCCGGTCAATCCACTGGTAGTCAATTTCAAATACGAAAAAGAGACACCCCTTCAATGGTGGGATGCCAATGCAACCTGGTCCCGGATTGAGAAACCGATTGCACTGGAATTCGGAAGTAGCACAGGTTGGGTTTTGACTAAGCAAGAAGGAGCTGCTGAATGAAATTCACAAGTCCGGTCGACCTGCAGCGAATGGCGGTAAGGGGTACCAGCAAAAAAATCCGTGTTGTATTGGCAGCCTTTTCCTTGATGCTGGCGATCGGCATGATCATGACGGCAGCCTATATTTACAGCGTCCCGCGCACCGACATCTCGGCGCTCTATATGCAGGCCGAAACGCGATTGGTGTCGAACTGCGAAGCGGATCTTGGTTTGTACGACATTGAATCATCAGTGGTTGGATCCAACATGCTGATGGTCACTCTCGACTCCAATGGTCGTATTAATCGTGACGCGGTAAAGCAGGCGGACATTGCATTCCTTGCATGCCCTTACATGGAGCTTGAGCGTATGTGTATGGGTGAAAAATGCGCCGCTGGCGAACATATGCTGTTGCGCCCGAAAGTGACGCGTACAGCACCGCCGGAGGTTTAAGGTATGGTGTCCCCGAAGGATAAGGTCCGCAATTTCAGAATTCAGCCCTTTATCAACCGCCGGGCTATTCTGTTTGTGATGGTCTCGATGGTGCCTATCGTATTGACAGGTGCAAGCTTTACGTTGATCGAAATGGGAGGCAAAAACCATTACAAGCCCAATCAGGCGGAGCTGCAAAATCTCGGTAATTCTCGTAAATCGGCCAGCGCAATAAGCTATACCCAGGACTTCTACCACGACGCTTATAAAATCCAGAATATCATTCAGTTTGAAGGCGATGGCGCAGATCTCCGCCAGCTACTTAGAACGCAAAAGGTTGTCGATAATTTCAAGCTCACCTCCAACCAGTGGTCAATAGGACCTTCAAAGGGGGCTTACTACACTGGGATTGACAGCCGGGTATGCCGTTTGCTGAACGATGGGGAGGATGCCTACTCCTTCGACAGTCGTCAGCTTTCAAGTTATTGCTTCAAGAAAGGTAATAGCCTTGTGGGTGCATACAGAGAACACCCTGCTCAGAAAGACGCCAGCATGTCGTTGCTTTGGAGATCTGAGTGGGCGGCTGGTCAGAAGCGCTACATCCTGGAGCTGGCGCCCAATGATGGCCAGTGTAGTAAGTCGATTTATGAAAATGAGCAGCCCCTTGAATATGAATTCACGGTGAGCACCCCCTCAAGAGCATACTGCATCCCTGCATTTGCGGATGAAAAAGCCGGTGTGGAGATGGGGGTCTTTTACTCAGGCGATACGCATGAAGAAAAGCTGGTTATTGGTGGTCGAGAAATTAGCGTGAATGTGAGGCTTGCCAATGATTAATACCAATCAGGATCGAATCCTCAGTCATTTGCTCGAAAATGGCATTATCAACAAGATTGAACAAGAGGCGATCGAGTCAGAGCACGAGCTGAGTAAAGAGCGCATTGGTAACATTCTCGTTAAGAACGGTTTCGTTACGCGAAAGCAGATAGCGCACCTTCTAAACCACGACCTTGACCCCGCCGTATTGGTTAACCCAATTGAGGTTGAAGAGGTCGAGCCGGATATTTTGCTCAAGACAAGAACAATGATTCTTGCTGTCACGACCGACAAGGTCTATCTCGGATCGTCATCGCCGCGATCGTTTGTTGCGAGTCATTTGGCTCGTTACTTCCCAGGTCGTGAGTTTGTGTTCAGACCGTATGACCCGGATATCCTGGCGCGTCATCTGCAGTATATCGATCAGCAGATCCATAACCGAAACAATTTGGACGGCATTCTGCGTGAAGCTGTTATCAGGGGCGCCTCTGATATACACCTTGTGCCCAAGGAAGATAATTACGCCCTGATGTACCGTTTGCTGGGGGTACGAAAGCTGATCAAGCACATTCCCTACCAGCAGGGCCAGTACATTGCTTCTCAGGCCAAAGACCGGGGATCCATGGATATAGCAGAGAAGCGGGTGCCGCAGGACGGTGGTTTCAGGGCTCAGATTGTGGACCGGTCGGTTGACTTCCGAGTGAGCTCGCTGACGACAGTTAACGGCGAAGTGATCGTTATTCGAATACTGGATGCCGAGCGTGTAAACCCTGATTTGCAGAAGCTGGGCATGAGTCGAGCAACGCTGGAAGAGTGGCGCAAAACGATCGGGCACGTAAACGGAATTTGTTTGATTGTAGGGCCGACAGGCTCGGGCAAATCAACAACCATGAACGCCACTGTGCGTGAGATCGACCGATTTGGGAAAGCAATTTACACCGTCGAAGACCCGGTGGAACTGCGACTGGCCCTGCTTAATCAGGTTGAAACAAACGGTTCGATTGGTCTCGACTTCAACCGGGCTCTGCGTGCATTCATGAGGGCGGATCCGGATGTGATTATCGTGGGTGAGATCCGAGATATTGAAACGGCGGAGTTGGCCATCAATGCTGCGAAGACCGGGCATCTGGTGTTTGCGACACTGCACTCGGATTCCCCTCAGGCGGCGATTGGCCGACTGAAAACCATGGGACTGAATACGGATCAGTTTTCCAGTCAGCTACGGGGCGTTTTGAGTCAGCAGCTGGTGCGTACCCTTTGCCCTGCATGTCTTGGCAAAGACGAAGGCTGCAAAACCTGTGGGGGGAGTCGTTATACGTCTCGCCAGCTCATCGCAGAAGCTATCCACTTCAAGAATGCAGGTGAGGTGCTTGCGGCTGAAAGGGGTGAGCGTTGGTGGCCATCCATTGTCGATGATGGTCGCAGGGTTCTGGAGGCAGACATTACAGACTATGCGGAAATCAGTCGTGTACTTGGAACGCAGTTGAACACGGATTCAGTAGAAAAAGTTAAGGGTGATGCATGAATAAGCAGATGAAAGCGTTGTTGGTAGCAGCTGCGCTTACAGGTGGTATTTCCGGCACCAGCAATGCCTCAGACTTGTCCTCAATGACAATTAAGGACAGGGCCTCGGTTGTGGCGAACGAATCTATGAAATGCATGACGATTTACGGAATGCTGGGCGAGGCGGCTGTTGGGGATGACTTCTCGACACATATCCTGAATAGCCAGGCCACCTTTATGTCGACCGTTCATATCATGTCCTCCCCTGAGGAAACGAAAGAGGAGATTGTGGAGCGTTACCTGATGGGGTATGAGTTCACCCGTGGGGCGATGAAGAACCAATACGATATCAACCCGGGCCTTCTCGTTGATACGCTCTACCAGTGTGAAGGTTGGCGTGAAGATTTGGTAAAGCACATTGCTGCCAATAAGGATTTGCTTGAGGGTTATAAAACTGATTTTGATATGCGCTCGTTTTATCAGCGCATGCCGCATCCAAAGAAAGAGTATTCGCTGGAAGGCGCCACAAAAGGCGAGCTTCTCTCATTCGTAATGAAGGGCATGAGTGAATTGGAGCGAAGAGGGGTCTTTGAGCAGGGTGGTATTGACGCTATCCCGAATCCTTTTAATTGATCAAAATGCCGCCGCATACTACGACTCAATGCGAAGCGTGAGTCGCTAGTCAAGGCGGCTTGCGTCGAATGCTGTTCGGATATACAGTGATTTCATGAGCATCATACGTTCCGACCGACTAAAAATTCATGCCGATAGTGCGGCTCAGCGTGAAGCGCTGGCCGACACCTTGGCATTGTACCGTCGGTTGGTGCGCGACCTGATGACAGTTGCGCTTACCCATTGGCCCCTCGTGGGGCCAATCGACGGCAATGCAGTGGTGCCGGTGATCGAGAAGCTGATTCACGCCACCGCGAAACGCCCGGATGTGCGGTATCGATACTTCCAAAAACGGTACTACAAGTTTCCTTCGTACCTGCGGCGCGTGGCCATTAATGACGCCGTGGGCCAGGTGCGGTCGTACATGAGTCGTTACGGCGACTGGCTGGACGGTAAACGCCGCCAT
>JTFO01005424.1_pt1 | contig 13982 bp, 11 predicted proteins | sample 235411 | NCBI WGS metagenome assembly JTFO01 (sample SAMN03067590, study PRJNA260953) | activated sludge metagenome | biome: Sludge; feature: Wastewater; isolation source: CETP activated sludge from laboratory augmented bioreactor treating... | place: India:Gujarat | collected 2013-04
TTGATAGTTACCTCTCTCATTTGTTTTTCCTCCAATCTGAAAATCATTATTGATTTACGAATATGATAGGTGCGCAAGGGGGGCAGATCAAGTAAAAATGCAAATTATTTTTCATTTACGATTCTTAGGGTGCAGAGAAGTGTGAGCTTGGAACTATAATTAAAGAGTGCTTTCACTCACAATTTGTCAGTTCTAGAACTCTTGCGTACTATAAAACAAGTTCAGGCTAAATGTCCTCAAAAGTCGGGTGCATGCTCGATGAAGGACAACAAGGATTTGTATGTCCGCCAATGAAAGACAGAAGAAGTTCTTTGAGTTCCTTCGACAGCAGGAAAGGAAACGCCAAACTTTTACGAAACAAGATGTCCTAAACGCTACAGGTTGGAAAGCAGCGACCTTTCAGTCGTACCTCGCTAAAGGTCAGTTATCTGATTTCGTGAGTAAAGTAGGTGGCGATAAACTTGAGGCGTCCAATACCCTAGAAATCACTTTTAAGCAGTTCGAGAAGAAGTTATCCCAAAGTAAGCACGTTCAATCATTGGGGCATAATTGTAAGTCTAAGCTAGCTAAGGCATTACTGCGCAAATCTAGAGACAACATGCTTCTAGCACTGGAGCTATACAATCGACCCTCATTAGAAAATAAGATAGATGGCTTTGTCATGTTGTTTTGTGCTGCATGGGAACAGTTATTGAAAGCGATGCTAATTGAGCGAGACGGCGAACGCACTATTTACCGAAAGTCAAAAGTCAAAGATACAATTTCTTTGCGGGAGGCGCTCGAACGAGCATTTCCGGTCGCGAGCAAAGTTAAAGAAAATGTTTTAAAAATAACAGATCTTCGAGATCACGCCGTTCATTTACTGATTCCAGAAATTCAGGGGATTGCGTCACGGATATTTCAGTCAGGCGTATTTAACTATTCCTCGAAGTTCGAAGAGTTTTGTGAGGTGCCTTTTATCAATACAACAAGCGTCGGCATGCTAAGTTTAGTTGGGGAGTTCAAGACGCCACCGCTACCTATGATGAAAACTATTTATGGGTCAGCTGCAAAGGACATGCTAGACCTTGCCAACGAGTTAGCAAAATCCATTGAAGACTCAGATGATGTGGCCTTTGCAATACCATTAAATGTAACACTTCAATTTGCTTCTAAAGACGAAGCTGGGACGCAAATAGTTCTAGTCAAAGCGGAAGACGGTGTGCCAGGCCTTCAACGGGCATTGACAATAGAAAAATCAGTCGACGCTGAGAAAACACACCCCTACCGGCAAACTGACTTAATAAAAGCCGTTAACGAGCGTCTCGAAGAGAATTATAGTGAAGAGCAGCGAAGAAACTTTCTTGTGGCGAACAAGAATGGACAGCCAATTTTCAATACCAACTGCTTTCAATCTGTGGCCCACAAGCTTAAGTGGAAGAATAGTAATAATAAGTTCCATCACTATTTAGCTAAAGCTAATACACATTTGTATTCCGAAGCGGCACTCAGTGTGGTCATTGAGAAAATAAGCTCAATTCCTGGGTATTTGGCCAAGTGTAAGCAGGACTATGGATCTCATCGAAATAAGTAGGTAAATGAATGACGGATAACTACGTAATATTTGACTTCTATGCCGGTGAGCGAGAAGTAATCATAGAGCAGCATGACTTTTACGTAGCGGAAGCAAAGTCCAGAATTCTTTCTCAGTTCTCCGATATTGAAACCGAGGCTGATGCTAAAGCCGAAGAAACTCTTCAGAAGATGGCTCCTCGGTTTGATCCTGATAGGCATGATGAAGGTGACTTTTACGAGCGTGCACATGACGCTGCGATTTCTCATTGGTTAGCTTTGAATGAAATGAGAGACTCTGTTGGTTTGTCTGTAGCAGCGGGAATGTTTCATCAGTTCGATAAAACACTTCGTAACAAAGTTGCCGACGAACTTAGGCAATGGTTAGAGCCGAAATTCGTTGAAAAAATAGTCTGGAGTGCAGATCACCCACAATTGATGGATTTGCTTGAGTGGCAGGGAATGAACCTTAAATCAGAATCATTTTCTGAGCAGGTAGACCTTTTAAGGCGCGTAATTAATGTTTACAAGCATGGTGATGGCCCTGCTCATAAGAAATTATCGGAGCAGCATCCCGAGTTTTATGAGAATGTTGATATGACATCGATATTTGGGTGTCTACCAGACTTTGACCAATTGAGGATCACACCCGAGCATTTTGAGCGATTTGCGAGTGCCATTAAAGAATTTTGGCAAGCATTACCAAGCCGGCTTCATAAGAGTGATATGAGAGCGCCGCTGAATTGGCTGGAGAAAAAGTACGAAAACTTCAGGAACAATAACTAAGCATTTGCTTTACCAACTGTGGGGATGAGCGTAAAGGTCAAATTCTAGTTGGCACAATATGCATAAATAGCGTGAACTGAATTCCCTGACTACGCTTTTTACCAACTTTTTGAAAATCACAAGATAATTAACTGTGGAGCAAATATTAGTCAGAAGAACATGCAGTAAACGAGAAATAGGGCAAAGGTCAAGAATTTTAACCTCAAAAATCGGAGCAGAAATTTTTGTCACGGATTTGTCACGCCTCTGTCACAGGCAAGTTTTTGAGAGATTTGAGCGGTTTTGGGCAAAGGTCATCACTACTTTGAAGGTGACTACAACTCATTAAAAGAAAAGTAATTGAATTTGAATAGGTAATGCTCCGAAAGTCATTGATGGCGCACCCGACAGGAGTCGAACCTGTGACCTCTGCCTCCGGAGGGCAGTCACGGGCTCGGTGGTAAATCGTTAAAGCTAGGCGTGGTATGGGCTTAAACGGTGTTTAGGCTTTCTTTTTTGCGTCGGAATCGACACTTTTGAGACCGGTTAAGGACAAAATTGGTCACAGAATACCGACTTCGAAATTTCAAATTTTGACCTTTGCCTCGCGACAAAAAATTCTGAACCTTCCGAAAAACCTGAGTTTTTAGGTGGAAAAAATTCCACCTTTTATCTGGACTTTGGGTACTTAGGGTAGTCTGTAATTTAATCATTTCAATATGAGGGACATGGTAATGAAAACCATAAAACTCGTGGCAATAAACGCGAGCGCTTTGTTCCAAATATCGAGAACTTCAAAACCAGCCGTCGGTACCAGGGGCTCAAGATGAAAGAGCTTCATTAAGTTTGTTATAAGCTAGCCGGAGGCCGTGTCTGTGTGCGCATGGCGTTGGAAATTGGAGCGGCGAATCGCGAGAAATGACACTAACTACTGTTACTTTTCCGGCAATTCGCCAATTTCAATGTAATCGTTGATTGTTTCATCGAAACAACTGCATGTCTTCTTTCCTGAGCTATTAGGGGGTGTCGAGCTTCCGTAATAACCCTTATCTAAGCAAATCTTCGCACATTGTTCGCTAAGCGTTTTGGGGCGAAGTTCGCCGCGTATTAAAAACAGGGTGACCGAAAGAGCCATAATGCCAGTGGCAGTAATAGAATAGATTAATTGAGTCTTGAAAGAAGAAGATCGGGTATTTTGCTTACAGCCGTGTTGAAATCCAGCATAAATGGTGAGTAACCAGACGCTCAGAAAAACAATGAGTGCACCACTACCAAGGAAATAATCTGACCAATCCGGCCAAGGATTGTCGCCATAAATAAAGAGCCAGAAAATACCAGCAAACAATGCGACAGTAGCCATAGCTGCAATAAACGCCACCACAAGACCGGGTAATCCGAATAAAATTGCGTAACGATAAGTGGTTTTCATGATTGTTGAGAGACCTAGTTTATTAGTCCAGAGCGCGCCATAACTTTAAATTTAGCTGGAAGGTACAAATTATCCATGCAGGCAGTACCAAAGGCATCACGATAGCCTTAAATCCAAGCCACTAGGTCGCTATGATTCGTCACAAGCTGGGCCTGCATCTCATTTAGTTGTGCAATATTGGCATTCATAGGGTTAAGTAAACTTTCCTTGCACCAATAAGCTAGATTCTCGTCGCTGTCTGTTTTATTTTCAAACACTTAATCAGGCAACCGACCTTCACCGACCTCCTCAGTCGTGACGCCATCGCGAATGTGGTAAATGCGCTTGAAGGTGGGAATGATCTTTTCGTCATGAGTCACCACGATGATTGCGGTTTCAAATTTTTTTGCCATGTCATTTAAAATTCGAATAACCGCCATGGCACGCTCGGAGTCAAGAGGCGCTGTTGGTTCATCGGCGAGAATCACTGGCGGACGGTTAATTAACCCACGTGCTATGGCTACGCGCTGTTGCTCTCCGCCAGAGAGCTGTGACGGAAAAGCTTGCGCGCGGTGATGCACATCTAGTGCGGTTAGTAGTTCTAGCGCACGAGCGCGTGCTTCGGAATTGCTGACACCCGCTAACATTGGTAATAGCGCCACATTGTCTACGACATCTAAAAACGGGATGAGATAGGGTGATTGAAAGATGAACCCTATTTTATCGCGTCGCAGTGCCCGCAGGTCTGAGACTTTCCAGTCTTGCTCAAAAATGGTCTGCTCGCCCAGTGTCATTTTGCCTGAAGTTGGCGTAATCACTGCTCCAAGTGATTTCAGTAGGGTGCTTTTACCTGAGCCTGAAGGACCTATTAATCCAACAACTTCACCAGGAGCCACGTTCATGTTCACATCTTTGAGTGCATCAACGGCGGTATCACCACTGCCATAGCGTTTACTCAAATGCTCAATGCGTATTCCATGTTTCGACATATTAACCTCCAATTGCTTCTGCTGGGTCGACTTTTAACGCCATACGAATGGCAATGACACTAGAGAGCGCACTGATAACAAGTACCAAGAAGAGACCGATGAAGGCGTCTTGCGTAAGTAACAAAACATGTTTAGGGAACAGTGGAGCAGCGAAAGCCGCAGTAATTTTACCAATCACAAAGCCAATAATGCCAAGTACAAGCGCTTGTTGCATAATCATGGCTGCAATGGTTCGATTGCGTGTGCCGATAAGCTTTAGCACAGCTATCTCACGGATTTTGTCCATAGTTAAAGTGTAAATAATAAAGGCGATAATGGCTGCGCTGACAATCGCCAGAATGACCAAGAACATACTAATTTGGCGAGCTGAAGTAGCGATGAGTTTGCCGAGTAAAATCTCTTCCATTTCAGCTCGGGTATAAACGGTTAAGCGTTTCCAACGACTGATCCGTTGCGCCATTTCGTCTTGTGAAACATGGGCATCGAGTCTCACGAGAATCGCATTGACGAAACTATTGGTGGTTTGTGAATCGATAACTGCCTGCGTGATGGCTGAGGAGCCCGGTTGATTAAATGCAGGGTTCGCTTCAGTACGACGGCGACTTTGCCAAGTCGCATCATTATCTTTCAGAAACTGTGCTTCTTGCGCATCTTTTAACGGTATAAAAATCATCGGGTCGCCACTAGAAGAAACCATACGTCGTGTGAGCCCGACAATGGTGAAGTCTTTGCGGCGTATACGCACGGTATCACCGATAACGAAGCCTGTTGCAACATCCGCGACCGCTTCGTAGTGACCTCGGGTTAGGTAACGCCCAGCCACCAAATACGGTGGCCAGCCTGGCGCAGCGAAACGATCGCCAGGTACTATGCCGACAACCATCGCTCGGACATCGCGCTCTTCTTTACGAACCTGCATGGTCAAATAGGTAACGTTGGCGACTTCGGCAACGCCAGGCATTGCGCTGATGGTGCGATAAAGATCATCATTTAAACTGGATGATTCGGCATAGGGACCGAGGGTATTTTGCTGTACGACCCAAAGGTCAGCTCCACTGTTATCAAGTAATGCTTTACCGTCATCCACCATTCCTCGATAAACACCGGCCATCACAAAAGTGACACCGATCAACAATCCGAGTCCGATGCCGGTAAAGATAAACTTACCCCAAGAATGCAGGATGTCGCGTCCGGCGAGGCTGATCATTCACTACGCTCCACCAGACTCTCAACGATGTGAATTGAGCTACGTGCGGAAAGCTCTTTTTCACTAAACAACACAATCGCGTCACCGTCTTGTAATCCCTTAAGCACTTGCACATCGCCATTAAGGTCTGCTCTGCCTAGGGTAATAGGAACAAATTGCAGATCTCCGTTGCGTACTCGCCACACGCCTAATTCAGCGTTCACACGGTGGATAGCTGCATTAGGAATGACGAGTGTGGGCTCTAGTTCAGTAAGGCTTACGTGTACCTCGGTTAATTCACCAATGCGTGGCAACGGCTCAGGAGTTTGAGCGAAAACGACTTTTGCCAGCGTTTCTTCAGTAATGGCATCGGCTTTTAATTCAACACGCGCGACTTGACCGTCCAGTTGAACGTTTTGTTGAGACCGCAAGATGATTGTTGCCGGTAAGCCCTTACGGAGTCCTGCAGCACTTATTTGGTCAAAGCGCACGTTGACCCAAATGCTAGCGGGATCAATGAGTTCAAGTATGGTTTGTCCGCTGGGTACAGTAGAGCCAACTTCAGCGTTACGGGCAATCACAATACCGTCTGCTGGCGCCAGGAGGTCAAGCTCTTGGCGTTGTACCACAAGAGCTTGGTAATCCGCTTCGTTGCGGTCGCGTTCATCTTGTACGCGGACAAGCGCAGCTCGGGCAATAGCCGCAGCTTGTTGCTTAGCGGCTAAGTCGTCTGCACTCACTGCTTCTGTTTTATAAAGCTGTGCAAAACGCTCAGCTTGTGCTTCAGCAAAATCGAGTTTAGCTTCAGCTTCGGCAATGCTTGCATTCGCTGCTTTTACCGCCGCTAACTTCGCATTGAGACGTTGTTCTAGATCAATGGGCTCCAGTTTAACTAGAACGTCACCGGCGTTCACTTCGTCACCCACATCGACAAAGAGGGCTTTGACTCGAGCTGCGTATGCGTGACCCAAAGTATAGGTATAGCGCGCTTCAACCGTGCCAATACCAAAAAGGCCTGGTTGCAATGATTTCGTTTGAACCTCTGTCGTGACTACTTTTACGGGTGCTAGTGGACCGCTATTGATAACCACGTAACCAAGCAAAATTAACAGCGGCACAATGACAATTGTAAGCGCAACGGCTTTCTTATGGGGTTTAAAGTTAATCATATTAGGCCTCTATGCCATGGCGGTATATCGCAAAAACTTTTGGTGCCTCGATGTGCATTAACTTAATGTTATCGACGAGTAAGGATTGCATCACCAATCCTTGAATCATTCCAATCAACAAGCCTGCCGCAGCTTTAGTATCAAGGTCTGCACGGACGAGTCCTTGTGTTTTGCCATTTTCAAGGAGCTGCTGCAGTCGCAAGCTGTAAGATTTGAGTAATGTGGTTGCGATTTGCTTGGGCACACTTGCCTGCTTACGTTGAAGCTCACTAAACAGCATGCGTGGGGCGCCCGGATACTCGCTGACAAAGCGAATATGAGCAAAAAACATTGCTTCAATTACGGCTATCGGAGAGGTTTCCGCTTGTGCGGCTCGTTCGATACGACTGAGTAATTTATCGGCAACCCATTGAATAACAGCTTGAACAATTGCGTCTTTGGTCGGGAAATGCTTGAACAATGCTCCTTGCGTGACGCCCATCTTTTTAGCGATATCTGTAGTAGATATTTCGCTCGGGTTTTTTTCTGCAGCAAGTGCAACAACGATGTCGACCGTCGCAGCGCGGCGGTCTTCAGCTTTCATATAATTGGTATGTGGGCTCATGACAGACTCAAAAGTAAGTAAGTTATTACTATCTTACGCCTGCTGTTAACGCTGTCAATTATTTAGTAAAAAAAGCCCCCGCAGGTTGCAGGGGCTTAAAAATTTTCGTTTCCTTGTTATTCTGGACGGTCTTGCGCTCGGGCTTCTTAAAGTCCGAGTCGGCTTTCCATGCTGGCCAGTCAGGAGAGTAATCGTCACTGACTTTTTGACCGTTAACATCAGCTTGGGGAATTGACGCACCACAGCTGGCAGAGCACACCGTCGCTCAAGGTCAGCTCGACTTGGTCATGGTCGGTCGTGCTCATCTAGCCAATCCGCACTGGCCCGATGAGGCCGCCATTGCCCTGTGCGTCAAAGAGCCTTCGTGGGTGTTGCCCGCGCAAGCCGCTGTATATATCTGCGCATGCCATCGAAGAACGGGTCAGCAATAAAACTGGGGAACGTAGCGGGTAATTCACTGGCAACTTCTTTCGCTGTCGCCAGAAAGTGCTCTCGACGTATCATACGACATTCGTACTTTCTTCCCCGGCTACCTTTGAGAGACATGGTTAACTTTGTAACTACCCCCGACGAATTTATAACAGCGATGATTTCTCAATGGATTTCAGAATATTGTTTTCGGAAAATTCAGATGAATATACATCAGGTTTTCCGGGGATACAGAGAGCTCGATATAATAATTGTTTAACTACAGATTAAGAGGGTTAAAAAATTTGGCACAAGAACTTTTTGGTTAGTGAACACTTTCGGTGAAATATTTGAATTGTATGGCGCACCCGACAGGAGTCGAACCTGTGACCTCTGCCTCCGGAGGGAGAAGCTATTAGGTTTCGCTTAGTCTTTATAGGAATTTAAATTATCGATAATTCATAAGGTTACCTCATCAGTTAGTCCTGATGAGTCCCGTTAGGTTAGGGTAAATCCCAGCAAAAGTGTGGGACTAACTGTGGGACTAAATAGGGTTACAACTGAAAGAGGAAAACCTTATGAATAGTCAGAAAATCAGAACCCCTCGTGCACTTGATGCACTTAAGCCTGCAGCGGATGGAAAACGTTTCCGCGTTGTCGTTGATGCCAAAGGTATCGCAAAAGGTTCGCTGCTTTGCGTCGTAACCCCGACAGGTAAGAAAACCTTCTATACCCGTGCTCTTTTTCGCAACCAGCGTATCGATATTCGACTCGGTAGCTACCCAGCACTCTCACTCAAAGATGCAGTAGCACAGCATAACGAGTGCATGTTGCAGATAGACGAGGGTCATGATCCTAGGCGAATTCGTGCTGCAGCAAAGGTTAAGAATCAATCGATACTGAACATGGATGAGTTGTTCGAGAAGTGGTATCAGCACGCAACTCAAACCAAAGGCTGTAAGCAATCAACTATCGATACCCATCGCTGGCGCTGGTACTCCTACCTCAGCCCTAGTCTAGGCAAGCTATCTATTAACGCAATTACGCGAGCAGACCTACTGAGTACGCTTGATAAATGCGCCAGCAGGAGCAAGGAACAGACGAGGAAAGCATTCACCACGCTTAATTTGCCGTTGGATTATGCCCTGGCTCGTATGCTGATTACAGAGAACCCGTGCCGAACTATTAAACCGAAAGATGTTCAGGCAACCAAAGGCAAGCCGAGAAATAGAAACTTGAGCATCACGGAGATCAAAGCGTTATGGCAGGAATTAGACCAACGTGCCCAACGGCATACACCGCAAATGATTACGATATTGAAATTAGCTTTGCTAACTGGGGCACGTCGTAGCGAAATCACGCAAATGAAGTGGTCGCAGCTAACGCAGACAGAGAACTATTGGATTTGGAACATACCTGAAACCAAAAACGGTATGCCGCATCGCATTTATCTGTTTGGACAAAGCATTCAGTTGTTGCAGAACTTAACGCCAATTACAGGCAATTCAGACTGGGTCTTTGAATCCAATAAATGCGAGAACAAATCAATTCGTTCAGATTCTGTGACCTACATGATAGCGCGCATGCGAGACGATTTTGATATACAGCACTTCACGCTGCATGATTTAAGGCGAACCGCTGCAACACAGTGGGTAGAGCAACTGAGCGCCGATTCGACGTTAGTCGAGCTTATGCTGAATCATCTTCCGCAAAATCAGTTAGTGAGAACTTATCAAATCGTAGCCCGAGAGAAGGAGCAACAAGAAACATGGCAGCAGTGGGACCGCTTGATTGCTGATGTCGTCAACGAGTAGTTAAACGCGCGAGTAAATACTGATATCAAGTCAGATAATTACGGAGCGTATCAGCATGCAGTATTTAACATTAAGAGATATCAAAGAGCAGTTTCAAATATCGAAATCGACAGTTTATCGTTGGATGGACGATCGTCAGTTTCCGCGACCAACGAAGTTCAGCACGAAAGCGGCACGCTGGCGCGCCAGCGATATTGAGAATTGGATTGAATCTGTCGAGTCAACAGCTAACCATTAAATCCAACCTAAGTTATCGAGTGGGACGCATTGTTCCGCTCTAACTCTCTAAAACACCCCTAGCTATAAAACTAAATTTCAGCTTTTTTCAGCCAGTTATAAAAAAGTCCCCAAAAACACTCATCGAAACTTACGAACTTTATAAATAGAGATAGCAACAATGATTTTGTTGCTGTGAATTGGCGTGGTGCGGAGTCGAAGAGCTGGTCTCACGACGAGGCATTTTCGCTAAAAAATTTGAGGTAATATCAGGGGTAACGTAGGTGCTACCCCTTGATTTTCATATTGTAAGACAAGAGGAATAAAAATTTGAATTTACAAGATTGTAATACAGCTGAATCGCTTAGAAGAGAGTGGGTCAATCAATATGCTAATGACTTTGATAGATACCTAACATTGACCTACAGGAATGAAGTAAAAAGTGTACTAAGAGTCAATCGTGATTTGAAAACGCTTGCTAAGCACATGAGAGCGAAAGCTTATGGTCAGCATGCTTTGAAGTATGCGGAGGGAAGTATTTACCCAATGATGATTGGAGGAATTGAGCGTCATGCGAGTGGCTCGATCCATATACATATGTTGCTTCATAACCCTCCTAAGAGCGCCCAGAGGGCAATAGATGATCAAATCCTCAGTAACTATATTGAGCGTTACGTTACTGAGTTTTGGGAGCGAAAGGGATGGGGGCATCAAACTCACTATGAGCGACTGTTGGCAGAGAGTGATCGACGTAAATGTTTGGGTTACTGCTTGAAATACAGTACTGGACAAAACCAGAACAACTTTCTTTTTTACTGGGATAACTCTGCGGCTGTGTTGCCAGAATCCTGCCTCAGGTAAATGATCATTAATCGTTACCAATGACGGTTGTATCAATAAAAAATCGACCTAGTGCCTTTTGTTACTCGGTCGACTTTTTATTGCTCAAGTCGAAATTAAAATAATTGAGGGAGGGGCACAAAAATTCCCTATGGCTTAAGGGCTTTAGACTGCACTTAAAGAATGAGCAAAATTTGCCTGCTTTTCTCGAACCTCTCAAGCATCATACCAGCCTGAAATTCTTTCAAAAATGAGTCTAAAATTCGAATATTACTTTGCCTTGTTTAAGCAGTGCCTAAATTAACCTCTAAGCATTGCTACGCATGGCCTACAGCCATTTCGCCCGAAAAAGGTAGGTACAGATATATCTATACTGCAGTTGGGGATTGAAAACTGAAAGAATTTAATACTGTGCGAATATGCTGATTTTGGCGAAAGAGTTGTCTTCTATAGTTTTCATGTTAATCTCAACATTATTTTCATAAACTGCCAGTGTTCAGAGATGTAAGGGAGTGACCTCGATGGCTAAACCCAAGACAACGGTATTATTGAGTTGGATTGGAGGAAATGACCTCAGTAAGGTTGAGTCAGGTGCATCAACTTTGCTGGACGGTGGGCCGATCGCGTCAACTCTGGCAAGTAGAGAGTTCGATGAGGTTGAGCTTCTCTACAGTTATCCACAGGAAAATGTAGAGCCTTACCTTGCTTGGCTAAGCGCATTGACTAAATCTAAAGTTACAGCGCACTACGTTGAGATGACTTCCCCAACAAACTTCAATGAAATCTATAAAGCGGCTCACGCTCGCATAAATTCTAAGCAGATTGAGCATAAGGATATTTCGCTTTTACTGAGCCCAGGTACACCTGCGATGCAGGCCGTGTGGATTCTTCTCGGCAAAACAGTCTGTGATGCGACTTTCTACGAATCGTCAATTGAGCAAGGTGTTCACAAGGTAGATATTCCATTCGCGCTCGCAGCAGAGTATCTACCTACAGCGAGAAAAATCGATGAGAAAAGGCTCGCTGATATCTCGATGTCGAGAGTACCCATTAATGCCGCTTTTGAGAGCATTGTCACGCGTAACCCCGCGATGGAAATTCTTAAAGCTAGAGCGCAAGTATTAGCTGAAAGAAACGTGCCGGTTTTGATTTATGGTGAGACAGGCACAGGGAAAGAGTTATTCGCTAGAGCAATCCATAATGCCAGCAAACGGTCAAATAAACCTTTCATAGCGCTGAACTGTGGTGCCATTCCATGTGAGTTAGTCGACTCAATACTATTTGGCCACGTTAAGGGTGCATTCACAGGAGCTGTAGGTGATAAGAAAGGTGTCTTCGATGATGCACACGGAGGCACCTTATTTTTAGATGAATTTGGTGAACTTACCCCACCGACACAAGTACGATTGCTCCGTGTACTGCAGGAAGGCACTTTTTTGCCTGTGGGCGGGAATAAGGAGCGAAAGGTCGACGTGCGAATCATTACTGCTACCCACCAGAACCTATTCGATTTAGTCAGTAAAGGCTCTTTCCGAGAGGACCTCTTCTACCGCGTAGCAGTGGGTGTTCTCAATCTACCGCCGATCAGGGAACGTGAAGGTGATCTCCTACTTCTTGCTGAACATTTGATTTGCGAGCTGAAAGCAACAGAACCCTCGCTTCAAGATAAAAAACTTTCTATAAGTGCAAAAAATTTTATAGTTAAACAGAGTTGGCGCGGCAATGTACGAGAACTTCATTCCACATTAATGCGAGCTTTTTTGTGGGCCTCGAACAATGTAATAGAACAAACTGATATCGAAGAGGCGATGTTCACTCCTAAACCTCAAGCAGCAGAAATCATGTCGCACGATATAGCTAAAGGCATTGATATCAAAGGATTGATGGATGAGCTGGCAAAAGAATATATTACGCGAGCACTTGTTCATACAGGACAAAATAAAAAGAAAGCGGCGAAATTATTAGGTTTAAAAAACTACCAAACACTTAATAATTGGATGGAAAAATACCAACTTTAATAGGAATGAAAAAGTTGGCACGCATATTGCTGAGATAAATCTATGACTATGAATAAAGCCATCACATCATCGAACTTTGAATTCCTCAAGCCAGAAGTTGAGCACCTTGCTCAACTAGGAGCGCTTGCGGAATCATTGCTGTATGTTGATCCGGGTAGTGCGTTAATTCGCTTGAGAAGCTTTGCCGAAGAGGTTGTGAAGCTCATTTATAAGCGTGAACGACTTCCTCGGATGCCTCAGGCATCATTTTATGATCTGCTTAAAAGTCAGGTCTTTGAGGATTGCGTGGATCCGTCGCTTATCAATCACATTCACTTCTTGCGTCTGAGAGGTAACGATAGTGCTCACGGTGGTCAAGGTTCATTGCATGATGCCCAAAAAGGAATCGGGATAGCGCACCAGGTCGCCATCTATTTTGGACTCAAATACTTGGGTAAGAAAAAGCAAGATATCGCTGAGTTCAAAGATATTAAAGATCCCAGAGCACAAGTAAATGCGCTGCAAAAGTTCGTATCTACTTATGAACAGCAGTTAGAGAAGCAGCAAGAAGAACTTGATGCAGTTATTCAAGAGCTGGAGAAGGAACGTGCTCAATATGCCGCACAACTTCCTCAACCGAGCGAACCTGAGCGCAAGCAGCGTAAGCGTCAAAGCCAAGCAGTTGCCAACAGCCTGCAATGGAATGAAGAAAAGACGCGTTTGTTGCTGATTGATTCGCTATTGCTGCAAGCGGGTTGGGACGTAAGTGATGAAAGTCATGTTGGTCAAGAAATCGAAGTTGATTTTCCTGCAAACCCATCCGGTAAGGGTTACGTCGATTACGTGCTGTGGGACGACAATGGTCAGCCGTTAGCTGTGGTCGAAGCCAAACGTTCAGGCAACGAGAGCCTGCAAGCAGGCAGAGAGCAAGCAAGACTGTATGCCGACGCCTTCGAGCGCATGGGTAAACAGCGCCCGGTTATCTTTTACACCAACGGGTATGAGACCTTCATTTGGGATGACGTGCAATACAAC
>JTFO01004498.1_pt1 | contig 13905 bp, 13 predicted proteins | sample 235411 | NCBI WGS metagenome assembly JTFO01 (sample SAMN03067590, study PRJNA260953) | activated sludge metagenome | biome: Sludge; feature: Wastewater; isolation source: CETP activated sludge from laboratory augmented bioreactor treating... | place: India:Gujarat | collected 2013-04
TTTTAGATCTCAAAAAAAGCCCGCTTAATGCGGGCTTTTTTATTTGATTTGATTCAAATCAAGACAAGCTGTCTTCAAATTACCACAAACTCAAAAGCACATAAAACCTAATACTTATTAGCTAATAAACAGCTCGGTATTTAATCGCGAATTTGTGCCAATCCAGAAAGTACACGTTGCACTGCACCTTGATGCATCTGGACCCAATGCAAACCCGAATCAGCCATCTTGTTATGACGTGCCGGATCGTCCACTAAATCCAATGCTTGTTGCAACGCCAAGGCTGGCGTACTGGCCCGTATCACAGCACCAGCCTGCATGGCATCTTGCATAGCCTGGGCAAAATGATGAGTATGCGGGCCCACAATCACAGGGACACCGACTGCGCAGGCTTCAATAAAATTCTGTCCGCCCAAGGGCTGGAAGCTACCCGCCACAATGGCCACGCGCGCCAAGCCGTAATACCAATGCATTTCACCTAGGGTATCGCCCAAAAGCACATCAACCTCTCGGCAAGCTTGGATCGCACTCGTACTGGTATCGCCCTGTTTCAACAGCTCACTACGTCGCACCGAACGCAAGCCTAGCTGGTTCAGATAGTCTGCCGCTTCCTCAAAGCGCTCGGGGTGACGCGGAATAACGACAAACAAGACTGGGCGATGCAGTTCGCTGCCATGCTCGCGTTCGCGACGCAAATAGTGGGCAATAGCATCCATGAAATCGGCATGCTCGGTCTCACGCGTACTGGCAATCACCACCACACGCCGCCCCAGCTCGCTGGCAAAGCCACGACCACGAGCAATCTTGTCCTGCGGCAAGACCACATCAAACTTCAGATTCCCAGATACGCGCACTCCCTGAGCTCCCGCCAGCTCCAGTCGTTGGGCATCGGCCAGACTTTGTGCATAGATCAGTTTGAAGGAACGGTAGGCCCCACGCATGACCGAACCCGCCTTCAAACTGGTTCGCAGCGCACTTTCCGAAAACCGAGCACTGGCCAGCATCATGGGAACACCTTGTCGGCGCGCTGCAGCCAGCAGATTGGGCCACACTTCGCGTTCAATCAACACCCCGGCACATGGACGGTAATGCGCGAAAAAACGCCGTACCGAGCCGGGAAAGTCGTAAGGCAGCCATTGCTGCAACAACTGTCCACTTGCGATCTCGGCGGCAAATGCTTGTGCCCCTTCTGCGCGGCCCGTGACGGTCATATGGGTCAACAAGACCGTCTCGCCTTGATCCAACAAGGCACGAATCAAAGGCTGAGCGGCACGCGTCTCACCCAAACTGACTGCATGTACCCACACCGGCGCCTTCTGAGGCACAGGCAGGGAACCATAAAAACCAAAGCGAGGGCCCGATAACACCTGCCAGTCACCACCAGCACGACGGGCACGCACACCCATCCAGGCCATCAAGGCTGGAGCCAGGAGACGAATGGAGGCAGTATAGAAAAATCGGTTCACCCGCTAAGCCTCGATGTAAGACCGGCAGCCGCCAAACCCGGTTCAGGCATCTGCGTCCGCCCCAATGCCTGATCGATCGCACAGAGCACCGTTTCTGCCGAAGGAGGATGCCCGCGCTCACCCAGGCTGGCAGTATAGGCGGAACCTTCCAAAGGGGTACGTACTGGGGTCGAGGCCTTATAGATACCAATAGTGGGGCGGCCCAGGCCGGCCGACAAATGGGTCAAACCGCTATCCAGACCCACCATGACCTGGGCTCCAGCCAATTGCAAAGCGATAGGCGTCAAATCCATTCGTGGCATGACCTGTGCCTGACTGCGACCAGCTATCAGGGCTTGGGCACGTTCAGACTCAGTATGGCTGCCTGCCAACAAGCGCAGTGCCAAGCCTTCACCTTGCAGGCGGTCAAAGACCTGCTGCCAGTTCTCCGGCTCCCAGAGCTTATCGTCGCGACTGGCTGACGGCATGATAATGGCATAAGGATTTTCGTCCTTGGGCGCTTGTGCGGCCAAACCCTGCAAACCAAAATCGGGCGCACCTTCGAATTGATAGCCGAAGGCCGAAGCGGCCAAGCTGCGCTGACGGAAAACGGCAGGCTGCCAAAACCCGACGCGATGACGCACGTCATAGAACAACGAGGCCAGCGGCTCACGCGCAGACTTCCAGTCCAGACCATGACGGCGGCCTTTCGTTTGGCGCACCAGCCAAATGGATTTCATCAAGGCCTGCATATCGAGCACCACATCGTATTGGCGCGACTGCAACTGTTCTCGCAGGGCGGCACGTTCCTGGCGTGTCTGGGCAGACCACCATTGTTTGCGCCAACGCCGATGCGCCACCGGAATCACTTCATTTACTGCCGGATGCCAGCCCGGAATCTGAGCAAAGCTCTCTTCCACAAGCCAATCTATTTGTGCACCGGGCACATAGCGTGCAATGTCCGAGATCGCTGGCAGCATATGCACCAGATCTCCCAAAGAGGACGTACGCACAATCAGTATCTTGCAAGTCATGGGCGAATTATAGTGGTGGGCGCGTTCAATCAAACAAAGATACGGAAAAATATCCGTCAGCTCTAGTTCTGAGCGCCGATGGCGATCAGGCATAATAAGACTGTCTATTTTCTGGACCGGAAACATGATTGATCTCAAACAGATCGAAGCCTTTGTATGGGTTGCCGAGCTTGGCGGTTTCCGGGCAGCTGCCGAAAAACTCAACACGACCCAACCGTCTATTTCTCAGCGTATTGCCGGGCTGGAATCCAGCCTGGAGCTACGCTTGTTTGATCGGGGCGCCCGGGGCATCAAACTGACCGACAAAGGCCAGGAGCTGTTATCGCACGCACAGCGCATGCTGGATTTACGCACCGAGATGCTGCGCGCAGCCAAAGAACAAAATGCCATTCGCGGCCTGCTGCGCCTGGGAGTGGCTGAAACCATTGTCCAGACTTGGCTGCATGAGCTGATCGACAAACTGCATCAGGAGTACCCTTCCCTGGTCATTGAAATCCACGTCGACACCACTAGCGTGCTGCGCCAGCAACTGGCCAGTTTCCAGATTGATATGGCGATGATCGTAGGCGTGGGCCAGGACCCAAAAGAGCAGTGCATTCGACTTTGTGCTTATCACTTAGGCTGGGTCGCCAGCCCCGAATTGAAACTGCATGGCCGAAAAGTCAGTGTTTCAGAGCTAGGGGTTTACCCTGTAATCACCTATCCTTCTGGTAGTGTTCCCTACCTGGCCACACGCGAAGCGCTGCTGCGTGCCGGCGTCAAATCTCCCCGTATTTTTGGCAGCGCATCCCTGAGCACCATCGTGCAAATGACACGCCACGCCATGGGTCCAAGCGTACTTGCCCCCGACGTCATAAAAGACGAGCTTGCCGAGGGAAAACTGCGTCTTTTGAAGGTTGATCAGCCACTGCCAGCGATCGAATTCTTTGCCTGTTGGATGGACTCGCCAGACAGCCATATTGCCCGCGTCGTCGCCGACCATGCACAAGCAATCGCCCAACAATACGTGCAGTCCGATAAGTAATCTTTATAGCCTTGGATTCAAACATACGATTGGACACACATTATCCGATCGGTTGCAATCCGATGCTGTGATCAACCCCCTTTTGTGCGAGTGGTCATTCATGAACCTGCAAACCCTGCCTGTGTTGGCGCCCGAGGCCCAAAAATGCCGCGAGCTGATCCGTCGAGAAACCCATACTGGTCCCACTGCGGGGCTGGCGGCAGGCTATGTGCAGGCCAACCTGATGATCCTGCCCAAAGACTGGGCCGATGAGTTCTTGCTGTTTTGTCAGCGCAACCCCAAACCCTGCCCTTTATTGGCCGTGACCGAACCCGGCCAGTTTCAGGTGCCGACCCTGGGTGGCTCGATTGATCTGCGCACGGATTTCCCTCGTTACCGTGTCTGGCACAACGGCGAGCTCAGTGCCGAGCCGCTGAACATCGAAGCAGTCTGGCGCGATGATCTGGTGTCCTTTCTGATTGGCTGCTCCTTCTCGTTTGAAGAAGCGCTGCTGGCCGATGGAATTGATGTACGCCATATCAGCACGGGGGTAAATGTGCCCATGTATCGCAGTTCGATTCAGACTCAGGGCACGCAGCGCCTGTCGGGCCCCTTGGTGGTTTCGATGCGCCCCATGCGTGCTGCCGATGCCATCCGCGCTATTCAGATCACCTCGCGCTTTCCGTCCGTGCACGGTGCTCCGGTTCATATCGGCGACCCATCCCTGATTGGAATCAGCGACCTGCAACACCCCGACTATGGCGATGCCGTGCCAGTCGGTGCCGACGAATTACCCGTTTTCTGGGCTTGCGGCGTCACCCCTCAAGCCGTTGCTGCCCAGGCCAAGCCGCAGTTTTGTATCACACATGCCCCTGGCCATATGTTGATTACCGATCTGCCCAACACACGGCTGGCCGCGCTTTAAGCAAGATTAGACCGGTACCCCCGGTCGCCCCTTTGGTTTCAATATGCAGCCCCTGCAAACAGGGAGCGCACTCTATCAACCATACAGCTGGACCGCTATTAGGAGCACCTTATGAAAAAAATCGTACTGACCTCCCTGGCTTTAGGCTCACTGGCCCTGGGCTCTGCTGCCCTGGCCCAGGATCTGCCCAAGACTTCCTTGAAAGTTGTCGGTGGCTTGAGCAACCTGACCGCCTACCAGAACACCGAGCAGCCCTTCTGGACCAAGAAAGTGCCTGAGCTGTCCGGTGGTCAGATCACCGCTGATATCAAGGGCTTTAACGATATGGGCCTGAAAGGTCCTGAAATCATGCGCTTGATCGGTCAAGGCGTGATTCCTTTTGGTACGGCTACTCTGGCCTACTTCGCCAGTGACAACTCCATCAACGAAGCCATCGACCTGGCTGGCCTGGCTCCCGATATCAACGTAGCCAAGAAGCTGACCGACGCGTTCACTCCTGCTTACGAGCAGTTCTACGCCAAGAACAACGTCAAGGTACTGGGTTTCTCCACCTACCCTGCTCAAGTTCTGTTTTGCAACGGCAACTTCAATGGCCTGAGCGATCTGAAAGGCAAGAAAGTGCGCACCAGCAGCCGTACACAGGCTGAATTCGTTCAGGCTCTGGGCGGCAACAGCGTCACCATTCCATTTGGTGAAGTGGTTCCAGCTCTGCAAAACGGTGTGGTCGATTGCGCCATCACCGGCTCCATGTCCGGCTACTCGGCCAAGTGGTACGAAGTCAGCTCCAAGCTGTACGAAATGCCCATCAACTGGAACCAGCAGATCCACGCTGCCAACCTGGGCTCCTGGAACAAGCTGGATCCTAAAGTTCAAGAATTCCTGGCCAGCAACATCAAGGCCATGACCGAAGAGATCTGGGTTGCCGCTGCCAAGGAAACGCAGGAAGGTTATGACTGCAACACCGGCGCCGATGCTTGCACACAGCCGGTAAAAGGCAAGATGACCCTGGTCAAGCCAACAGACGCTGACCGAGAGCTGCTGAAAAAAGTCATGAGCGAAACCGTGGTGCCCAAGTGGGCCGAGCGCAGCTCCGCTGACACCGTGGCCGCTTTTAACACCAGCCTGAGCCCGATCCTGGGCTTTGAAGCCAAGAAGTAATCTGACTTGATGTCACTGCCAAGCGGCGCTCCTTCTCGCACCGCTTGGCGGCCCAGCACCTGGGCCCCCCCTGTCTTCAGGGCCTATCATCCATTCATATGCTCCCTGAACCCTCTACGGGTTAGACGCCATGGAAAATACCGAAAAATTCGCCATGCTCAACCGCTTGCTGGCTGGTGCTACCAATCTGTCGCGCTACGCCATCTGGTTTGCTGGCAGCCTGACCCTGATCAGTGCTCTCTACATCACGGCCGATGTCCTGCTGCGCAAATTCACCGGACGCTCGCTTGGCGGCTCCGATGAACTCTCTGGCTATGCCTTTGCCATCAGCATCTCCTGGGCCTTGTCCTTTGCTACCTTGCAACGCGCCAATATCCGTATCGACGCCATCTACCAGCATCTGCCCGTGCGCTTGGCCGCACTGTTGGACTGGATTGCCCTGGTCGCACTTTCGGTCTTTATTGTGTATCTGACCCTGTATGCCACCAGCGTGGCCGACGTGTCCTGGACCAATCAGTCCACCGCCAACACGGCAATGGGTACTCCCTTGTGGATTCCCCAGTTTCTGTGGGTTGCAGGCCTGCTCTGGCTGTGCGTGGTCCTGGCACTGATGCTGTTGCGCTCCAGCCTGGCATTGATTACGGGCGATCTGAAATCCATCCAGAGCCTGTGCGGTATTCGCAGTACCCAGCAAGAAGCCCTTGAAGAAGCCGAGGCCGGCCAACGCATGGTCCACGGAGACACCAAATGATTAGTACCGCACTGACTCTCCTGCTCGTTCTGATCGGGCTAAGCATCCCTGTAGGCGCAGCCCTGGGGGTTCTGGGCCTGATTCTGGACCCGCTGTATTCCATGCTGCCACTGACCGGCGCACTCGGTGAAATTTCCTGGGGCACCAGCAACGAATTCCTGCTGGTTGCCATCCCCTTATTCATCATGCTGGGCGAAATTCTGCTGCGCTCGGGCATGGCCGAGCGCATGTATAACGCCATGAGCCTATGGCTGTCCTGGCTGCCCGGCGGCCTGATGCATGCCAATATCGGGGCCAGCGCCCTGTTTGCCGCCACATCTGGCTCCAGTGTGGCGACCGCCGCCACCGTCGGTACCGTGGCCTTGCCGCAGATCAAAAAGCAAGGCTACAACGAGCCGCTGTTTCTGGGCAGTCTGGCTGCGGGTGGCACCTTGGGCATTCTGATTCCGCCTTCGATCAATCTGGTGATCTACGGCGTGCTGACCAACACCTCCGTACCCAAGCTGTATCTGGCCGGCATCATCCCTGGTCTGGCCATGGCCTTGCTGTTCATGCTGGCTATTGCTGGCGCCTGCATGGTCAAACCTCAATGGGGCGGTAGCAAAGTCAAAGCCTCCTGGGGCCAGCGTTTTGCCAGCCTGGTGCATCTGGTTCCACCACTGGGTATCTTCTTGCTGGTGGTCGGTTCGATTTACGCCGGTATCGCCACCCCGACCGAGGCCGCCGCCTTGGGTGTGGTCGGTGCGCTGCTGCTGGCCACTTTCTCGGGCCGCATGAGCTGGAAAATGATCAAGGAAGTGCTGGAAGGCACCATGAAATCCACCGCCATGATCATGCTGATCGTGATCGGTTCAGCCTTCCTGAACTTTGTCATGTCCGCTACCGGCCTGACCACAGCGCTGACTGATGCCATTACCGGCCTGGGCGTCTCGCCCATCACCATGCTGCTGATTATCGTGGTGTTCTACCTGGTACTGGGCTGCTTCATGGAAACCCTGTCCATGATGATCACCACCATCCCGATCGTGGCTCCGATCATGATTGCCCTGGGCTTTGACCCGATATGGGTGGGGATTGCCATCATTATTCTGGTGGAAGTGGCGCTGATCACTCCGCCTGTTGGTCTGAACCTGTTTGTGGTCCAGAGCTTGCGCAAGAGCGGCAGCATGAACGACGTCATGCTGGGTAGTCTGCCTTTTGTGATCATGCTGCTGTCCATGGTGGGTCTATTGGCCATCTTCCCGGATCTGGCTCTGTGGTTGCCACGCCTGTTCGGTTAATCCAATCTGTTTTTGAGTAAACGAGTACTGCTATGCGTTTGACGTTTGAACTGGCCCAGGCCACCCACACTGAAATCATCGAAGCTGACCTGCAGCACTGCATCGTGGCCGGTTGGGCTGGCCGCGATCTGGCGGCCATCGAGCACCACATTGAAGAGTTGGCCGAACTGGGTGTGCCCCGACCAAGCGCCGTACCTTTGTACTACCGCATCGCTGCCAATCAGATGATCCAGGATACCGACATCCAGGTCGTTGGTACCGGTTCGTCCGGCGAGACCGAAGTATTTGTGTTTAATCACCAAGGCCGCCTGCTGGTGAGCCTGGCCTCGGACCACACTGACCGTGTTCTGGAAGCCCACAGCGTGGCCCTGTCCAAACAAATCTGCGCCAAGCCCGTTGCCCGTGATGCTTGGTTGTTCAGCGATGTGGCCGAGTACTGGGACGAGCTGATTATCCGCGCCTACATTCAGGAAGACGGCAAGGAAGTCCTGTACCAGGATGGTCCTTTGTCCACCCTGAAAAACCCGCTGGAACTGATCGAAGGCTACTTTCAGTCCACCACCATGCCCGAAGGTTTTGGCATGACCTGCGGCACGGTCGGCGCCATCGGTGGTATCCGCCCCGCAACCCAGTTCACCATGGAGCTGTATGACCCCCGCCGCGAACGCAGCATCCGTCATACCTACGTGACTGAAACTCTGCCTGAAGTAGCCTAAACTGGCCCAGCCCGCCCCACCCATTTATTTTGCGAGTGATCCATGCTAGCGACTATTACCGAACTGCAACGTGCTCTTGATCGTGGCGAAACGACCTCGGTCGAGCTGACCCAGCAAGCCCTGGACCGTATCCAGGACGAAAGCCGTGACGGCGCTGCCGCGTTCATCGAAGTGTTTGCTGAACAGGCTCTGGCCGCCGCCAAAGCCTCTGACATTTTGCGCGCTGCCGGTTTGAGCCGCTCGCTGGTTGAAGGCCTGCCCATGTCGGTCAAGAACCTGCATGACATCGCTGGCTATGTGACCCTGGGTGGGTCGGCTGTACTGAAAGATGCGGAGCCGGCTGAACGGCACGCCACTATTGTGGAGCGCTTGCTACGCGCCGGCGCCATTCTGATTGGCTCGACCAATATGACCGAGTTTGCCTTCTCCGGTCTGGGCATCAACCCTCACTACGGCACGCCGCGCTCGGCCTGGGACCGCGACAATGCCCGTATCCCCGGCGGTTCGTCCTCCGGTGCCGGGGTCGCCGTTGCCCAGGGCATGTCGGTGTTCTCCATTGGTACTGATACGGGTGGCTCCATCCGTATCCCTTCGGCCTTTAACGGCCTGACCGGCTTCAAACCCACCGCCGAGCGTGTTCCCAGCGAAGGCACCATGCCTTTGTCGCGCAGCCTGGACTCTAACGGCCCTCTGGCCGCCTCGGTAGAATGCTGCGCCATTGTGGACTCCATTCTGACCGACCAGCCGTACGTGCCCGTGGCCACCCCCGCCCTGGACACCTTGCGCCTGGCCGTGCCCAAGACCTTTGTGTTTGACGGCATCGATGAGACCGTGCGCGCCGCCTTTGACCGTGCCATCACCCTGCTGCGCGAGCAAGGCGCTGTGGTTGAAGAGATCAATCTGCCCGAATTTGACCAATTGCCACAGATCAACCGCAAAGGCGGTTTCGTCTGCGCCGAAGCCTGGTCTGTGCACCGCGACACCCTGCAAAGCAAGGGCGAGCAATACGACCCCCGGGTGGCCTCCCGCATTTTGCGCGGCAAGGACATCGACTGCGCTGATTACATCGAGCTGCAAGACACACGCCAGGCCTGGATCAGCGCCGTGGAAAGCCGTCTGGAACGCTACGATGCCGTTCTGATGCCTACCGTGCCTGTGGTCGCTCCTCGCATTGCCGATCTGCAAGCCTCGGACGAGGTCTACTTCGCCACCAACGGTCTGGTCCTGCGCAACCCCACCCTGATCAACTTCCTGGACGGTTGCGCTCTGTCGCTGCCTTGCCACGCGGCTGATGAAGCCCCGGTAGGCCTGATGGTAGCCGCCCCCGCCTACCACGACGAGCACCTGTTGGCGGTAGGTGCAGCAATCGAACGGGTATTGCCCCTGCGCAAACACTAATCCGGTAAGATTTACGTTCGTTCCAGGACGGCCACCCGGCCGTCCTTGTGCTTTTCGTCAGGAGCCTGTCATGAGCACACCCCAATCCTCCTCCCTGCCCCAGATCATGACACCCACGGTCTTTCCCTTGGCGGGGGTGCTCATTCTGATTCTGTCGTCCTGGGCCCTGTCGGGTCTGGATGCCAGTGGCAAATGGATCATGGGCTTTGGTGTGCCCCTGCTGGTGATGTGCTGGTTTCGCTACGTCGTCCATCTGGTGCTGGTGCTGGCGCTGGTCTTGCCAGTCAAAGGCCGCAAAATCCTGCGCAGCTCCCGGCCCAAAGCACAAATTCTGCGTGGCACAGTGATGATGCTGTCCACCTTCTCGTTTTTCAGTGCCTTGAGCTATCTGCCTCAGGCCGAAGCCACCTCCATCAACTTTCTAGCTCCCCTGCTGGTGCTGTCTGTTGCTCCCTGGATTCTGAAAGAGCCGCCACGCATCAGTCGCTGGGTGGCGGCCGGGGTCGGCTTTCTGGGCGTGCTGATCATCATCCGGCCCACGGCTGGTCTGCACCCATTGGGCGTAATGTTCGGTTTGATGACCGCCTGTATGTTTGCTACGCAATTTATCGCCACACGCCGCGTGGCCGTTGACAACTCGCTGACCACCTTGATCTGGAGTGGCGCCGTAGGCAGCATCTGTTTGACCATTGCCTTGCCCTTTCTGCTACCCGCCGCCCTGCCTGTCCTGAAGGAGCTGACATTTTTTCAATGGCTGATTCTGATTTCGACGGGCTTGTGGGGCTGTCTGGGACATTTGCTGCAAATCCAGGCCTATCAACGGGCCTCGGCCTCTTTGCTGGCACCCTTTGTGTATCTACAGATCGTGGCAGCCGCCGCGCTGGGATGGCTGATCTGGGGACAGTTCCCCGATATGTTTACCTGGATCGGCATTGCCGTGGTGTGTTCCAGTGGCATTGTGATCGGAACCCTGGAATGGCGGCGCCAGAGCAAGGCTGGCGCCTGAGCCCTGCACGACTTAGCGAGACTGCCAGCCCTGCACAAAGACGGCAACGGGCTGGCGCTTGGAACCCGCTTTTTGCAGTTCCAGCAAACGCAACACCCCTTCTCCACACGCCACATCAATACCTTGGGCGCTGACGCCCAAAATCTGACCGGGTTCTGCGCCATGCGTTTGCTCTATCACCTGAGCGCGCCAAACCTTCACAGGCTGCTCCAAACCGGGTAAGGACAGGGTGGAACCTGGCACCGGGTCAAATGCGCGAATACGGCGCTCCAGCTCTTTGGCTGGCTGGCTTAAATCCAGCGCCGATTCCGTCTTGGACAGTTTCTCGGCGTAGGTCACGCCTTCTTCTGGCTGAGGAACCGCCTGCAAGGTGCCATCACGCACGTGCTGCAAGGCTTGCAGCAAGGCCTGTGCCCCCAGTTGCGCCAAATCGTCATGCAAGGTTGCAGCACTGTGATCGTCACGAATTGCCAGCTCGCTGCGCACCAGCATATCGCCGGTATCCAGGCCTTCATCCATCTGCATGATGGTGATACCCGTGGCCGCATCGCCTGCCTGAATCGCACGCTGAATCGGTGCCGCACCGCGCCAGCGGGGCAAGAGACTGGCGTGAATATTGAAGCAGCCATAACGAGGCAGCTCCAAGGTCCATTTGGGCAGAATCAGGCCGTAGGCCGCCACCACCATCAGATCCGGTTGCAAATCCAGCAAGGTCTGACGGGCCTGGGCGGCCTCTTCGGGATACTTGCCATCCAGACGCAAGCTATGCGGCTGCAGAACCGGAATATGGGCGTTCACAGCGGCTTGCTTGACCGGGCTGGGGCTAAGCTTCATGCCACGGCCAGCCGGACGGTCTGGCTGCGTCATGACCAAAGGAACGTCAAAGCCCTGCGCTAACAGGGCTTCCAGGGCGATACGGGCAAAATCCGGGGTGCCGGCAAAAACAATACGCATGGCGACTATTGCCCTGCCTTCAGGGCTTCACGCTGCTGCTTGCGCAGACGGCTACGAATACGCTCACGCTTGAGTACCGACAGATACTCCACAAACACCTTGCCATCCAGATGATCCAGCTCGTGCTGAACACATACGGCCAGCAGGCCGTCGGCCTCTTGCTCGTACCACTCGCCTTTTTCATTTTGAGCCTTGAAACGGATGCTGGCAGCGCGCTCGACCTTGTCATAGGTATCGGGCACGGACAGGCAACCTTCTTCGTAGACCTTCAGCTCTTCGCTTTTCCAGGTGATTTCCGGGTTAATCAGCACCAGCAATTCATTGCCGCTTTCCGACACGTCGATAACCACCACACGCTCGTGCACATCAACCTGAGTGGCGGCCAAACCTACACCGGGCGCGTCATACATGGTCTCGGCCATATCCTTGACCAGTTTGCGAATACGGTCGTCGACCTCCTGCACGGGTTTGGCAACCGTGTGCAGACGTGGGTCAGGAAATTTCAGGATAGGAAGCAAAGCCATTGTCATGTCCGAAGAAAAAGCGATAAGTCGATATAATAAAACAAGTTTCAGGGCGGCACCTGGCACCACACCAAGCCCTAACAGCAAAGCGGCCATCGCCCTGGATAAAAACGTCCGGGACACCCAGCCTCAAAAACGGTTTCGTGCCACACTACCTTATGCCTCATTATTTTAGCTCGGGGGAAACCTCGGATGAAATCTCGGAAGAATTGCGTGCCTGGTTGCGTCTGTCACTGGAGCCAGAGCTTACGCCCGCCCAGGCCCGGCAACTGCTGGCCGCCTGTGGACTGCCACCGCAAATCTATCAAAGCTCGGTTCAAACCCTGTCACGCCATATTCCTGGCGAACTGGCCGTCCAACTAAGCCAGGAACCACTGACCGAGCTACAAGCGCACATTGACCAGGCCGTGGAATGGCTCAAGCAAGCGGGTCATCACATTGTGACGCTGGCAGACCCGGCTTACCCTGCCGCCTTGCTGGATCTACATGACGCCCCGCTCTTGCTGTACGCCAATGGCAATCTGGATGTGTTGGCGCACCCCGGGCTGGCGATTGTTGGTGCTCGCAATGCCACCCAGTCTGGCCAGGAAACGGCGACCGACTTCGCTGCCACGCTGGCCTCCAAAGGCTGGTGCATCATCAGTGGGCTGGCCAGCGGCATTGATCAGGCAGCGCACAAAGGCGCGCTCAAAGCAGGCCCGCAATCGGCCGGCACCATTGCTGTCATGGGAACGGGACTGGATCTGGTCTACCCGGCAGCGCACCGCGATCTGGCACACCAGATCAGTGATCACGGTCTGCTGCTCAGCGAGTTCCCCTTAGGCACCCGCGCCATGCCGCACCATTTCCCCCGCCGTAACCGCATTGTGGCCGCTTTGGCCAAAGGCGTGCTGGTGGTAGAAGCGGCAAAGCAAAGTGGCTCCCTGATCACAGCCCGTCTGGCCGGAGAACTGGGGCGCGAGGTTTTTGCTATTCCGGGCTCAATCCATTCGCCTTTGGCACGCGGTTGCCATGCCTTGATACGCCAAGGCGCCAAGCTGGTAGAGAGCGCCCAGGACATTCTGGATGAGCTGGGCAATGTGCAGCACACGTTCAAACTTGAACCCGGCAACCCGTCCAATGCCAGGCCTGTTCAGCACGATAACCTACCGGAAGAACTGCGCCCCATCCTGGAGCGCATCGATTTCGCCCCCTTGACGCCCGAGCAACTGATGCGCCGTACCGGTCTTCTGGCAACTCAACTGCCGGCGGTTCTGGCCGAGCTGGAGCTGGCTGGCTGCATAGAGCCTCTGGCAGACGGGCGATTCCAACGTATCAAGCCATAAAATCCAACAGGGCCACACTGCAGCATGGCCTGCTCCTTTGCATCGAAACCCCGGCCACGTCGCCTGCTTATAGGGCTGTTCCTAGGGGGCCAGCCCTGGCCTTCAAGAGGTATCATGACGAATACGTAAAGGCCTCCAGGCCCAGCCCCTTACCTTCAGGAAACTTCATGTCATACCCCTCGCGCGTCAAGATTGTGGAGGTCGGCCCTCGGGACGGCCTGCAGAACGAAAAAGAATTCATCCCTACCGACATCAAGGTCGAGCTGGTCAACCGCTTGTCCCACGCCGGTTTTGTGAACGTGGAAGCCGCCTCCTTTGTCTCGCCCAAATGGGTGCCACAAATGGCAGACGGCGCGGAAGTGATGGCTACGATTGACCGTCGCCCC
>JTFO01007688.1_pt1 | contig 13876 bp, 8 predicted proteins | sample 235411 | NCBI WGS metagenome assembly JTFO01 (sample SAMN03067590, study PRJNA260953) | activated sludge metagenome | biome: Sludge; feature: Wastewater; isolation source: CETP activated sludge from laboratory augmented bioreactor treating... | place: India:Gujarat | collected 2013-04
GTTGTTAGCATGCTGTTAACATTATAGAATTCGCCCACAGCCTAGTAGAGTCCCCAAAAGTGATGGCGCTTAATGGTTAGTGATATCCAAGGATGGCGGGCATCCAAAGTAATGATTTTTAAAAAAGCTTTGGGTTATTATCAACATAAAATTACTCATATTTAATGTTTTTGCCTAGAATGAATTCTATTAGCACATTTTTTTCACAAGTTTAGGTACCGCCAATGCAAACCCCGCAGATTCTTATCGTTGAAGACGAGCAAGTGACTCGTAACACTCTAAAGAGTATTTTTGAAGCAGAGGGATACGCTGTTTTTGAAGCCAGTAACGGTGAAGAGATGCACCATGTACTGTCTGATAATCCAATTAACTTGGTGATCATGGATATCAATTTACCAGGTAAGAATGGTCTACTTCTCGCTCGTGAACTTCGTGAGCAAGCGGATGTAGCTTTAATGTTTTTAACTGGCCGAGACAACGAAGTCGACAAGATTTTAGGGCTAGAGATTGGTGCAGATGATTATATCACTAAGCCTTTTAACCCTCGTGAATTAACCATTCGTGCTCGTAACTTACTCAGCCGTTCAATGAATACCAATTCAACTCATGAAGAGAAACGCTCCGTTGAATCTTACCAATTCAATGGTTGGGTGTTGGATATTAATAGCCGCTCACTGGTGAGTCCAAGTGGTGACAGCTATAAGCTTCCTCGCTCTGAGTTCCGAGCTCTACTCCATTTTTGTGAGAACCCCGGTAAAATCCAAACTCGTGCCGATCTATTAAAGAAAATGACGGGGCGTGAATTAAAACCACACGATCGTACCGTGGATGTCACGATTCGTCGTATTCGTAAACACTTTGAATCCGTATCTGGTACACCAGAGATTATTGCGACGATTCATGGTGAAGGTTATCGTTTCTGTGGTGATATCACAGAATAATAAGCTTGGAATAAATAAAAGCCTCGATATGCAATATCGAGGCTTTTTGTTTCTTTTTAGAACCACGCTTTACTTATCGTTCAGTACACTTTATCAATCACCACTTGATGTTCAACCAGCCAAGTTTCACCCTCGCTGTCACGCACCCCAAGAGCAACACTGACCAATCGTTCAATATCCAATTCTGCTGTACTTTTAAATACCACTTCCCAAATATCATCACTGGGGGTACGCAGTTCTAGCTCCGAAGCAGGGATGGACCACATATCATTCCCTTGCTTAATCACTAGCATAAGCAGGGTTAAATCCGCAGGTAACTGCCCTGACGTTTCCAGTACTAAAGTACCATTTACATTATCAGTGGCCTTAGGTTCAGCCACATTATCATCGCCAGCAACCTTAGGCATCTGATCCGTCCAAAGGTGACTTTTTAGCTGGATAGCCGTTTGTGAAAAAATACCAGTACTGCTGTGCTGCCAGTTAACATCGGGGGAGGATGAACAGGCCGAAAGTAAAAAAGTAAGGAAAAGTAAGCTACTTTTGTTCATATTATTTCCTTTGCGCTAACCACTGTTTAAGTATCTGAATATCATTGAGATACTCATTTTTTATTTCATCCACCCAATCGGTAATGTTTTCCCACCAAGCAGGTGCTTCCGGCGACTGTGCTTTTTGTGCCACACTCTGAATTCGTTTAAGACCAATAGAGCCAGCAGCACCTTTGATCTTATGTGCTTCAGACACGATACCCGCTTGATCTTTTGCCACCATATTCGAGTCCAAAACCTCTAAATAGCCGGGCATCATGTCTTCTAACATTTGAATGCTTTCTAACATAGGTGTAGGACCGACAATATCGATGTATGACTCTAACATACTGAGATCCAATAAGCGGTTATACAGTTCTTGATTCGCCAATGAGGGAGGATCTATCACTGGCGAGGAGGTATTCTCAACCAATGGCTGTTGTGCCAATACTTTTGCCAGCACTTCTTGTACCGCTTGAACGGAAAGCGGTTTGCTCAACGCCTCATCCATGCCTTGTCGTATATACTCTTTTTTATCTTTTAAGACATTTGCAGTCAGAGCTACAAGGGGGGGAAGATGAGAATACGTTTGGCGATAATAATGGGCGATATCAAATCCGCTCATGTCCGGTAACTGAATATCCAGAAAAACCAAGTCAAATTGTTCAGGTTTAAACATGACTTTGGCTTCTTCTCCAGTCATTGCCACCGTCACACTGTGTCCAAGGCTTTCTAATAGAGAGCGAGCCACCGTGACATTAAGTTCGATATCTTCCACCATAAAGATATTAAGCTTACGCATCTGCTCTGGTTGAGGAAGGCTGCAAACGGGAGGAGTAGCCAGTGGGACCCGAATCGTGACGGTGAAGGTGCTACCAAACCCTTCTTCACTACTTACACTAATATCGCCATCCATTAGATTAATGAGCTGACGGGATACGGCTAAACCAATCCCAGTTCCCACAGCATGAAGGTTATCTTTCCCGGACTTCACTTGATAGTACATGGCAAAAATTTTATCGAGCTCCTTTTCAGGAATACCAATGCCCGTATCTTCAATTTCCATGGTGATGTTAGCATGCTCAGCCTCCAGCTCAGCACTGACATTCATGATAACCCCCCCCTCTTTAGTAAACTTCATCGCATTACTCATCAGGTTCCAGAGAACCTGACGTAAGCGAGTGGCATCGACTTCAACCCAAGCGGGGAGCTCTGTCATGCGTTCTAAATCAAAACGCAATCCTTTTTGCTCAGCCATCAATGCCGATAAACTTTCCATCTCGGCGACAAACTCTTCAAAGTTAAGAGGCGCAGGAAATAGCTCTAGTTTACGACGATCAAATTTATCCATATCGATAATATCATTGAAGATATTACCTAATGTAATGGCACTGACATGGATGGTTTGCATATGTTTACGTTGTTCTTCCCTCAGCGGCGTATCCAATAGCATTCGGCTTAATCCGACAATGCCATTCAGCGGTGTCCTCAGTTCATGACTAATGGTTGAGATAAACGTCGTTTTATCGCGGCTGGCTTTCTCTAGTGACTCTTCATGTCGTTTACGTTCTGTGATATCACGGCCAAATCCCACTAAACCTAAATGGCGGCCATCTTTACTGTAAAAAGGCACTTTCCGAAGTTCAAAATAACTCTTACGTCCATCTGGGTATTCCAGCCACTGCTCATAAGTAATCGCTCGATTATTCTTAAACACTTGCTGATCGGTTTCTACAATCGATTGTGCTATCTCCTTACGGTAAACATCCCAAGGTGTTAAGCCTACGAGTTCACTTTCACGCTTACCCGTCAACTCTTCCATCGCTCGGTTACACCCAGAAAACTCACATTGAGCATTACGATAGTAGATAAGATCAGGAGAAGCATCGATGAAGGAGCGCAATAATGCGGTACGCTCAGCCAGTTCTAACTGCGTTTTTTCTCTTTGATAGACTTCATTTTCCAGATCAACCATCGCTTCTTCGCGCGCTTCTTCCGCTTTGATCCGCTCTTCGATTTCCTGATTGAGTTTGACAATGTTTTGTTGAAGCTGCTGGTTCAGCTCTTGATCTCGAGATCGCATATCTTTCAATTTAGACACCAGCTTAGAGAGCCGCTGACGTGACTCTTCTAACTGGTCCACCACTACCGATAAAAAGTAAACGGCCCAGGGTGTGATCAACAAGCCAAAGAAGACAGAACGAACAATATCGATATCATCAACAAAGCCTTTCAGTACTAAGGTGATCCCAACTTGAACCACGACGGCTAACGCAACCAATGCTAAAGCTAATAAAATGGAGAAACGTAAAATGCCCAGTTTAACGAGTAGATCGACATAATATTGGGCTAAATTCTTAATCTGTTTCATTGCAGGTCCCGCGACAAAGATTGGCGTTAGTCTAACGTGTTTCTCAAGGCGATATCCATCAAGTAACGGATAGGATCATAGGCTCTCGCACAGAGTGTGAAAATACTGGCCTATTCGTACTAGGAAGAATGAAAAGATAACAGCTTATTGGATGTGAATCTGCAACTATTCACGAGGAAGGTAGTGGAAAGGCTGTCCAAGTAATGAACCTTGAGCACCATCACGATCCAACGCTCGACCTATTTCTGTCATGGCTAACCAACGATTTTCACACCACAGAGGCGAAAGAAGAGTTGGACGACGTGCAGCCGAGGAAACTCGGTGATAAACCACCTCTGGTGGTGTTAAACGAATCAGTTCACTCGCAATGGCGACATACTCCTCTAAACTGGGCGCTTCCAATTTCCCGGCACGCCAAGCTTTTGCCATGGTACTGCCTTCGACGATATGTAGACCATGCAGCTTTATACCGTCAGTCCCAACATCAATAACTTGTTTTAGGGTAGCAATATTGTCAGATCGCGTCTCTTTAGGGAGCCCAACAATCAAATGCGTACAGACTTTAATACCCAGCGCTCTCGCGCGCTGAGTGATCTCGGCATAGCAAGCAAAATCATGCCCACGATTAATTCGCTTCAGTGTCTGATCGTTCGCGGTTTGTAACCCCAGCTCGAGCCAAATCTCAAACCCTTGTTGCACATAATCCTGCAATAACTCAAGCACAGCATCGGGAACACAATCTGGACGAGTTCCTACACATAAACCCACAATCTCTGCCGCTTTTAACGCTTGTTGATACATCTGCTTCAACACCTGAACTTCAGCATAAGTACTCGTGTAGGCTTGAAAATAAGCCAAGTACTTTTTCGCTCGTCGAATTTCTCCAGCGCGCTCTTTTAACTGAGCTTCAATGCTCTGTGCTTGAGCTTGTTCATCGGCAAACGAAGCCACATTACAAAAAGTGCACCCACCTCGCCCAATCGTGCCATCTCGGTTGGGACAGCTAAAACCGCCATGCAGGGTCAGCTTATGCACTTTCTCGCCATAGCGACGCTGAAGATCTTGCCCAAGAGTATTGACTAACTCATGTAGTTGCATAAAAACACCCTAGTTAAACCACTTGAAATACTCATTTCTGCGCTTAGTGTAATTTAATTACGCAAATAAATGAAAAATGATAAAGGTATGAAACAGATAGAACGCTAATCAAAATCAATAAATATCGATTAATCCAATATTTAGCTTTAAATGTAAAAAAATTATTAAAACAAACTCTATTTATGGAATAAAAAAGAGCAAAAAAGACCGAATTTTTCGTTGCATTCACGTGCAACAAAATTGTAGGATACTTACAGTTTCTCAATGATTTTTGTTTGTTTTATTACAAATAACATTAGGAAACTTCGGTGATATTCTACTCCTACCTATATAAACCACTATAAATGTGGCCAGATAAAAGGAATATCACTAAGGATTGTTTTTCTCACAAAATAATTCCTGTGAGAGACGGAAAGGAAGCGAATTAACCACATAGGTTGATTTAAATTGATAACAATAAGGATTGGATGCAATGCTGGGGCTTGCCTTGGCTTATCTGTGTCCGCTTGAACTGGAAGGATGTATCTATGGATAGAGAACAAAGTTCGCAAGGTCTTTATACGCCTGAATTAGAGCATGACGCTTGCGGTATCGGTTTTGTTGCTCACCTAAAGAACCGAAAATCACACCACGTCGTCACCCAAGCTCTGGACATGCTAGCGAGAATGGAACACCGAGGTGGCCAAGGCTGTGACCCATGTAGTGGAGACGGTGCGGGTATTTTGCTGCAAAAACCCCATGAGTTTTTATTAGAGGAAGCGGTGAAGCTTGGTATCAAACTTCCCTCCTTTGAAAAATATGGTGTAGGTGTAGTGCTATTTCCCAAAGATGAGCACAAGCGTGCTCAATGTCGGGATATTCTTGAGCGTAATGCTAAACGCCTTGATCTCGATGTTTTGGGTTACCGTGTCCTACCTACCGATAATTCAATGTTAGGTGCTGACCCATTAAGTACCGAGCCTCAATTTGAACATGTCTTTATTTCAGCAGGCCCAGGTAGCACACCGGAAGAGTTAGAACGTAAACTTTACGTCCTGCGTAATTATACCGTTCGCGTGTGTTTAGAAAGTGTCTCAAATATTGGTGATGATTTTTACATCAACTCACTTTCCTATAAGACACTGGTCTATAAAGGTCAGTTAACCACAGAGCAAGTCCCTCAATACTTTCTCGATTTACAAAACCCAACCATGGTGACCGCACTCGCTTTGGTTCACTCGCGCTTTTCTACTAATACTTTTCCAAGGTGGCGTCTTGCACAACCTTTCCGCTATATAGCTCATAACGGTGAAATCAATACCGTTCGCGGAAACTTAAACTGGATGAAAGCACGAGAAGCGATTCTTCAATCGAATCTCTTCACTCAAGCCGAAATCGATATGTTGCTACCTATTTGTCAGGAAGGAGCCTCCGATTCCGCGAACTTTGATATGGTTTTAGAATTGTTAGTCCTGTCAGGGCGCAGTTTGCCACATGTACTGATGATGATGATCCCTGAAGCGTGGCAAGAAAATAAAACCATGGACCCGAAACGCCGTGCGTTTTATCAATACCATGCCAATATCATGGAACCATGGGATGGCCCTGCTTCTGTCTGCTTTACTGATGGCGTACAAGTAGGGGCAACGCTTGATAGAAATGGCCTACGCCCTTCACGTTATACCGTGACCAAAGATGATTTCTTGATCATGGCTTCTGAAACAGGTGTCGTCAACATTGACCCTGCCAATGTTGAATATCGTGGACGTTTGCAACCAGGACGTATTTTTGTCGCCGATCTTGAGCAAGGCCGCATCATCTCTGACGAAGAAGTAAAAGATGGCATTGCCAATGCTCAACCTTATGAAAAATGGGTAGAAGATAACTTACTCAGCCTGAAAAAACTCCCTGAAGCAGATAACGTTCATAGCCAACCTTCCCCAGAGCGTCTATTACACCGCCAACAAGCCTTCGGAGTCAGCAGCGAAGAAGCAAATGACATCATATGCACACTGGCTGAAACAGGGTATGAACCATTAGGTTCGATGGGAGCTGACTGGCCAGTTGCCGTGCTTTCTCATCAATCGCAACACCTTGCCAATTACTTTAAGCAGTTGTTTGCTCAGGTAACTAACCCACCGATTGATCCTATTCGTGAACGAATGGTGATGTCGCTCAACACCTATATCGGCCGCGATCAAAACTTGCTGGCAGAGTCACCGGCTCACTGTCGTAAAGTGGAGCTGGAATCTCCCGTGATCTCCAATGCCGAATTAGAGAAACTGCGGGCAATTGATAATGAACACCTGCAAGCTAAAACGCTGGATATTGTTTTCCAAGCTAGCGAAGAGCCAGGCAAGCTAGAACGAGCGCTAAAGCGCATCTGTCAATATGCTGAAGATGCGGTCATTGATGGTTACTCGATCATTTTGCTGACAGACCGTGCCGTCAACTCAAACCATGCGGCTATTCCAGCCATGCTGGCAGTCGGTGCTGTCCATCACCACTTAATCCGTAAAGGGTTACGCTCGAAATGTGGCATCGTGGTAGAAACCGGAGATGCGCGTGAAACCCATCACTTCGCTACTTTAGTTGGTTATGGTGCCAATGCGGTCAACCCTTACTTAGTTGTTGAAACTATTGTTGATCTTCAGCGTCGTAACAAACTGGATACTGAAGTATCGGTTGAAAAATACTTCGAAAACTATCGTAAAGGTATCAACGCTGGTCTATTGAAGATTTTCTCTAAAATGGGCATTTCAACCCTACAGTCTTACCATGGCGCTCAGATTTTTGAAGCCTTGGGGATCAGTAAAGCCGTCGTCGATAAGTATTTCACTGGCACGATTACTCGTATTCAAGGTTTGACTCTCGATGACATCGCAAAAGAAGTCGTGGTTCGTCATCGTATTGGTTACCCAATTCGTGAAATCCCGCTCCAAATGCTGGATGTGGGCGGTGTTTATCAATGGAAGCAACGAGGTGAAAAACACCTGTTCAACCCTGAAACGATCCATCTACTCCAACATTCAACCCGCAATAAAGACTACCAGCAATTTAAACAGTATGCGGCAGCAGTAGATAGCCAAGGCGATAAAGCCGTCACGCTACGTAGCCAACTGGATTTTGTTAAAAATCCGGCAGGTTCTATTCCCATTGATGAAGTCGAACCGATTGAAAGCATTGTAAAACGTTTTGCAACCGGAGCGATGTCATTTGGTTCAATCTCTCACGAGGCTCACTCAACCCTAGCCGTTGCGATGAACCGCTTAGGTGCAAAATCGAACTCCGGTGAAGGCGGTGAAGATCCAGCACGCTTTATCCGCAAAGAAAACGGTGACTGGGAACGTTCTGCGATCAAACAGGTTGCTTCTGGTCGCTTTGGTGTGACTTCTTACTATCTAACCAATGCTGATGAAATTCAGATAAAAATGGCACAAGGAGCGAAACCAGGTGAAGGGGGTCAACTTCCAGGAGATAAAGTCGATGATTGGATCGGAGCGACTCGTCACTCCACACCCGGTGTCGGTCTCATCTCTCCACCACCACACCATGACATTTATTCTATTGAAGATTTAGCTCAATTGATCTTTGATTTGAAAAATGCCAACCGTAAGGGTCGCGTTAACGTCAAACTGGTATCAGAGGCTGGAGTTGGAACCATTGCTTCTGGCGTTGCAAAAGCGAAAGCGGATGTCGTGCTCATTGCTGGTCATGATGGAGGGACAGGTGCTTCCCCGATTTCATCGATTCGCCATACCGGGCTTCCTTGGGAATTGGGCTTAGCAGAAACGCATCAAACGCTACTGAAAAACGGCTTACGTAACCGTATCGTGGTACAAGCCGATGGACAGATGAAAACGCCACGCGACATTGCTATCGCCACATTACTTGGTGCCGAGGAATGGGGAGTCGCTACTGCCGCACTTGTCGTTGAAGGGTGTATCATGATGCGTAAGTGTCATAAAAACACCTGCCCGGTCGGGATTGCTACGCAAAACAAAACACTTCGTGAACGTTTTGATGGTCGAGTAGAAGATGTTGTGACCTTCTTCCAATACATGGTGCAAGGCTTACGCGAAATCATGGCTGAACTTGGGTTCCGCACCATTGATGAAATGGTCGGTCAAGTGCAAAAACTGAAAGTTCGTGAGGATATTGGCCACTGGAAATACAAAAATCTCGATCTCTCAACCTTATTGTACGTTGAACCCCCTCGTGAGGCTGACGGCATCTACTGTCAAACCACACAAAACCATAACTTGGAAAACATTCTCGATCGTCAATTAATCGAAATTGCTCAACCAGCACTTGAGAAAGGTCTACCGATTAACGCTGAATTGCCTATCATTAACACTGATCGCAGTACAGGCACCATGCTGTCTAATGAAATTTCGAAAGTGTATAAAGATCAAGGCTTACCTCAGCCTATGCACGTGAAGTTTAATGGCAGTGCAGGTCAATCTTTTGGGGCCTTCTTGACTAAAGGTGTCCATTTTGAAGTGGAAGGGGATGCAAACGACTATTGGGGTAAAGGGCTCTCTGGTGGTACTTTGGTTCTCTATCCAAACCGTCATTCAACCTTAGTTGCTGAAGACAATATTGTGGTTGGTAACGTCTGCTTCTATGGTGCAACCTCTGGTGAATCTTTCATCCGTGGCTTAGCGGGTGAACGTTTCTGTGTTCGTAACTCTGGCGCCACAGTTGTGGTTGAAGGTGTAGGCGATCACGGTTGTGAATACATGACGGGGGGGGTTGCGATTATCTTGGGTTCAACTGGCCGTAACTTTGCCGCAGGAATGAGTGGTGGAATCGCTTATGTCTGGGACAAAGCTGGCGACTTTAACCAAAAACTCAACCCTGAATTGGTGGATCTCGATCCGATTGAACAAGAAGATAAAGCACTCTTAAAAGAAATGCTCACCAAACATGTCCAATTCACAGGGAGTGAAGTGGCAAAAACTTTCCTTAACGATTTTGAACATCACTTAGCTTCGATGGTAAAAGTCATGCCACGAGACTACAAAGCAGTACTTCAAAAACGTCAGGAAGCCGCAGCGGCAATGGAAAAAGCGGAGGCAGTGTAAATGGGTAAAGCAACGGGATTTTTAGAGTTTGGTCGTGAACTACCAAAAAAAATCGACCCAGCAGAACGGATCAAGAACAATCATGAATTTGTTCTTAATCAAGAGTTTGGGAGTAAGATTAATCAACAAGCCGCACGTTGTATGGACTGTGGGGTACCATTTTGTCATAGCGGATGCCCGATTGGTAACATCATTCCTGAGTTTAACGATGCGGTTTATCGAGATAGCTGGGAAGAAGCTTGGCAGATCTTAAGTTCAACCAATAACTTCCCCGAGTTTACGGGGCGAGTTTGCCCAGCACCTTGTGAAACGGCATGTGTGCTTGGCATTAACCAAGATCCGATCACCATCTGTAATATCGAAAAGACCATCGTTGAACGCGCTTATTTAGAAGGCTACGCTAAACCGAAAACGCCTCGTTCACGAACAGGTAAAAAAGTGGCGATCATTGGTTCAGGCCCTGCTGGGCTTGCCGCTGCTGAGCAACTCAATAGTGCAGGCCATGAAGTGACTGTCTTTGAACGAGATGAGAAAGTCGGTGGGTTACTGCGTTTTGGTATTCCTGACTTTAAATTGAGTATGGCTGTCATTGATCGCAAAATTGACCTTATGGCAAAAGCCGGTGTTCAATTTGTGGTCAATGCTCATGTTGGTGTCGATATTAACGCGCAACAATTACGCCAAGAGTTTGATGCCATTCTACTGACAGGTGGCTCGACCGTTCCTCGTGATCTCCCTATTCCAGGGCGTGAACTCAAGGGCGTTTATTTTGCGATGCAGTTCCTTGGTCAGAATAATCGCCGGGCAAACAATATGGATCTTAAAGGTGAAGAAATTCATGCTAAAGGCAAACATGTTGTCGTGATTGGTGGTGGTGATACTGGTTCCGACTGTGTGGGAACCTCCAATCGTCACGGGGCTGCAAGTATAACTCAGGTTGAAATTATGCCGATGCCCCCTGAAAAACGCCCAGCCAATATGCCTTGGCCGCAATATCCGATGATCCTTCGTACTTCCACCTCGCATGAGGAAGGATGTGAACGCCACTGGAATATTCTCACAAAAGCGTTTATTGGTAACGACAATGGTGAAGTGACTGGACTGCGTATTGCTGATATTGTTTGGAAAGAAGCTGCGCCGGGTCAACGTCCTGAATTTAGTGAAGTGGCAGGTAGTGAGCGAGTTATTGCTTGTGATATGGCTTTCCTTGCAATGGGCTTTCTTCATCCTGAGCCACATGGCGTACTTGCTCAACTGGACATCAAGCTGGATGAGCGTGGAAACGTCGCAACTCAAAACTTTGCGACCAACCAAAAAGGGGTATTTGCGGCTGGAGATATGCGAACAGGACAATCATTAGTCGTTCGTTGTATTAATGAAGGTCGAGAGTCCGCAAGAGCCGTTGATGCTTTTCTGATGGGAAATACCCACCTTGAAGCAAAAGCTGACTCATTAATGCTTTCTGCCTAACCGACTCCCCCACCTCACTTATCGTGGTGGGGGAATGGTTTTCTGTCCATTTCCTTTTCATCCTTTCCAACTTGGCTAACGTTAACGTTAGCCTTTTTTGCTCTCTTCTCACCGTTCGATCATTCCCCTTTTAAACCGAAGAGTGCATAAACCAGAGAAAAGTAGAACCGCTAAGAGAGAAATTAAACAAGCAGGAATGTGACGATAAGCACTCATTAAGCCAAATACACGTTATCTATCGAACCTATCTCGATCAAACCAAAGACAACATGGTAAACTGCAGCCGTTTTATTTATTGATAAAGAGAAATTGCATGAAAATTGGCATCATCGGTGCGATGCAACAAGAAGTCGCTATTTTAAAAGACGCCCTAGAACATGGCCAAGAAGTCAGTAAAGCGGGTTGTACCTATTACACAGGTCAACTCCATGGTGCAGATGTCATTGTTCTTCAATCAGGGATCGGCAAAGTTTCTGCCGCTATTGGCACAGCGTTATTACTTAACGACTATCAACCCGATGTGGTTATCAACACAGGCTCTGCTGGTGGATTTGAGTCAACACTGACCATGGGAGATGTAGTAATTTCCAGCGAAGTCCGTCATCATGATGCCGACGTGACCGCTTTTGGTTATGAAATCGGTCAAATGGCAGGGCAACCCGCCGCATTCAAAGCCGATGAAAAATTAATCACCGTTGCTGAACAAGCATTAGCTTCAATGCAAGATAAACATGCAGTTCGAGGGTTGATCTGCACTGGTGATGCCTTTGTTTGCACTGAAGAACGTCAAAACTATATCCGCCAACATTTCCCATCCGTCGTTGCGGTCGAAATGGAGGCCTCCGCAATCGCTCAAACCTGTCATCAATTTCAGGTTCCTTTTGTCGTGGTACGTGCTATTTCAGATGTTGCCGACAAAGCTTCACCGATGTCATTTGATGAGTTTTTACCGCTTGCTGCACAAAGCTCATCAGAAATGGTGGTAAAAATGGTTGAGTTGTTGAATAAGTAACCTAACGCTCATGGACGAACTTTCCTCTCTTTTTTATGCAAATAGCGCTCTACTGGTTATGTGGGGCGCACTGTTGTTTCACTGGGTATTGCCCATTCCACATTCAGCTCACCCCGTAACCTTATGGCATAAATTTGCAGAGCTACTTGCACAAAAGGTCAATACCCCCAATAGCTACCAACAGAGCCTTATTTCAGGGACACTAGCTTGGTTGCTCATGATCATTCCTACCGTTGCGGTCTGTATCGCCTTAAAAGCCTTGGTCTGGCAGCCTCAACTGTTTGAACTCGCTTTGCTGCTTTTAGCGCTTGATTGGCGTAGCTCTGAAAAACTCACCAAGTGCATGAGCCAAGCTCTTGAGAAAGAAGATAAAAAACTCGCCCGACGATTATTAGTCCCTTTCGTTAATCGAGAAACAGACACGCTGTCTCCATTGGGCCTTGGTAAAGCTGGCGTTGAAACCTTAACCATGGGGTTAGGGCGCAATCTTATTGGGGTACTCTTCTGGTACGCCATTTTGGGAGGCATTGGTGCTTTTCTTTATCGATTAATGGTGGAACTGGCCCGCTGCTGGTCCCCCTCAAGAGCACTATTCCACCCCTTTGGATTACCCATTATTCGAATGGTAGCAATACTGGATTTCATTCCATTACGAGGTTTCGCATTGTTGATTATGCTTGGCAGCAATGTACGACAAATGCTGTCATTAACCATAGAACAAAGCCGCTCTTGGCCCTTGCCTGGCCCCGGTTGGTTACTGTGCGCAGTTGGTAACAAGTTGCAATTATCACTCGGTGGCCCAGCCATTTATGGTCAGCAAAAAGCCATTAGAAGTAAGATTGGCGGCCGGATTGCTCCAGCGAGCCTTCACCTGCAGCAAGCCTATCGCCTACTCACCCGCCGAGCATGGATCTGGATTGGGCTACAAAGCCTCTTACTCTTTATTATTCATCAAGGCTTGTAAATGAAGCGAATCTTACTGCTTAGCTTACTATTACTAAATCCATCTGCCATCACCTCAGCAGCAGAACGTATTATCAGCTTATCGCCTCATGCAACCGAGTTAGCCTTTGCCGCTGGGCTTGGTGATAAACTCATTGCCGTCAGTGAATTCAGCGATTATCCCGAACAAGCACAAACTCGCCCAACAGTAGCTAATTTCCAAGGGATCAACATTGAACGGATCATGAGTTTACAGCCTGATTTAGTCATCGCTTGGCCCGAAGGTAACGCTATTCGAGAACTGGAGAAACTGAAAAGTCTGGGTATTCCGCTCTTTTATTCTCAACCTAAACAATTACTTGATATTGCCGACGAAATAGAACAGCTTAGCCACTATGCAGAAAACCCCTCTATAGGCCTAAAAGCGGCTAAAGACTTTCGAGAGCAGT
>JTFO01003256.1_pt1 | contig 13837 bp, 17 predicted proteins | sample 235411 | NCBI WGS metagenome assembly JTFO01 (sample SAMN03067590, study PRJNA260953) | activated sludge metagenome | biome: Sludge; feature: Wastewater; isolation source: CETP activated sludge from laboratory augmented bioreactor treating... | place: India:Gujarat | collected 2013-04
CTTTAAAAATGCGAGCGAAATCAAAGAATGGGACGCGGGAAAAAAGATTCCGCCAGAGTGCAAGAGGCTAATGAGATGGTATAAAAGGAGAGAACTTTATCACGGGGAAGAGTGGAACGGGTTCAAAATGGAGGGAGGACGACTAATCACCCCCAACGGTGAAAAATTAACACCTCAACAATTACTAGCCGCTATCGCTATATTGCAAATCGAAGCGCAAAATGATGCAGTAACTAGATCTAAGTTAATAAAGTATGCAAGAGCCATAGCAAAGATAAAATCGGGAACATAAAAATAGGGAGGCAAAGCCTCCCTATTTTTAGGGGCTGAGAGACGGAAGCCTTGAGGTATGGTGGAATTTACCCCCGTAATACAGAACGGGGGTTTCACAATGTCAGTCTCGTGCGCTGCGCGCCTATGCTAGCCACGCACGCGCTACGCGCCTGCCTTTATGATTTTTTACATGCAATCAGAAAAAATTAAGAAAAAATTTAATAAATAAAAAAGCTAGCGCGCGGACTAAAAACAGTAAAAAAGATATAGTTCTTGGCCGCTTGCTAGACCAAAATTAACTATAAACAAGTTTATAGTTAATTTTCGGCCATTTCATAAAAAACAATCAATTAAATATTATCAGACTTTTCAAAAACATTACGCTCATTATATGAAGAACGAACATAAAAAGGATTACAAGTAACAACATGAATATAATCTTGATATTTAAAAATGGCAGAGCATCGATTGATAGAATGCACAGTTAACCCCATATTTTCTGGATAAAAAACGTCTCTAGTTTGAGAGTGAGAAAAAGAATAATCATAATGAGTAAAATCAGGATGAATTGTAGCAACAGAACCGTCAATATAAATATCAGATAATAAATTAGATATTCGAGACTCTAAAAGCGAATTCTGATTATCATTCTGAGTTAAATTAATAGAATCATCATTATCAAGTTCACTTTGTTTAAATGCATAAACATCTGATTCAGAATCAATATCTGATGTTGTTGTATCGCTACCAGAAAAAAAAGAAGAAAAAAGAGGAGTTTGAAAAAGAGCAATAACACCGACAAAAAGAAGAAAAATAGCAAATGCCGCCAATTTAATTGATTTTTTCATTGACGCGGAAAGACCGATTTTTTGTGTATGGTCAATCGAACTAAGATAAAGACCATAGTATTTGTTATCACGCCTAATTTTTTCAGAGCCAACTCGAACCAAATCAGCTTTAGAAGATGGGTCAAAAAAGTTATTAGAATGAAAACGATTAAGCCATTCACCGCCTAAGAACTCAAAATGAGTATAGTGAGCAATACGGCGGCGGATGAACTGGTCAACGTCCCGAAAATCTTGTGAAACATAAACGAGGTTTTGAGCATTGTGCCGATGCGTAGCAACAAATTGAACATCGGGCGTCGGGTCTTTTGATGATTGTCGAGTTGGCCAAATGTTTTGGACTTCATCAACAAGAATGACAGAGCCAGAAGGCAACTCATGAATTTTAGTAGGATTATCGAATCGATGCCAAGACAAGCCAAGTGATTTAATGATATCTCCGGTCAAATCCTCTTCAGAAAGACCAAGGACAGTTAAAGCCTCGTTAAAAAGATTAAGACGATACGTAGAAGCGACACGCTTAAACCAAGTAACCCAAAGCGTAACAGGGTCATGCTTGCTATACTCAAAACCCAAATAAGGGAAATCATCAAGAGTAGCGAGGCGGCGTTCTTGGTCGATTTGCAAAAGCTTTTTCTTTAAAGCTGTATTTTGTTGATTAGAAGGATAATAGACACCATAAAGCCAACCCTCAAAAGTATTACAAGCGTCAAAATCAAGCAATAAAACACGTATACCATGATAATAAATAGGGCAATTAGAAAAATTATTATTTTCGATGATAAATTTTATTGCATTCAATGATTTTCCAGTGCCAGGAGAACCGCTAAATCCATGTAGCATAAATCACCTATAAAATATTAGGGTCAGAAGGACGACGCCAAGACGGACGATAACCAGTAGATTTCATCATCCCGCTGAGAGTGAATGAGAACACCATGCAAGTTAAAAAAGCATTGAAAGCTTCAGGAAAACCAGAAAGAGCAACAATTGCAGCCATATCACCAGACAATCCATTCGCTGAGTTTTGCGCGTAAGAGACTAGCTTATCAATAGCTACAGACATGCCAGAATAAGCAACAAGTGAAAAGCCGAGTGAAACAGCGATATAACTCACTAAACCGCGAATAATAGAAGGAATAAGAGGAACTACAACAGTAGCCAAAAAGACAACGATATATTGCATTAAAATACTCCTTGTTGTCGACCAATTAAACCGATACCAGATACCCAACCAAACAAAATAATCAATGGAGAAAAACGTTCAACAGCCGAACACAAATCAGCCAAAGGAATAGTGATTGTGACTGGTGTATATATATCAACTTTAAAAGTGTAAGGGGGAGGGCAGCGACCAGAAAGTTTAAGACCTCCACCATTTAAATATTTAGTATCGATTTTAGATAAGTCTATTTGTTCATCCTGAAGAATAGCTTTGACATTATCAATATTTGTTATTTTATTTAATGATGATTCAAGTTGTTGCAAGGGAGACTTTAAGCAATATTGTTTAAATTGTATTTCAGCTAATAAACACTGAATAGAATCACCAGTACATTTAAATAAGTTCGAATCACAATTAAATGATGCTTGATTAGCTGAACCATCGGAATCATCAGAGCCGCCAGAGCCGCCAGAGCCGCCAGAATTCGACTGATTTTTAACAGCGTCAGTCAAATTACGAATACCCAATATTAATTGATCATTTGCTTTATCATTTTTTTATTCTGATTAACAGAATCAGTATATTGAGACTGTAATATTGCTTGTATGTTTTCAATCTGTTTATTAGCTGTATTAAGCTCATTAATAACACCAAGATTATCGTCTAAATTTTTATTTGGATTGTCATCATCAGGAGATATATCATCGTTCGGTAAATCTAAAGAACCGGAACCATCAGAACCATCAGAACCATCAGAACCATTGTTATTATCAGAACCATTGTTATTATCAGAACCATTGTTATTATAAGAACAAGTATCATCAGTGCACCAAGTCATTTGACCACCATAGTCACAACGTGCACCAGTATATTTACCGTCACCGTAACATCTATTTGATTCAGTAAGACAGCCAACGTCAGAAGTCCCACGAACAACACAACCGCTTGACATGCAAGAATAATTACCGACAACAGTAGAACCCAATTTTGATTGTGACCAATTAAGATTAACAACGGGAGTACGAATAGATAGTATCTCACATCTATTATCATCATTTATACATAGCTTAGTGACAGGGTCATAAGTCGAATCATGAGAACAACGAGGTTCACAAGCATTAGTTTCATGGTTTAGTATTTCGTCAGCGTTACATTGCGGAAGTGATGGTTGAGGTTCATCAGTGGGGCATTCAGTTTCTGGATAAATCGGAGGGTTTTTCGGACAATCATTATTGTATGGCACTAATTTATAATCAGTATATTCTACAGAATGCCCAGTAAGATAATTGCCAGAATAGTCAGGTGTGCAAGAGTGTACAACAGTATGAGAAGTATAATGATTTTTTGTAGTTAGCATTGATACGAGTTCAGCACAAGACGCATAATTTTGTACAGTATAAAATCTAGAATAAGAACCTTGTAATTTCCATTCCGCTGAATAAGATTGAAAAGAAATAAAAACAGAGAAAAATATAATTAAATATTTCATCATCGGCCCCAGTGTAAAATAGAAAAACCAAGAAACATTAAAACGATGATATAAGTATCTAAAGTTATGCCCATTATTAATACGCTCCATTAATTCACTGGATAAAAAGGGGCATAATTGCCCCAATAATTTACAAGCGAAAGCGAGCTGTTATTAAACGCGAGTAGCAGTGATTTTCGACCACACTTTTTTCAGGCTATCTAAGCCGAGGTAAGCAGCGCCAAGTGAAGCAACAGCAGTGAGAGCGCCGCCCACGTATCCGATAGCCGATGACACGTCGATACCTTCAGCAGCGAAAGCAGCAGGAGCCGCCATTGATGCAGCTAGTACAAGAGTTTTAATACTTACGATTTTTGTATGTTTCATAATATTTCCCTCCTTGGGAATGGTTTGATTTTTTTTGCGCTATTGGCGCAGCTTTTTCCAAACATAACAAGCAGCTAAAAATAAAATAGAGTAAGGTGCTAACTCGTTTAGCTCTTGCAATGTAAGATATTTTGGCATCACTTGTTGAAGCGAAACCGATGTAAAACCAGTTGAACAAGTGTTATTAATAATTTCACTGTCACAAACGAGAACATACCGCATTAAGACACCTTGATATAAACCCAGACACCGCAAACGCAAACGGCAATAACAAATACAATTCCAATTGCAATAGCGGTATGAATTCCCATGATTTAAATCCCTTATTTCAAACTAGCGGCGAAGTGCTTTTTAATTTCTTCATCCACAGGAATGAGTTCTGTAACAATCGCTCCTGCCAACGGGTCATTAGAGTCAATTTCAAGGTGCAGTTGATATTCACAGCGCGGAACTAGAGCGCCAGTACGTTCTAATTTGAGCGCGTAATCCAAGTCAATGCGCAGTGGTGAATCCCACTGAGGGTTAACATCACCCGATTCGCCAATAGTCCGGCGGCGGAATTTTTCGGTTTTGATTTCACGCAGAGAGCGAGAAATATTTAACTGAGCACTTTCACCACGGGCAGAGTTCCAAGTGATATCCATGCCAAGAACAAAAACAGGTTTAGCCATTTTTAAGTCTCCAAAATATGAGTAACTAATTTCCCGTAGGTATCGGGGAAAGTGAATTTCGTTCCATCACGAACGAGTGAACCAATCACTGTATTAACGTCACCGTTATGAAATTCGATTAAAGAATTGAGAATTTTGCCGTATTGACGACGCATCCAATGAGCCTGAGTAAGCAAGTCCAGTGCAGCGCGCTTAGTTGGTTGCGGCTTGGTGTTAAAGCTAGGAGCAACAGAGATAGATGCAGAGAAATCATTGATAGAAGTAAACACTCCAGCAGGGTCAAGAAGTACATCTATATCCCATTTTTTAAGCTCAACTTCAGAGCGATACCAGACAAGTCCAGTATTAGCGAGGTTTTGTTCAAGAGCCTTGTTGTAGATACGCCAATAAATTCGAGATGTACGAGAGCCGACCGAAACTTGCTCTTTTGCATAGACTTTTGAGCCGTTCGCATCGATGCGCGAAATAATGTAATCCTCATGCAGAACAGGAGTAAGACCACGGTTTGAGGTGCGAAACGCGCCATCATACCAAGCCTTTTCAGCGTAACGGCAATCAAAAAGACCATCGAAATCATCATGGGCAAGGTCAACACGTGCTAGAGTAGTAACACCCAAAACGTTATAGAGCCAATCGTGCAGAGCATAAGCGCGAGTGCGAGAAAATAAGTGTTTGCAACCAGTGCCGTTGATTTGGAAATGCACGGTGTCATTGTTGCCGCCGATTCCGACAAAGCCGCAAAAATCCTCACCGTTTGGTGATGTGAGCTTCATTGATTCTGTATAGAACTGGAAGCCAAGACCACGAGGCGACGAGAGAGACAAACCAAGCACTGATGTAGTAAAAACGCGCAAGCACTGTTCAAGATAATCACGATAGCAAGCGTCAAAAGCGTCTTGGTAAGCTTGGATATCCTCATAACTCTTGCATAGCGTAGAGTTGAAAATGGGCGCAGTCGGGAAGCGAGGCGCAGTAACAACACGCTGTAAGAGAGGCTTGTTTTTAATGACTTCGCCTTTAATTTGAGGGCGCAAAGTCACAATATGCTTGGTTTTGTGGTCGTTCTTAAGAGACGCCAAATCACCGAAAACCTGACTACAGTGACGCAAGTTTTTGAGCGAGAACGTGAAGCACAGATAATCAATGTGTACACCGTGGCTCTTATGAGGGATTGCTGTTTGCTTAGAAGTCATCGAACACCCCCAAAGAAACACGCTCTTGATAAGTAGTGTTAGTGATTGAAACGAGTTCGTAACTAAAGAATTCAGTAGACGCCCAAGACTCAAGAAGTGACATTGATTTGAATAAATCCCACTCATGACAGCCTTTGACCAACACAGAAACCGTGTAATCTGGCAGTAAGTCGTAATAGATGATTTGGGAGTCTTGGGTTTGCATTTACTTGTAACCACCTTACTGGTTGAGCGACCGCCAAGGGGGCTGATGTAAGGTCAGGTATCCCAAGGCGGTCTAATGTGTTACTAACCAAATTTGGTTAAAGCGTACTTACCAAAATTGGTTAATGCAATACATCAAAACTGGTTACTATTGCGCTACTATTAGAAAAACGGAGGGATAAACATGTACCAAAGCGAACTACTAAACGCATACAAAAACGCGCAAAAGTACGTACAAGACAAGCAAATAGCTATGGATATGAACATACCACAGCAAAGAATCAGTGATTTTAGAAAAGGACGCCGCTATCTAACTGATGAGCAAGCAATTTTTCTGGCTGAATCAGCAGGAATTGACCCTGAGATTGCTTTACTTGGTTTACATGCAGACAAGAACGAAAACCCAACAATAAAAGCGTACTGGGAACGCATAGCAAAAAAGTATAACGGGCTAGGTTTACAAGGATTATCAATGACTTGCGGTGCATTAATGTTAAGCTATGAAGCCCATAGTGAAGCTATCTTTCAGTGCGCATTATGTAGGTTATGTTAAATATAGAAACCATTACAGGTGTGCTTTTATAGGAAACGCTACTCTATTCTGGTTTACGATACTTTGATTAAACATAATCTATTTACCATAAAGTATATAATTAGCTTAATTGTGTCATCACTGACCAATTAAGCTAATTAGGAAAACATGTGTTACCCGTCGTCAAGTGAACGCTCAGTTCTGATTCTGATATAGATAAAACTGAGCCAAGCGCTGTAATTCTTGGCTTCGTATTGGTTTTAAAATGACATCATTCATACCCGCCTCTAGAAATATTTGGTGATCGCTTTGCAGTGCATGAGCCGTAAGTGCAATGATAGGTGTCTGAATATTGTTAGATCTTAATTGTTTGGTTGCTTGTATTCCATCCATAATGGGCATTGAAATATCCATAAAAATCAGATCAAAGGAACGGTTATTTCTAATCAGTTCTATCGCCTGAGATCCATGGTCTGCAATAGTTACGTTGTAACCCATTTGTGATAGAATAAGCTGAATCACTACCTGATTCGTTTTTGTATCCTCTACAACAAGAATATTTTTAGCCGTTAATTGTGGCATGTTTCTTTGGTGCAGAACGACATCTGAAGAAGATTTACTCTCGTTGCAACTAGTACGGGATTGCACGGGTAATAAAATAGTGAAATGACTACCTTCACCAAGGATGCTTTGTACGGATATTTCCCCCCCCATTAGCTTAACTAGATGTTTTGTTATTGCGAGCCCTAACCCAGTGCCACCATAAATACGTGTAATAGAACTGTCTGCCTGAATAAAAGGTGAAAACAGATGCTCAAGCCTATGCTTATCGATGCCAATTCCGGTATCTTTCACTTCAATCAGGAGTTGATCTCGAGCGGTGATCAATGAAACGTCAACTCGACCAATGTGGGTAAACTTTATAGCATTACCAATAATATTGAATAAAATTTGTATGAGCCTGACAGGATCCACCCAATATTCATAGTGATCACAGATTGAGGTGCGAACATTAAAGCGAATACCTTTGCTTTCTGCTGCTTTGTGATGATATTCGAGAGCATGCATTAATCGTTTATGTAACTGCACCCAGTGACAGTGTAACTTGAAGTGCCCCGATTCTATACGGCTTAAGTCTAAAATATCATTAATTATCACCAATAAAAGTTCCGCAGAGTCTTCCATTTGCTCAAGTAAATCTTGCTGATAACGATTAGAGTCTTTACGTAGAATGTCAATTAAACCAAGAACGGCATTGAGGGGGGTTCTTAATTCATGGCTCATCATCGCTAAAAATTGAGATTTCGCTTGGTTAGCCTGCTCTGCTTGCTGTTGGGCGACAAATAACTCTCGTGTTTTTAGTTCAACGAGGCGCTGTAATTCTTCTTTATGCTCAATATCATTGATCGCTCGTTCAAGTAATGGACGAAAACGTTGCAGTGTCGCTTTTGTTTCTAAACTGAACTGCCCTTTTCTATTGCCTAAGAGTAGTAAAATAGAATCACTCGTTTGGGTGCGAATGCCAGTAAATAGTGCGGATTTTATTTGATTTTTAAGAAAAGGATTAAGGCTACGAAACTCGTCAAGTTTAATTGGCTCAAAAAGAATAATGCATTCACCTTCTAATACCCGTTGAAATTTATCACCATTCAACCAGTTTTTTTCTTGAAAAGCTTGGTTTGACGCAAGAAAAGTAGCAAAGGTGATGTTTTCTTTGGGCTTAGAGATAACAACAAAATCATCAAACTTAATGTATCGGTGAAGAACGTTTTTTAATTCTTCGAATATCTGATACTTATTATCAGCATGGCTTAGCGCAGAAATGGCCGCTAATATGACTTTGTTTTCTTCTGCTAGCCTAAGTTCTCGTTCTTTACTTCGTTCGAGCTCTAGTAGCGTTTCATTTAACTGTTCAACTCTATCTTGTTCCATCATTGATCGTTATTCTGATTCATAAAAAATAACCGAGGCTATCATCAGGTTGCCATGTGCGTTCTCACCACTTACAAAACGCCCCTGTTCTCCAAAGGTAAAAGGACAGATAAAAGGTTGACCTCGCATGTCTTTAGTCAATTGTTGGTAGACGGTCAATATTTCGTGGCCTAATTGTAGCATTGGCCCTGCACAATAAATTATGACAGCGCCAAGCAGAAGTGATTCATGATAATTTTGCGTATTTACATCTTTGATAACTTTTGAAGCTCGATTGACCAGCTGATCTTTAGAACCACTCATTAAAGTGATCGTTTCACCTTGGTGAATGGTTGAAAATAGCTCAAGCCCTCCATTTTTTGTCATTCGTATCGGATGCGATAATTTATAATAGGCTTGTTGGTGAACATAGCCAGCAATCCGTCCTATAGGGAAACGAGTGACGTGTTGGAAAAGGTATTCATCATTAATTTGTAGGCTAGAATGATCACTTATCCACTCTTTATAGATGTCAGCGGCTCTTTCTCCATCAATCTGCTCGATACAACGGCCGGCCGCTTTCGTCACAACTCCCTCAAATTCAGTGGGTGAATATCCAGCACTTAACCCTGTAATTAGGGGCTTTGAAGGGAAGAAAAGTTGCATAGCAATACCATGTTGACTCCACCCTTCTTGAGTGATAATCGACCACTTTTCTTGGATATGATTATCGGCTGAACTTCCTCCAATAATGGGGACTTGTGCGCCGAATGTTTCATCAATAGCATCAATAAAAAGCTCTTCATTGCCAGGAGTTGAATGTAAAATGATGAGGCTTGGAACCTCTCCGACACGATTGGAAGCAATCAAGGCTTGTTGAATCGCCTTCTGGGTCGCTTTTTTATAATCACAGCAATCATCAAGCTCAACCAGCCCTGTACCATAGGCACTAAACGAAGAGTCATAAATAGCCATAAGAGCAATGACTGGGCCAGGATGATAACCTTTATCTGTCATGACCCCTAAACAAGATGAACAACCAATCATTGGTATTCCTGGAAAAGCCTGTGTTAGGGCGTACTGTATTTCATGGCTTGAATATTCTTCGGAATAGTAGCAAATAAGGCTAGATAGCCCTTCTTGACTAACCTCTTCTTTTAGATGGTTGATCGCCTGTTTGGGGATAGTTTGGTGAGAATAAGCGGTAATTAATCGCATCAGTAAATAGGCTTAAAAAGTTCTTTGCTTGTTATACATGATCTTCACTTGAGATGATAATTTTTATACTTATCTCTTATCATAAGATCCGTATTTTGATGCCTAACTCAAGGATAGTGATTTCTTGTGTGGTTTTATTCATCAGTACTGTTTTTCCATCTCCCACTCTTTGTCCTTCCGGTTTTATTGTCCACTCATTATGTACAGGGTAGAGGAGATAGCCATCATAGTTTGTGTCTCCTTTTGTTACTGTCAATGTTTTTCCATTTACATCTAAAGAACAAGTTGGGTTAGCAACACAATGCATGGTGACAACGTCACTATGCGTTAACGTTCGCCAAGTAAAAGCGGCAACCAAAATAGCTAAGGTGATGATTATTTGAGCAAACCTGTGTTTTGTAAGTGTTTCTGATGGCATTGTTTTATGTTCTCCATGTAACAAACTTCAAACTTTTTAAATAAAAAAGCAAGCCCTGAACAATAGTAAGGTTACAACTCTGTCATTGAATTGTTAAATGCAGTATAGTTACGTCCGGAAAATGCCACTTTTTTATAAAGTCAGCAACTATTATTAAAGTGTTGATAACCATTAGTTTTGTTGTGGACTTGGTGGCATTACGACATGAGTCGTGTTGGAAGTAAAGTGTAGTTAATTATAAATTGGAAGCATGCAAATGAGCCAAGAACAGCAGCTTGAACAAAACTACAACTATACAGTCGTTCGTCAATTTACCCTAGTCACCATTTTATGGGGTATTGTCGGTATGGCTGTGGGTGTTTTGATAGCCGCTCAATTAGTGTGGCCACAGCTCAACTTTGATACGCCGTGGTTGACGTACAGCCGGTTACGTCCTCTGCATACGAATGCGGTAATTTTCGCGTTTGGTACTAGTGCCCTATTCGCCACCTCTTATTATGTGGTGCAACGCACCTGTCAAACTCGTCTTTTTGGTGGTCCACTTGCGGCCTTTACCTTTTGGGGATGGCAGGCAGTTATTGTTGCAGCCGCTATCTCCTTACCTTTAGGGTATACCACCAGTAAGGAATATGCTGAATTAGAGTGGCCTATCGATATCTTGATCGCTATCGTCTGGGTCGCTTATGCGGTGGTCTTTTTTGGAACGATCGTTAAGCGTAAGACATCACATATTTATGTCGCAAACTGGTTCTTTGGTGCTTTCATTATCACCGTGGCTGTTCTACACATAGTAAATAGTATGGCCATTCCTGTATCCATGATGAAGTCATACAGCATTTATTCAGGAGCGGTTGATGCCATGGTACAGTGGTGGTATGGGCATAATGCGGTTGGATTTTTATTAACCGCCGGTTTTCTAGGAATGATGTACTATTTTGTCCCTAAGCAAGCTGAGCGTCCTGTCTATTCTTACCGTTTATCCATTGTACACTTCTGGGCTTTGATTTCTTTATACATTTGGGCTGGTCCTCACCATCTCCATTATACTGCGCTGCCGGACTGGACTCAGTCACTGGGAATGGTGATGTCATTGGTGCTTTTTGCTCCCTCTTGGGGAGGAATGATCAATGGTATTATGACGTTATCCGGAGCTTGGCATAAATTACGCTATGATCCTATTTTGCGCTTTTTAATTGTTTCACTTTCATTCTATGGAATGTCAACTTTTGAAGGGCCAATGATGTCAATTAAAACGGTCAATGCGCTTTCCCACTACACTGATTGGACAGTAGGACATGTTCATTCTGGCGCATTGGGATGGGTTGCTATGGTGTCGATTGGTTCGGTCTACCACCTTATTCCTCGCCTGTTTGGGCAAGACCGTATGTATTCCGTCGGTTTGGTCAATATGCACTTCTGGTTAGCGACGATTGGAACCGTGCTCTATATCGTAGCAATGTGGATCTCTGGGGTCATGCAAGGTTTGATGTGGCGAGCGGTTAACTCAGATGGCACACTTACCTATAGCTTTGTTGAATCGGTTCAGGCCTCTTACCCTTTCTATACCGTTCGTTTTATCGGTGGTTTTATTTTCTTATTAGGTATGTTTGTTATGGCTTATAACACCTATAAAACCATTGCCGCTCCAAAAGATAGCTTAAAAGCTATTCCTCAGCCAGTATAAGGAGATTGAGAGAATGAGTCACAACTCTAAAAACCGCCATGAAATTGTTGAACGCAATGTAGGCTTGCTGGCTATTTTAATTGTATTTGCTATCAGTTTGGGCGCTTTGGTTGAAATTACCCCTCTCATATTTCAACAACAAACCAACGAACCTGTTGATAATTTAAGGCCGTATACCGCATTAGAAATGGAAGGTCGTGATATCTATATTCGTGAAGGATGTCATGTGTGCCATAGTCAAATGATTCGCCCTTTTCGATCTGAAACAGAGCGTTATGGTCACTATTCGGTAGCAGGTGAAGGGGTTTGGGAACATCCCTTTCTCTGGGGTTCCAAACGAACAGGGCCAGATCTTGCTCGTGTTGGAGGTCGTTACTCTGATGAGTGGCACCGTATTCACTTAATTAATCCTCGTGAATTAGTACCTGAATCCAATATGCCTGCTTATCCATGGTTGGCGGTTAATATCCTAGATGGTGCTTATACTCCGAAGAAACTGACACTCTTTAGAGACCGTTTTGGGGTTCCTTATACTGATGAACAAATCGCTAATGCTCAACAAGAGGTCCAAGGTAAAACCGAGATGGAAGCCATCATCGCTTATCTTCAATCTCTTGGGCATGCAATGAAATAGAGGAAATCGTTATGGACATCGGTACGATTCACAGTATTTGGACCATAGTGCTGTTTGTGTCTTTCATCGGCGTGGTTTGGTGGGCTTATGGAAAAAAACGCAAAGCTCGTTTTGAAGAAGCCGCTAACCTTATTTTTGCTGATGAAGAGTCATCTTCCTCGACTAAACAAGGAGAGACCAAGCAATGACCACATTTTGGAGTCTTTGGATAATTGTCATTACTGTAGGGACACTGCTTGGCTGTGCTGCTCTGCTCATTTGGTGTTTAAAAGACAAAATGGGCATAGAAGAAGGCAAGGATATGGGCCATGAGTATGATGGCATCCGAGAAATCAATAACCCACTGCCTAAGTGGTGGACATATTTATTTATTGGAACGTTTGTTTTTGCTGCCATTTACTTAGCACTGTATCCCGGTTTAGGTAATTTCAAAGGGTTACTTGGATGGCAAAGTTCAGATCAAACCGTTCGCTCTTTGAGTGAGTCCCAAGCATCTATCGCTAAAGCACAAGAAAATCGTGTGTTGGTACAATATGCTAAGGAATTGGATGATGCTCAAAGACATTTTGGTAAAGCCTTTCAACGTCTAGCTTATAAAGAGGGTAAAAATGAATTACGTTCTTTACCAGACATTGCAAATGATCCTGATGCCTTAAATGTCGGACAGCGGTTATTTTTACAGAACTGTTCACAATGTCATGGTTCCGATGCGCGAGGCCAAAAAGGATTCCCTAACCTCACCGATAATGCTTGGCTATATGGTGGAGAACCTGAAGCAATCATTACAACGATTCGCCACGGTAGAATTGGTGAGATGCCTGGCTGGAAAGAGGCATTAGGTGAGCAAGGCGTTAAGGAAGTCGTTAGTTACACACTGAGCCTGTCTGGACGCTCTGTCAATGCTCGTGAAGCTGAAGCAGGAAAAACTCGCTTTGTTGTCTGTGCCGCATGTCATGGCACTGATGGTAAAGGTAACCCTGCTGTAGGTGCTCCAGATTTAACCGATCAAAACTGGTTATTTGGTGGCTCTCGAGCTGAGGTGACTGAAACCGTCATGTATGGTCGTTCCGGCGTTATGCCCGCATGGCTCGATATTTTAGGTGAAGATAAAGTTCAATTGGTTTCAGCCTATGTTTGGAGCCTGAGTAATTCAGACGCGATGAAGTAACTCCTCTATTCAGCCCCTTCTCGGGGCTGATTCTTTCTAATATTCTTCATGCAGTAGAGAGGCTAT
>JTFO01001080.1_pt1 | contig 13818 bp, 25 predicted proteins | sample 235411 | NCBI WGS metagenome assembly JTFO01 (sample SAMN03067590, study PRJNA260953) | activated sludge metagenome | biome: Sludge; feature: Wastewater; isolation source: CETP activated sludge from laboratory augmented bioreactor treating... | place: India:Gujarat | collected 2013-04
GCTTCCTTGGAAATACCCAGAGCCTTAGCGAGCATTTCAGCAAGCTCGCTATATTTCTTCTTTGCCTCCTCGGCTTTCTTAACTTCATTTTCTGGTCCTTTGTTAATTTTCTTTTGCGTTGAGGCCTTGATCTCTACAGGATTTTTCAGAGTTTCACGAAGAGACCCTATAGCGTCCTGAAATCGTGTAAAAGCTGAAGACTTTTCAACGGTAACATCAATTTTCTGCTCTTGGAAAAACTCACCCTTTCGCAGCTTTTCCAAGTCTCCCTGACTAATACCAAGAACGCCTGCGATATCAGCATTTGGAATCGCTTTTACAACATCCATTAATAATCCTGATAACGCTCCTATCAAGGCTCCACGAGGCCCGAGTAAAATACGCCCCAATACCCCGTACTTAAACGTTGATGGCATATTGGACGCGAAAGTCACAAGAATTTCAACGCCCTTGACAACACTTTGCAGTCCTGCCAACACAACATCGAACATGCCAAGAATATTGTCTTGCATGTCTTGAACAAACTTCTTGTAGTCATCGGAGGTCATCCACGCAGACCATGCGTCACGGACGCGCATAATTGCGCCCTTCAAGACATCGAAAGGCCCGCCAGTACCTGCTGAACCCATAATGTCTTGTTTGAACACCGTCCACATACCACTGATGGTATCCATGATTCCCTTCCACGTGTCGCCTGCTGATTTCATGCTACCGGCAAAGTTTTTCTGTATCACTTCTATAATGCCTTTTCGCACTGACTCAATATCCTTCTTCACGGCGATACGAACATTTCCAGACTGTATGATCGCCTGTTTCCCTGTCCTATCTATGATGATTCCTAGCCGCCTTAGGACTTCTGTCTCTGTAGAGACAATGGCACCCGCTACGTCCGCTACATTCGCGCCCATGACCGTAGCAAGGTCGGCGGTTGCTTCCAAAGCTTCTTTTGTATTTGCCACTGCGGCAGACTTCAACCGCACAAATGCCGCTATTGCGTCTTGTGTGTCGATAGGGTTGATAGCCGCCCACTTGTTAATATCCTCAAACGTCTTTTGCGCTTCCTGCGTGTCTCCTATGACGGCATTGAGCCGTACCTGGTACGATTCCACACTTTTAGCCGCGTCTAGGAAGGAGGACGCTATTCTTGAAATTCCATATGTCGCTACTAAAGACACAACAGCAGATTTGACGCTGAATAAGCGGCTTTTGATCTGATCTAATCCGGCTTTTGTCTTTTCAACGCCAGATAAAACCAGTTCAGCTTTAACTTGTGCCAAATTAAGACTCAGCATTGCTTACTCCTCCTTCCTCTGCACGCGTACTGAACTACCTAGCAGTGCCGCAAGTTTGCGTCGATTCGCGGCGTAGGTATCCGTCGTTCCCTTTCGTTCAAAAAGCTTTTGTGGGTCATAGAAAGCAAGGGCTGTATAAATTGCTGACGTTTTCTCAACGTCAACAAGATGGGTCATAAGAAGTTCAAAGTGAGAGCATGGCATGTTGAGAACCTGTTCAGGCAGATATCCAAAGGCATGACATACTCTCACAATCGATTCACTGATAGAAATAGGAGCAGAAGAATTGTCTCCTGCTCCTATTTTTCGTTTTTTGCGTCGTTCCCCGACAAGAAAGAAAGGACGTGTTTCACGGCGCGTATGGGAATGTTTTCAATGTCAAGGTCAGGAAGATACAAGGCAAGACATTCACGAGAAAAAGTAAGATCGTCCATGCCTTTTTTTAGCTTTTCCTGTATAAGAAGAGATTCCTTCAATGTCAGTTCGTGGACATTGTGTTCAACACCACCGATAACAACAGAGCGCGGCTCTAAAAGCTTGTCCAAATCAAATCTTTCACTCATGGTTTACCTCGCTTACGCCGGTGTAGCAGTGATATCGCCGAAAATCCCCATCGTATTGTCAGTGTCAGGGAATATTTTAAAAGTTACTTCTGCTACTTTTGGATTCTCTTTGTCGTACAGAACTTCAAGGTTTCCTACTGGTGCAGCCTTGTTGAATGTCCAATCTTCGCTCTTGTCTGTATCTTCAAGTGATGTGGGGTGAAGAATTAGTGTTTTCGCAAAAGTAATCAAGCTTGCGCCAGACTGAGACTTAAGAAGCAACTTTTTCTTCGTAGCATCCGTAGCGTCCGTAACAATCTCTGAACCAGGCAATGCCATGTTAAGGTTTTCAAGTGTGTATTCTGCCAGTGGCACAACAACAGTGAGAGCCTGCTTCTGTATGATCGTGTCGACTGGGGAAACCTCTTGGTCGACCTCAATATCTTTTGTTTCCGTTGCTACAGACACTTTTACGCCACCGATGGTATAGCCCAAATCAATGTCATTAAAAGTTACAGAACATGGCCCAATATCAAGATTTGCCGCTGTTCCCATTTATCCTCTCTCCTTCCAGATTGCTAAAACATCAAAATTGAATACATGCACAAATTTGTTCCCCTCATCGATCCCTAGAAAGAATGGCTCTTGGCGGGGAACGATACTCTTGACCGTCCTGTCACACGTTGGCTTTGACTCAACAATGGCCAGAAAAGCCTGCCATGCTAACGCCTCGCTTTCCGTGTACGTGTCAGAACGTACGTGGCACTGTATTGAAACTTGTCCTAGTGGTATGTCTGTCTCCGTGTTGGAGCCATAAGGTGTGAGTAATACGCAAGGGGTTATGTCTGGTGCGGTTGCAATAAAAACGTTCGTCATTCCATCGCTAATAAGCGCCGTCCGTAATGCCTGGATAAGTGTTGTCATTTCGCCCACCACTTCGCTTTCGCTTCCGCGCGTTGAAGATGTTTTCTAAAACGCTTCCACGCTTTTGGCAACGCACGTTCAAGCCATTTCCACCGTGCAGTAGGCTTGAGTCGTCCTCGCCACCCCTTCGTTTCATGTAAAAACACTGCATAAGGGGTTGAGTAAGAAACAAAGACAGACTTTTTCTTGTCTGAAAGTTTCTTCCCTCGCAACGGGGATTCTTGTCCAATGAGCGCCATCTGGTAGCATTCCTGCGGGTTAGGAGGTTCCCCGATGGTCACCGTTCCGCTTCTCCGTAGTGTGCCTGTCTCTACCGGTACGTCTTCTTGCGCTATCCGTAGTGTGTCGTACCCTGTCAAGACCAAGGCGTGTTCAACGACATCGGTTAAGGTTTTCATAACCTTGTCGCCGTTCCACTTGATAGAACCCTTAGGTCGAAGTGCCATTGCAGAACACCTTCCGACCAACTTCACGTCCGCCGATATCAACAATCGTGTCAAAAGAAACGACTCTAAAACTTTTGCTGTCGTACAACACAATGTCGTCAACATTGATTGCTTCTTCCGTGAGAATGGTTACCGACGTAACAATTGACTTCCCCGCCTTATCAACCACTACATCGTTTTTGTATGTGAATCGACATTTAAAATTGATAGGGTCGCCAGTTACTGGTTGTCCAAACTCGTCATACGAAGTCTTCCCTTTAAGCTGTGCCGCTTGTTTGAGGTATGGCGTTAAAACGCTCATGTCAGCCACACCGCCCCTTGAGCTCCTCCACGTTTAAGGAATATCCACGCTCGTGGCGCAATATATGGCGGCCTGCCCTTCAGGTCATACGATTCTGAAATGCCAGGCAAGCCTATGCTTGTAACGCCACGTTCCTGAGATTCGCCCGAACCTTCGAGTATGAAGAACGCCTCTTCATAGAGGGCTTTTTCAAACGTGTCTACTGCTGTACGTTCTTGCCAATCCTCTAGGAGGGTGTACGCGGTTTCGAGACAGACCCCTTTTGTTTCCGTCGTGGCTGCTTGCCATGGGGCTGAACCGTATCGTTTTGAGAAGTACACGTCCGCTGTTTCAACGGTGATTGTTTCGGGGAGCATTCCACCACCTCCCTCACTCTTCGCAATGCTTGTATTTCCGTCTCGTTGTCAGTCTCATAAAAAAAAGAGGAAAAGCGAATAAACCGCTTCTCCTCTTCGATCCACACTGACAAGGCCGGATAGTCAGACCTGAATTTCATTTTTATGGTGTGTCGGCTTCCATGAGCCCCGCAGCTTTCAAGGCAGCAAGAAGGGTATTGAAATCAGTTACAAGTCCGGCAAGTTCAGTAGCCGTACTGTCAACCTGATTCGTCGCTACATTCCCTTCAAGGGTTGTTACTTTGCCTTCTAAAGTCGTCGCCCTACCTTCAAGAGCGGTAATGTCAGTTTCGCTCGTCCCCACCCCTGCTTCTGCTGCTGTCATTCGTGTCTCTAGGGATTCTATGCGCCTACGTTCGTCACTGTTTGGGAAAGTCGCCAATACATTCACCTCCATGAAACAAAACAAAAAAAGAGGGGCTTAAAGCCCCCCTTGGTTATTCTGTAGCAAGTCCTGTAATCTTACCGTGATAGGACTCTACACCGTATGCAAGACCCATCTGTCCGTATAACTGCCCCTCTTCGCCTGCGCCCGTCTTTGCCAGTGGTTCGTAGAAGAGCCACCCCTTGTCAGGGACTGGCAAAAATACAGGGGAAACAACGCTGAGTTCGGCGATAAGAATAGTGTCCGTAGGCATGAATGGATCATATACGACTGGAAGTTCTGCGAAATCTGTATAGATGGTCTTTACATTGACACCGCCAACATGCCGATCAAGAGGCACGTAAGCATAAAGATCAGAAATAGCCTGTTTCTGAAAAGCGTTGCAGAAAAGAACAGGTCGAACAAAAGGAGAACCATTACCGGCCATGGTACGCATAAGCTCTTTAATGTGATCCTTGCTTAATGCTGCTGACCCTGCTGCTACGGCGTTCGTTGTAGTACCCGTGATAATGCCACGGCTCTTGTTAGCCTCTGTAGATTGTGTTGCCCGTGCGTACACTCCTCGCAAAAAGGTATACTCTGCGTTAAGTGCGATCTGACGAAGATGGAGCATTTTCTGATGTTCAACAGGATTGCTTACAGGGTTAGTCCCGATAATGCTTAATCCGCTCAATGTTGCGTTGTCGGACATGCGAGAGTAGGAAATGCTGACCTTGCTCTGGAAGATCTGGCAGACATTGGTTGTCTGGCTTGGCACATAGGTTGTCGCTGTAGGAGCAGTCAAGGACGCATTTTCAGAGATAGCAGGCTGAGAAGCTGCGTTCAAAGATTCCTCAACGGTCAACGGGAATTCCCATGTACCGACCTGTCGTCCACCTGTAAGTCCACCGATCATGTTCAAGAACGGAGTCATGTTTTGCCCTACAATAAACAGTTCTCCTACATAGTTAGGCAGATTCCATACTGTTGCGGCTGCGCTTGCGTTTGCCACTATTTATCATCCTTTCTTTTTTTTCGCTTCAAAAAGTTGAGAGTTCAGAGACATAGCGAGACCGATATCTCCATCTTTCAAGGCCTTGGCATATTGCGCTTCAATATCCTCAGGCTTTGGAGGGTTGCCTTTACTGGGAGCACCGCCGCCGCCTATGTCCTTGACCTTGAAAAGCTTCTTAATCTCTTCTATGTCTGTTTTTATTTCCTCTTCGTTTTCACCTTTCACCCTGTCTATAAGCTCAAGAGAGAGTCCTTCTGCCGAGAGAAGTTTTGCTTTCACCTGCCGTTGCTTGAGTTCTGTCGCCTCGCGCTCAATCTCTTTCTTTTGTTTCTCCGTCTCTGCGATTTGAGCTTTCAGCTTCTCAAGCTCGGACATTTGCGCCTCTTTGAGCTTCTTGCCTTCATCGGCAAGCTTTTTGAGATCGTCGTAATCTGCAAATCTTTCCCGTTCACGTTTGAGTCGCTCTTTTACGATCTTGTCTATTTCTTCCTGTGTGAACGTCTTTTTATCCGGCTCTTTATGATCGTCTCCGCCCTTGTCGCCGTTCCCAGGTGCGGGATCATTGCTTGGTTCTCCAAAAAATTGAAGGTTGTATTTTTTCTCTAACATTGCGTCCTCCCTTTCCCCCGTTACCGTTCGGGGTCACGTGATATAAAGGCACAAGAAAAGACCGCCTCTCAGCGGCCATATTTTTGTGTTTGTTTATTATTTCTGGATATCTCGTATCATTTGTGTCACAAGTGTTGGGTTATCCCTCATGAACTGCAAAACATTCAAAGAGAAACAATCAACGAAGGTTTCGTCTTCACAAAGATCGTCTCTGCTCATATTGTTCAATATGCCATGAAACACCTCGTGAAGAAGGGTATGTATCCGTTTTGAAGGAAGAAGACCTTTTTCAACATGTATCTCAAGATCGTTGTAACGGATTTCGCCCACGACGCTTATGCCGTCCTTCGTTTCTAGGTTGTCTTTCTCCAAATAGATGTAATCAAATGGCCCTATTCGTATCTTTGTCATAACCCCTCCTATGGGATATAAAGCTCAAAATTGTGTCGACAGCGCGGATGGAACAATCCGGCCGCCTTTGCGCTTTCCAATGACGTGTAACCTTTCGTAGAACCTGTAATACTGAGAATTTTTCCCTCGAACGGACGACACAACTCACATGCCTGAGGATGACTTGAGACAATAACAAGGTCTTCCCCAAGCTCAATGAACTCTCGCGTCTTCCCCTCAATGTGTACGTCCATCAACGCTGTACGCGCTAGCATTTCAGAGTATGTCTCCATGCCCCACTGTTTGCCCGCCTTGTCGACGAACCCTGTTACGCCATGTTCTTCAAGACGTTTAAGTATCTTGTCTTTAGTTTGTCTCCATGTCTCGTATCCAAGAGCAGACCCCGAGATGGAAGCGTCAAGCTGTATGACCTTGAAGATGTCAAGGGTCTTTCGTCCGACAGTGGTAACGACATCGGCGAGACGTGAATAGGTCGTATCAGCGAGAACTTGCGCTGCCTGCTGATGAACCGTGTTAAAACCACTAGAAACAACCGCTGTTACGCCTTGCACTTCCGCTCGCGCCTCGGACACTGCGTCAAGATAAATGGTTGTGACAGCCTGTTCCGTCCACTGCTTGTTAGCTTTCGTCAGGTCTGCGAGTATCGACTTGACGTTTTTCCGTTGCGTTTGCAAGACTGCCAGTTGTGCTGCTCCCGTTCCTGTCCGTTGGATTTTGATAATTGCGTCAGAGATAGCTTTCTCAATCTCAATCTCTGCACGCCTATATACGGCTATAAGCCGCCGCGCCTGCTCTTCGATAACGTCTATCCGTCTTTTCACATCGTCACCACCTCGCTATGGGCATAAAAAAAGCCGCCTCCGAAGAGACGGCCTGTGATCCCCTCCGCTACGCAGTAGGGAACGTTACTTTTCATAACCCCTTTTGATTCACCGTTGCGGGCATACCGCAACAATCGCCAGAGGGTTAAATATCTTCTTCTACGTCTACGATACTTTTATCAGAAAACGTGTCTATGCTGATAATCGTTTCGTCTTCTGGTAGCGCGATCAATCGTTCGAGTTCCTCTATCCACTCGCGCTTCTGCTTGTTCAGTGCCTTGATTGGGATATTCAATGAACGTCCGCACATATACCACTCGCTGATGATGTGGAGAGTGAAGTTGACAAACTCTCCGTTTTTCGCCATAGACACACCCCCAATTGTCTGAAAAGTGTCTCTATTATATCATTCGAGCGATATTTTAGGCTCTTCTACTGCTTGCGGCTGATCGTCTCCAATATCCTTGATCTCCTTTTCTAGCACTTCACCTTCCAGTCCATCAACAACAGAAATAGCGCGTCTCTTGCTCATTGTTCCGGCGGCCACTCTTTCGTTAGCGATACGGCTGTCGTCGCCCCAATCGTTTGGCAGCCCGTCACCCCATTCGATGTGAATATCATCAAGCGGGTGTCCATCAAGTGTAGCGAGTGTTTTCAACGTGCCTCTACAGGCATTGTCAAACGTGTTACGTAGCCGTCTTGCTTTTTCTACTGTCGATAGAAGTAACCGTTTGATTGCAGATCCACTCTCAGCAAGACCAGACTTATTGTCACCAAATGCGGCTGGAGACGTTTCAGTCAACGCGTACAATTGCTCCATGACGCTGTTTATATGCAGGATAGAGTCTGAGATGTGCCCATCCCACGTCATGTATTCTGGCTTTATCTCGTCTGTGTAGGTTGGAATATAGTCTCCTAAATTAACAATGTTACGAATTTCACCCGTACTTGCGTCAACCTCTGTTTTTACTGCCGACGCAGGCCCGCACATTTTTGGGTCAGCGTGTCTATCAAGTATCCGTGAGTTCTGAGCGAAACGCACTTCTAAGTCTTGTATAAGACTTGTGATTCCTGAATAATCATCAACACCAAACAGGGAATCTGACGTTTGCAGGTTCGGCACGTACCGAACAAGAGAAACGTCAAGCCCTGTTGCTTGCTCGTAAGACTCCTTTAAAACGCCTATGCTCCCATATGTTAAACCATACTGTCTAAACTCCACTGATCCAGGACGATGTATCTCTACGTATACATTCCCTTTTTCTGCCGTTCTGTTGAGTTGATCTGATGGATAGCTCGCTACCTCAGACCACGCAAGGATATGAGCCTGTATGTCCTGCATGTCGTCAAGAGCGACAACGGGAATGAAATACGACGGGGGGATAGCGCGTACCTGCACTTCGCCGTCTTTAATACGAGACTTGAAAAGACCGCCACCGTACCGCGATACATCTATGGCAACCATATACGCGTAATCCCAGAAGTTGACGCGTCTTATAAGTTCGTCAATATACGCTTTATCTTTGTCATTCTTTACCTTGATGGTCGGCTCTTCTCCCAATAGCATGTCCGCCCACAGCGTTGACAGTCGCTTGAACCAGTTTAGACAGAATTCAACAGAAACAGGGTCGTTGAGTTCGTCACGGAAGAGCCGTTCCCATACCTCCTTGAAGACAAGAGCATGGTCGCCGTTCCATAGAGCGCGATTATCGGCGTACATTTTACTTTGTATCCTAATGTCGTTATCGTCAGGAGGCCACGGAGCCCCCGTTCTTAAGACCTGATCAATATCCGTTATCATTCTCGTTTGACCTCCTAACGCCCACGTTTATAGACCTTTCCATAGGTCGGACGTGAGAATTTCGTCTGTACGACGTATCTCAAAGCGTCAAGAGCGTGATCGTACGCCTTGATAGGCTTGTCCTCGCCATGCTCCTGGGCTTTTTCGTCCCACACATAGGAAGAAAACTCTTTGCGCAAATTTACGCACTCTTTACAGATAAACAGGTTCCCAGAAGAGAGATGTGAAGAAACGTTGCGTATTCCGTCCAAAACAGAGTTGTCAGCAAGAATAACTCTCACGTTTCGTCGAAGCAACTCAACCCTGAATGACTCGGCGGAAGGGTCAACGATCACAGGGGCAACCTGTATATTGAACTTTTGCATGAAATGCAACAAATCGTCGGCATACTCGCTGTCGGTCTTCTGCCGACCCTTAGCCCTGCTATCCCAATAGTACTCATGTACGGCGTACAGGTTCTTCCCATGCGCCGCCACGTCAATAAAAGCCGTAGGATTGCTCGTTCCGTAGTCAACACCGATAAACCGCTGATACGGAAGATCAGGAAGTTCCTCTATGACATGTTTCGATTCGTCCCACATGTCATAGACAGCACCTTCTGCCTGACACCATTCGCCAAGAATAAAGCGTCTGTACCACAATCCCGTATATTCCATTTTGAGTGATGATACATAGTCAGGGTCAAGGTATATATTGTCGTCAAGGAAGAACTTCCAAACAGAAAGATTCAGTACATCTCGCCTGTCAAGGTAATCGACTTTCAGCCAATGGTACGGGCTGTCGGGGTTTGTTGTCCCAAACAGCTTTGCACCCTTTACGGAGAGTCGAGACAAAAGCATGGTAAAGAACGATTCCGGCCAGAGTGTAAGTTCGTCTCCGTAGGCTCCTGACACTGTGGAACCGCGGATTTTATCCTGTGCTCGCTCATCATTGGCCCCGACAAGGTCAATGGTTCGACCCATCAAAAAAGCCTGACCTTTAGCCAGGCTGTAACTGAATCTCCCTTCCCCGAACATTTCCGACATAGGACGTAAAATGTTTCGTTCTAGTGTCCGTGTCGTCTTGCCAATCATGAGAAGCGTGTCTGTCTTCGGAGATTCGAGAGGAACCCACGAGAACCACTTCCACATCGAAGCGTACGTTTTTCCCGATCTAACTGAGCCCTCCCAAATGTTGAGTCTTTTTATTGATCCGACACATGATCTAATCTGTTTCGGAGTCAGTTTCTTCTCTAACATTCGCTGACTCTCCTTTTAGTTCCTCCAACAAGTCAAGTATCGGGTCTTTCGTATCCTTGACCTGTTCACCTTCTCTTCTTCTCCACCGTTGCCAGTGTTTGCGCTCCAAATACCACGCGTAAGCCTGCCAACTCCCGTTGTTACCCGCTTGAAGAACCCCTGAAACCGCTTTTACTTCCGCTATAGCTTCAGCGCTTTTTACTCTATCGGCAAATTCGGTATATATAGACCCTGGTCGCTCGTCTCCCCAACGTATCCATTTGTACCAAGTGTCTTGGCAAATACCGAGTATTTGGCACACGGTGACGACATAATTCCCACACTGTAAAAGCTTCTCGGCTTTATCTATAAACTTGCGAGTCAGTCTTGTTTTTCTGCCTCGCTTAGACTTCTTCTGTTCTTTTATGTCGTTGTCCGCCACCTGTGTCACCTCCCCTTGCCTATTTCACAAGTCGGCGCACTGCTGCACTTGTTACAAACTGTTCAGAGATTGGAACACCCATTTGTTTCAGTAGGTTATCCTTGTCTTCCTGGGATTCGCATACGACCATGAAATAAAAGTCTGCCGACTGGTCTTCTTCAAGCCCCTTAACAAACGTTGAGCGATCTTCTTTGATGTCGTCCAGTATGTCTTTAGTGGCTCGGACCTTCGTATCGTCCTCAAACAGCTTTGAGAACCGCTCGTCACCGCCAAACAGAAAGTCGATGTCAACATCAGAAAAGCCCAACTCGTCAAAGTCAATTTCAAAGTCTTCTTTGAAGAGTGCCAGTTTGTCTATATCCCAGTCTCCCTGCATTGAGGGGTTGTTAAGCTGCACGTTGAGTTGTTTTTCCTCGCGTGCGTCTACATCAACGACAGCGACAGTGAGCGTGTAATCGTTTGTTCCTTCGAGCGTGTCAAGGATTTGGAGCCGCTGATGTCCGCTGACGAGTGTTCCAGTTCTCCTGTTCCACACAAGGGTAGATACAAGCCCGTGTTTCTGTAGAGCTTTGGCAAGTCGCTGCCTTGCATTGTCGTCTATTGTGCGGGGGTTATATTCTGCTCCTTGCAGCTTAGAGCGATGAATAGTTTCCACCTCAAACTTTTGGAAGCGAGACAGTCCGCCTGGCTGTGTTTTCTTCTTCTTCGCCATTTATTGACCTCCGTACTTCTCGGGGAAGAACTCCCCCTGTTTAATCGAAGTTTCAACGAGCGGGAACCATACTTTTATCCGCTCGTAATCTTCACAAAGCGGATGACGCTGTATGTATGCGGCTCTTGCATTTCGCCACGCCATAGAGTTATAGAATTTCCTAGCCTTCGGATCCCGCTCGAACATATCGTATTGTTTATATTGTTTTTTCCTTGTCTCCCGCGCTTGTGCTTGGCGGGCCTGTGTATATTTTTCGCCCGGCATGCGAGGCATTATATTTTTTCTCCGTGAAGAAGGTTTCGCTTTGACACGCGCTCAGCAAGAGAAGAGCAGTATCGGTTTCGCTCATATTCGAGATAGGAGTATTCGTTGAATAGCTTTTTAGATATCTCCTTTTCTATCTTCTTCTTGCCGCGCTTGCGTACCATCGTACTTCTCCTTTCGTGAGAAAATAATATAAAAACGGAGCGAGCCAAACGGCTCGCTCCGTCGAGGAGGTTGAGAATGTGTTACACGAAAAACAAAAAATTGACCTAAAAACGAAAATGCGATATGCTTAAGGGTTATATTTTTACTATACTATTATACCACGAAATGGGTGGTTACCTCAAGTAACCCATTGATCTATTACCTTTTTATTTATATTTGCCATTGCCTTTGAAACCGCTGGCCGTGTTTTTTGCAACGTTTCCGCAATCTCGCTCATGGGCAAGCCGTGGACAAAATACATACTCACAATATATTTCTGCTCCTCCGTGAGTCCATTAAGGATTTTCTTCATCTTCTCAATGTTCTTTTCGAGTTCGCAATATGCTTTGTTTTCTTCTTTGAGTTGTAGAAGCCGTTCCTGGGGAGGGATTTTTTCGCCGCCTTGGATGGGGTCTTCTTTGAGATAGGGGAGGGATGAAACAACATCTTCTAAAATCCGATCTATTCTTTTCTTTTCCGGAAGCCAATCATCATAATAACTTTGTATCAGTGCGCGCCCATGTAGAAGCCGCGCCCGCTTGAGTTCTTTGTTCATTTAATCACCTGCCTTTGGCTTTCTAGATGAGCGCTACTCCGTACCTTCGTATCTCCCGATAGGCAAGGCCCCCGCGTTATCTATCCGCTCCACGAGCGTTTGAGGAACAAAAGAGCTTCCAACAACATATCCGCCTTGTAAAAAAATTAGACTTCGAGTTTGCTTGTTGCTCGTGCAATCGATATATCTCCGCTCATCCAGGGCGTCTTCTCGTGCCCGTTTTTCTTGCGCTGTTTTCAATGACGTTATGGCAAGCACTTTCTCCACTTTTATAAAATTATGGTATCCAATGTGAGCTAACATTAACTTACCTCCTCTTATAAAAACTCTTCAAGAACAGGGATCGTTTTAAATATTTCTTCTGTGTAGGCACCTATTCGTTTAAAAGCTGAAAGAATCTCTAGAACATCTTTCGGTTCTAGATCTTTTAATTCAAGCTCGTCTAAGTCCTCACATAGACTTTCTGCTACGTCTTGTACAAACGCAAGATTCGATTGTAGCCTTTCTATAAACATAAGGAACTCATAATCAGTCATTTACTTTTCCTCCTTCGGTTTTTTATACTTATTACAGCACTTGAAAACTGTTATTTTTTCTGACTCCATCTGTTTTTTTGCACTTATCAGACATCTTGAAAACTGTTATTTTTTCTGAGTGCAAGTATTCTTTGAAAAAATAGCAATAAGGCAATCCAGTAACTTGTTCTACTCCCAACCAGGGGCAAGTAGCATGGCAATATTCAGTTTTTTCTCTATAGATACAGTGATCACTCATTTATTATTCCCTCCTCGGCTCTAATACATTCCTCAGTTCTCATGAATCCACCAACATCACCATTTTTTCTTAATCTTAGATGTCTGTGGAAAAGCTTACAAAAAGCTATTCCATTCATAAGGTAGAAACATCCAGCAGCCGAACAAAATTTTTTATTGCTATCATCACAACATATTCCAACTTCAGGCTTGATTTTTACTAGCATTTACTCCACCTCCGCATACTCACAAGCTTCATCATTCAACTCTCCTATCCCAAGCTTCCCAAGCTTCTTCTTCTGTGTATGCACTTGGACCAGTAGCATCACACTCATAACACGCTACGCAATATTCCCATATTGTTTTATTTCCCGTTTGTTCTACAATGTATCCGTATGTTTCTACCTCTCCACCACAGAACGGACATGGTTTATGTTCAGTCATTTACATTACCTCCATGCCAACGTTTGTTATGCTCGTTATACCGTTTCCAAAGTTCTTCCAGTGATGTAGGGCCAGAGCATTCTTCATACTCATAGTATCTGCCTACCACCTTCCCATAACTCAATTAAATATCTTTTAGATATTTTTGTTTCAACACCATCAATTTTCACCAAACACCAATCGCTCGTTGTGATATCATATTTTTTTATTTCTATTTTTCTCTCTTCATGCAAAAATTTCTTTTCATGAGGCCATTCATATTCTTTTCTGTAACCCGATTCACGTAATGCTTTTTTAACAATGTGT
>JTFO01005755.1_pt1 | contig 13777 bp, 15 predicted proteins | sample 235411 | NCBI WGS metagenome assembly JTFO01 (sample SAMN03067590, study PRJNA260953) | activated sludge metagenome | biome: Sludge; feature: Wastewater; isolation source: CETP activated sludge from laboratory augmented bioreactor treating... | place: India:Gujarat | collected 2013-04
CTTCGGCTTGCGCTCCACCTCGCGGCTTGTATGCCGCTCGGATTCGCTAGGCACACAGCAGTCCGCAATGGACTGCTGTGTGTCCAGGCTCATCCCCGAGGGAGAGGTTTCGCCGGGGGCGCCGAGCCTTGGGGCGGCACGGCGACAAAAAAACCATCGCTGGCGGCACGCCGCGATGGTTTTTCTCAAACGGTTTGTCCCTGACTCAGGCGCTGGCTTTCGGCTTTTCGTAGCACACGGCAAAGGCAATCACGCCCAGCACAAGACTGAACATCCCCACACCCACTGCCACGGCAGCCACCAGGCCCAGACCAATTGCAATAAACACGCCGGGAAAGGCGTAGTTTCGCAACCAGGAAGGCTTCTTGGGAACAAGAAATAGCCCTAAAAACAAGAACCAGGGCATCACAATCGTCCAGAACAGACTGTCCATTAGCACGTCACGCATCATTATTCCATTGAAGTAGGAGGGGCTTGGGCGAGAGCTAGACACCCCCGCCGTTCTGGGTGGATTGTAAACGTCCTGAGGCTGGCCTCCCAGTATGGGCGACTGTTATAAAAGAGAATTATTGTTTTACAGCTAAAGGACACGCCATGAGTACGCTTAGCTTGACCAGCGCAGACCAGCACCGTTTCCAGGCCTATGCCGCAGGCGACGAAAAGGCCGAACGCGGCTTAATCGTGTTGCAGGAAATCTTTGGTGTGAATCAACACATACGCAACACCTGCGATCGTTTTGCCGAGCAGGGCTACCGGGTCTTGTCCCCCGCCCTGTTTGATCGGCAGCAAAAGAATGTAGAACTGGGCTACACCGCCCAGGACGTGCAAGCCGGTCTGGCCCTGCGCAACGGCATTGCCCAGGATAAAACCCTGCTGGATATCCAGGCCTGCGTGGACGCCTTGGGTTCGCGCAAGATTGGCATTGTGGGGTATTGCTGGGGGGGCTACTTGAGCTGGCTGGCCGCCTGCCGCGTGCAGGGTCTGAAAGCGGCCAGTTGCTGGTATGGTTCGCAGATTGCCCAGAACGCCCAGGAACAGCCCAAGATTCCGGTGCAAATGCACTTTGGTGCCCAGGACCACTCCATTCCCGCCAGCGCCATTCAGACGATCAAAGACGCTCAGAAGGAGGTGGCCATTTACGTGTATGAGCCTGCCGGTCATGGTTTTGGCTGCGACCACCGCCCTGACTTTCACGAGGCGTCCTACAAACTGGCTCAGGAACGTACACTAGCCTTCTTTGCCGAACATCTGCGTTAACCATCCATGCTTGAATCCAGCGACGACCTGCTTGCCCTGTTGAACACCACCATGCCTTATGGGAAATACAAAGGTCGCTTGCTGGCGGACCTACCGGGGCATTATCTGAACTGGTTTGCCCGCGAAGGCTTTCCTTCCGGGCGGCTGGGTCAACTACTGGCCCTGATGCAAGAACTGGATCATAACGGTCTGAAATCCCTGTTGGATCCCTTGCGCCCGCGTGGCCGGTAAGCAGACTAATACCTTACTGAAAAGCAGGCTGCGGCAGTCTATCGACAGCCCGCTTGCTACTATCAACACTTCCTCTACGCCCCATTGTGAAGGACGTCATGACCATCGATCTCTCTGCCTTTCCCATCACCCGCAAATGGCCCGCTCAGCACCCCGAGCATCTGCAACTGTATTCCTTGCCCACCCCCAACGGCGTCAAGGTTTCCATCATGCTGGAAGAAATTGGCCTGCCTTACGAGCCGCATCTGGTCAGCTTTGAGCGCAACGACCAGCTCAGCCCGGAGTTTATTTCGCTCAGCAGCAACAACAAGATCCCGGCCATTCTGGACCCCAATGGCCCCGGCAATAAACCGCTGGCCCTGTTCGAGTCCGGTGCCATCCTGATCTATCTGGCCGAAAAATCCGGTCAGCTCCTGTCGGCTGACCCAGCCCAGCGCTATGAAACCCTGCAATGGCTGATGTTCCAGATGGGGGGTGTCGGTCCCATGTTTGGTCAGCTAGGCTTCTTTCACAAATTTGCCGGTAAGGACTTTGAAGACAAGCGCCCTCGTGACCGCTATGTCAACGAATCCAAGCGTCTGCTGGGTGTGATCGACAAGCACTTGGACGGCAAGGACTGGATGGTGGGCAACCACTACTCCATCGCCGATATTGCCCTGTTCCCCTGGATTGCCAACCTGATTGGTTTTTACGGCGCAGGCGAGCTGGTGGAGTACGAGCAATTCAAGAATGTGGCTCGCGTTCTGCAACAATTCCAGGCCCGCCCAGCAGTACAACGCGGCCTGAATATCCCTGTTCGCGATTAATGGATAAGCAGCGCCAATCAATGCTTATAAGCCAATATGCAATAGCCCTGCTATCAAACTGGTCTTTTTTGTTTCGCTTGGCGCCAATCCGTACAATTGGCCTCCTAAACATTCTGCGCAAGCGGTACTATTCCGTTTGCCAGGCTTGCCCATCAATCAAAAAACCAGTCTGCTCATAGAGCGGATACAGGCAAATCCACCAGCCTGATGAGCAAGCCTTCAAAGCCCTGGATTCTTTCCAGGGCTTTTTTTTGTGTACGGTTTGGCGCCTTCGCTGCTACGCTTTTGGCTCCTTGCGACCTTGCCAGAACACCGCCATGAAAACACACCACTATGAATTGTTGATCAACTGGACCGGCAACACTGGAAACGGCACCCGTACACTCCGTTCCTACTCACGCAATCATGAGCTAAGCGCGGTCGGCCTTGACACTATTGCCGCCTCTTCAGACTCCGCCTTTCGAGGTGATCCGGACCGTTGGAACCCCGAGCAGCTTTTCCTGGCATCGATCGCTCAGTGCCATATGCTGTGGTATCTGGGACTGGCGGCAGAAGCCGGCATTGTGGTCACGGCCTATGAAGACCGCCCTGTTGGCAGCATGATCGAACAGGCCAACGGGGCCGGTCAATTCGAGAGTGTTACCTTGCACCCATGTCTCACAATCACACCAGACAGTGACGCTGCCTTGGCCAAATCGCTTCATGATCGCGTGGGCGAATACTGTTTTATTGCCCGCTCGGTCAAAACCCCGATTGACCATGACGTCACGGTTCAGATACACGCCCCGAGGGCCCCGCAGCAGACATAAACATTACACTGCCGGCAAAGGAATGAACTGCTCATCATCCAGCGGTGGCAGCTTGATTCGGCCATGGAGCCAATCGTCCTTGGCTTGCTCGATACGGTCCTTGCTCGAGGACACGAAGTTCCACCAGATATGGCGTGGCCCCAAAGGCTCACCGCCCAGCAGCATCAAGTGGCTGTTTTGCTCAGCAAGGATACGGGGGCTGTCGCCTTTGGCAAAGACCAGCATCTGACCGGCTCGATAGCGTTGTCCCCCCACTTCCAGCTCGCCCGCACAGATATAAATTGCGCGCTCTTCATGGCCGGTTGGCAAGGGTACGGACTGGCCGCCTTGAACGCGCAACTCCATATAGAACAGGGGCGAGTCCACACTAACAGGACTAGACAAACCCAGCGCCGAACCGGCAATCAGGCGGCCTTCCAGGCCTATGTCCTGAATCAGGGGCAATTGCTCGGCTTCGTAATGCACAAAGTCCGGGTTCTGTTCTTCTTTGTGTTCCGGCAAGGCCACCCAAGCCTGGATCCCATCCATGCGGCCGCCTTGCGTGCGCATGGGTTCAAAACGCTCGGAGTGACTAATACCTGAACCGGCGCTCATCCAATTCAGCGCGCCCGGCGTAATGTCCTGTTCCACGCCCAGACTGTCACGATGCGTCATGGCCCCTTCAAACAAATAGGTGACGGTAGACAGGCCGATATGCGGATGTGGCAGCACATCGTTTTCCGTTCCTACCGGTGCCCTCAGCGCTTGCGGCCCCATGCGATCAAAGAAGATAAAAGGCCCCACCATACGCCGTTGGCGAAAAGGCAAAACGCGCCCCACCTCAAATGCTCCAATGCTGTGCTGACGTTGTGGAATAAGTAGCTCGACCATAGACACCTCTACTGGAAAGTCACACACATACAATCCCGATTACTATACTCTGGTCCCTGATTGGTTCGCCCACTCTCGCATGTCCACACTCTCACTCTTCGATCCCGTTCCCGGCCATGTGCTGACGCTGGATACCGGCCTGATAGCCCTGCCTGGTTTGGCCTTGCCCTACGCCTGCGCCTTGGCACAGGCCATTCAAGAACTGCTGCACAGCGCCCCCTGGCGACATATGCAGGTTCCATCAGGACATCGCATGTCGGCTGCACAAAGCAGTTGTGGCGTTTTGGGTTGGACATCGGACGAGCACGGCTACCGCTACAGTCCTACAGACCCGCAAACAGGTTTGGCCTGGCCAGCTATGCCTGCTGTATTCAAGGACTTGCTAACGCACATTGCCCAGGAGTCGGGCCAAGGCCCTTTTCAGGCCGATACCTGCCTGATCAATTACTACGATGAGCAGGCGCATATGTCCTTGCATCAGGACAAAAACGAGCGCGACTTGCAGCACCCGATTATCTCGGTGTCCCTGGGACGTGAAGCCTTGTTTTTATGGGGTGGCGCAAAACGCAGCGACCCGGTGCGTACCCTGCGTCTACGCGATGGCGATGTGCTGGTCTGGTGGGGGCCATCCAGACTGAATTTCCATGGGGTGCGCAGACTGGAAGGCCCGGCCCATCCACACTGGGGCTCGGGCCGGGTCAATCTGACCTTCAGAAAAGCAGGCTAAGCGGGTGTAATCAACCCAGTTCGGGCGGTGCAAAACGACGGTTTTCCAGCACGGGCAAAATCCGGCGAGCATACGCCAGACGCTCCCGATCCAGATCCACCAACAGCAGGGCCGGTGCCTCTGCCGCCTGGGCCACGATCACGCCCAAAGGATCCACCACCAGACTTTGGCCGATATTGCGTTCGCCACATTCCCCCACGGCTACCATATAGGCCGTGTTCTCCAAAGCACGCGCCGTCGTCAGCACACGCCAATGGTGCTCTTTCAACGGTCCTTTCAGCCAGGCCGAAGGCGCCAGCAAGACTTGAGCCCCATCCACGCACAAGCGTCTGGCCAGTTCAGGAAAACGCAGATCGTAGCAAGTCATCAAACCGACCTTGAAACCGGCCACATCAATCAAGGCAGGGATTTCAGTGCCCGGCTGGACATAGCGCGACTCCTGCACCGAAAAGGCATCATACAAATGGAGCTTGTTGTAATGCGCCAGCACCTGACCATCACGCAGCACCACCAAGGTATTCCAGACTTTACCTTCCCCTGCCGGCGTATGAATGCAAAACACCACGGTCAAATCGGTATCGCGGGTCGCAACGCTCAGGCGGCTGACAAATTCCCCGTCCAGGGCCTGCGCGGATTTCAGGACCACTTCGGGGTCGGCCACATTTCTGGCCAGCACACCCTCAGGCAACACCAATAACTGCGCATCAGACCGTAAGGCCTGCTCGATCAACCCCAAGCATGCGCTCAGGTTTTCCTGCGAATCTCTGGATACGGCCATCTGGCCCAATGCAACTTTCATGACCACCTCCTTGAGTATGCTGCCTAAATGATTCTAACGCAGCACCCCGGCTTGGCCAGCCAGCAGTCCGAGCATACAAAGGGTTCACCTGGTGATCAAACGTAAAACAACACTTTGCCCTTCTGTATCACTGATATGTTTGCCTATCGCTCCCTTCCCAGCATGTAAAAAAAAAGACATGAATTGAAATTAAAAAACAGCTCATATTTTCGTCAATACCCCAAATGCGTTTAACCACACTAAACAGGTTAGACGAATTCAAGAACATTCCAGTAAGACTTTCCGCTTAATTAAGCGACTGAACAAGCAAACAATACAATAGCTTGCCGACCTGCAAGCTGCGCTCTGGGAGCTTATCTACACAACTTGCATTCTTCCCTCATGAACTTGAATTGGATTCAAGCAAGAAGCTCGGAACACAATACTTCCTGCCAAGCAAATCCTTAAAAACCATCAAATATATGATAATGAGATATAAAAAATAATCATATTTACAATGTCATAAAAGATATACAAACAGGCAAAATTACTCTTTCATTAAGCCGGACAAAAATGGCAGAAATTAGGGTTAGTCTTGATACAGTCTGGAAATTATCTGCTTTACTCCCCTCAAAGGATCGCTTAACTTTGACAATTTATGACCGGACATAATCAAAAAATCAACTTATCCTGGATAAGCCAATAAATCAAAGAAAGAGAAAATCAGCTTAAAAAAAATGGGCCTGCTGCAAACATGCACAGGCCCACTCTTTAATTCCTAACACCACCCAATCGCCTGAAAAAAGGCATTGAGCCAGGGCTGAATGCCGCTTCGACATTAGACCTTCAATGTACCAATGATTGAAACTCAAAATAAGTAAAACAAAAAAAACCCCCGATTTCTTGCAAAATCAGGGGAAAGCTACCACAGGAAAATGATTGGATACAAAACACCCAATACCGTGATTCTATATAAAAAATATAAAAAAATCTCTATACGTTGCTTCGGACTAACGCTGTAGATCATTAAATTAATTTGTGCTAGGACGTAATAAAAACTAAAAATTTAAAAAGAACTTCAATACCCTGCAGTTACATAACCTTATTCAAGCTCTAGAAATCTTGAGCCAGACACCAGGACTGCGTGACAATAAGGCCTCTTACGGGTGGACGTGCCACCCCTCTTGTTTCTCAGGCTTTTATCTTGTCTTCATCACACGACTCTTTATCCCCACGCCAGGTTCTGCTGGCGATTCTGGCCTTGGCAGTGGGTGGTTTTTCCATCGGTACGGGCGAATTTGTCATCATGGGTTTGCTGCCTGATGTCGCCCAGGATCTCGGTATCGATATTCCCACTGCGGGCCATTTAATCAGCGCTTATGCGCTGGGCGTGGTTATCGGCGCGCCAGTGTTAGCTGTGCTCGGGGCGCGCTGGCCTTGGCGACGCCTCTTGATTGCCTTGATGGGCGCCTACGCCATAGGCAATTTTCTGACCGTCATCGCCCCCAGCTATGAAACCGTGTTAGTCACCCGCTTTTTGGCAGGCTTTCCACATGGCACTTACTTTGGTGTTGCGGCTCTGGTGGCCGCCCGTTTGGTGCCGCCCCATCGCCGCGCACAGGCGGTGGCCTATGTCATGCTGGGATTGACCGTCGCCACCTTATTAGGTGTACCCATTGCGACCGCTTTGGGCCAATGGCTGAGCTGGCAGGCGGCCTTTACTTTTGTCAGCATCATTGCCCTGATCACCATGGCACTGGTGCTGCGGTTTGTGCCTTTTGTCCCTCCCAATACCTTGGCCAGTCCCTTGCGCGAGCTAGGCGCCCTGAAACGCAAGCAAGTCTGGTTGACTCTAGGTATAGGCGCGATTGGCTTTGGCGGCATGTTCTCGGTATTCAGCTATGTGAAATCCACGCTGATGGAGCTGGCCGGGCTGTCAGCAAGCGCCATTCCCGTTGTACTGGCTCTGTTTGGGGTCGGTATGATCTTGGGTAATCTGCTGGGCGCACGCTATGCTGACCGCTATCTGGATCGCAGTATCCGTCTGGTGCTGATCTGGGCAACCGGTGTGCTGCTCTTGTTCATGATTACGGCCCACCACCCTATTCTTGGCCCTTTGAATATCATGCTGATCGGCACCTTGGTGGCTTTGGGTCCGGCCTTGCAAATTCGTTTGATGGACGTGGCCGGAGATGCCCAAACACTGGCTGCTGCCTTGAATCATTCCGCCTTCAATATGGCCAATGCCTTGGGAGCCTGGTTAGGTGGCCTGACGATTGCGGCTGGTTGGGGCTGGACCTCCACCGCCTGGGTCGGCGCCCTGCTGGCGTTGGGCGGCTTGGGCCTGCACACCCTTTCACTGCGCATCAAAGAATAAGGACAGAAATTGCCCCCAAAGCAATGGGCGTCGCTATATAGCTACAACAACGTCAAGACAGGCAAACTTGCTACTTCCCAATAGCCGTGGCAGAACAAGCAATCCGCCAGTCGTCCCCAAAAAAAGGCCTGTGATTGCAAGAATCTCGCAATCACAGGCCGCTTTTTCGACCCTCTCTCGACGATCCAGCTCTTTACGGCTTACAAATTCGGCTCAAGCCTTACCAGTCAATGCAGGGCGGGCCGCCAGCCAACCGGCATAGCTCATTGCGAAACTGACCAAAAGACACAAGCCCAGAGCCCAGCCCCAGCTATCGAACAGATCATGCAAGCCGCCCATGGCGGGCGGACCAAAGGCAGCCAGCAAATAGCCCATGCATTGCGCCATTCCTGACAGGGACGCCGCCTGCGAAGTGGAGGTCGACCGCACGCCGATCAAGGCCAGGGCAATCAAGAACACGCTACCGCTACCGATGCCAAACAGGACCGCCCACAGCAGAGACCAAGACGGCAAGACCAAAAAACCCACAAAGGTCAGGGTCTGCAACAAGGCGCCGGCCAAGGCAACGGCACGCTGATCATGCAAACGACTAAGCACAGGCATGAGCAGCAAGGCGGGAATGGCCGTCGCCAGCTGCATCAAACCGTGAATCTGGCCGGCATGATCCGCTTCAAAACCATAATTGACCAACATCACAGGCAACCAGCTAGCAATCATGTAGTAAGCCACCGAGTTCAAACCCATATACAAGGTGATGTGCCAAGCCAGGGGCAAGCGCCACACTGACACGCTGCTGGCAGCCGCGGCTGGTGCACGTTGAGCCGCACGGCGATCCGCTCCCAGTTGGGTGGCCCACACCGCGACACTGGCCAGTGCCATGACACCCACCACAATCAGGGACGACCAGCGCCAGCTTTGGCCTGTCCACTCTGCCATTGGCACGGCCATCGCAGAGTTGAAAGCCGCCACCAGGCCCATAAACAGCACATACAAAGAGGTCATGAAGCCAATACGCAGGGGGAAATGGCGTTTGACCAGGGACGGCAAAAGCACATTACCCAGTGCAATCCCGATGGCCAGCAAGCCGATACCGGCGAACAGTTCCGTCGTGCCCCCCAGGACGCGTACCACCACGCCAATGGCGATCAGCACGGAAGCAATAAACAGGGAACGGGACAGCCCCACCTTACGGGCGATGGAGGCAGCCAGCAATGAGACCACGGCAAAGATGAACAAAGGCATGGCGGTCAACAACCCAGCCTGTGTCGAGGACAAGGACAGGTCGGCCTGGATCAGCTCCAGCAAGGGGGCTAACCCCGTAATCGGAGCCCGCAGACTGCCGGCGATCAGCAAAACACCGATCAGCACCAGCAAGGGATGGGAGAGCCAGGAAGGTCGAGCAAGGGACATGACAGGCAGCTAGTAGGTGAAAACCCTAGTCTATCTTGTTTCATACTCGGCGCGAACAGGATATTATGACAACTTATACCTCAAACCAGACAAACCATGAGTTTTAGCACCAATCCTCAGGGCGGACCTGTCTTCAGCATCAAAATGGAGATGGGCAGTACGACCGAAAATCCACTGCACACCCATCCCAATGGGCAGTTGATCATGACGCAATATGGCTCCGTCACTCTGCAAACTGACCAGGGCTACTGGATGGTGCCACCGCTGTGTGCCGTCTGGGTACCTGTCGGGATTCGTCATCGCGCCCGCGCCGACGATCAGGCGCTGATTCATTTCCTGTACATACAGCCCGGCCTGGATCAATTGCCGGATCACTGCTGCACCCTGGATTTGAGCCCCATGGTGCGCGAAATGATTATTCATTTAAGCGATCTGAATGCTGACTACGAACCGGGTAGCCAAACGCACAGACTGGCCTTGGTCCTTTTGGAAACGCTGAATCAGATGCCTAGCCGCCAATTGCATGTGCCTGTGCCCGAGGACAAGGTCTTGCAAACGATTGCACAGCATATGCAGCAACAGCCTGACGCACGTCCCACGATGGCCGACTGGGCCAAAGCGCTGGCCATGAGTGAGCGCACCCTGGCCCGACATATGCTAAAACACACAGGGATGAGCTTTGGGCGCTGGCGTCAACAATTCATGATTATGCTGGCCCTGCAAAAACTGGGTTCGGGAATGTCCGTAAAGAGCACGGCCAGGGAATTGGGTTACACCTCTATCAGTGCCTTTATTAGTGTTTTCAAATCTATTTTGGGCGAAACCCCCAGCCGTTATATAAGCCAAACCTATTCTTCTTGAGCCTCTACGACCCTCACCACACGCATCCATGTCCTCCACACACCTGTCCCGCCCCGGGTCTCTGCAGCGCTTATTAAGTTGGTTCCAGATCTCTCATATGTCGGCGGGGCTGATTGCCGTGCTGGTAGGCTATACCAGCTCCGCTGCCATTGTTTTTCAGGCAGCGCAGGCGGCCGGAGCCAGCACTGCCGAGCTGGGTTCTTGGATGTGGTCTTTGGGTATTGGTTTGGGCCTGCTGTCGGCAGGTCTTTCACTACGCTACAAGATTCCGATTCTGACCGCCTGGTCCACCCCCGGCGCCGCACTGCTGGCCACCGGCCTGCTTGGCCTGCCCATGTCTCAGGCAGTGGGTATTTTCCTGTTTTCGTCTCTGCTGACCACAATTTGCGGTCTTAGCGGCAGCTTTCAAAAGCTGATGCAGTACATGCCGCGCAGTATTGCCGGCGCCATGCTAGGCGGCATCTTGCTGCGCTTTGGCTTGGACCTGTTTGGTGCCATGCAGACTCAGTGGTTGCTGTGCCTGAGCATGTTCATCGTGTTCCTGGTGGTGCGCCAGTGGTCGCCCCGCTATGCCGTGCCTCTGGCACTGGTAGCCGGTGTCACGATTGCCGCCCTGCAAGGTTTGCTGAAAATGGATATTTTGAGCTGGACGCCTGCAACGCCGGTACTGGTCTGGCCCGAGTTTTCCTGGACTGCCCTGATCGGTGTCGGCATTCCGTTTTTCATCGTGACCATGAGCTCGCAGAACATTCCAGGCGTGGCCGTGTTGAAAGCCCATAATTACGATGCCCCTAACTCCACCGTCATCAGTTGGACCGGGATTATCGGCCTGATCTTTGGCCCCTTCGGTGGCTATGCCTACAATCTGGCCGCCATTAGCGCCGCCCTGTGCATGACGCCGGAAGTGGATGCAGACCCGCGTCAGCGCTATCGTGCCAGTGTCTGGGCCGGTATTTTCTATTTTGCCGCCGGTATTTTTGGTGCCACTGTCGTCAGCCTGTTTGCAGCCTTCCCCACAGAATTGATTGCCGCCATCGCGGGTCTGGCCTTGCTGGGCACGATAGGCAACAGCATTCACATGGCATTGGAGGCTCCGGATACTCGTGACGCGGCGCTGGTCACCTTTTTGACTACCGCCTCAGGCATGAGCCTGCTCAATATCGGCAGCGCTTTCTGGGGCCTGGTTTTTGGTATGGCTATGTATCTGATTCAGAAACGAAAAGTGTCCTGAACTGGCGATTTCCCCGATCTTTGTTCAAGACGGCAAACAAGCTTCACATTTGCTTGCTTGGCCGTCCTGTTCATTTGGCACACTACAGGCGTGACCACTTTTCTCTAACGGAGGTGCTTCATGCCCGCTTTATCTCAAGCTCAACAAAAAGCCGCCGGCGCTGCTTTGTCCGCCAAACGAGGAGAGACTCCCGTATCCAGCCTGAAAGGGGCGTCGATAGAAATGTATAAAACGCTCAGTGAAGGTGAGTTGGAAGAACTGGCCAGCACCGATACCGCGCGCCGCAATCTGCCTGAGCACAAAGAGTAATCAGACCGCCAGAACGCGCACGCCGCTTTGCTCGAAGGCCTGATGCAAACGCTGCGCAAACTCGGCCGCACCGGCCTGATCCCCATGCAGACACAGGGTATCGGCCGACAAAGGCACCGTTTTACCTGACAAGCTGGTAACGGTGCCTTGCTCTATCATTTGCATGACTTGCTGCACGGACTGATCGGCGTCGGTAATCATGGCGCCAGCTTGCTGACGGGGTGTCAGACTGCCATCGTCCTGATAGCTGCGGTCGGCAAACACCTCTTGAGCCACCGTCAAACCCGCATCACGGCCGGCCTGCACCTGCACACTGCCTGCCAACGCATACAGAATCAGGCTGCGATCAATATCGGCTACCGCCTGGGCAATGGCTTTTGCCAATGCCGCATCGCGGGCGGCCATATTGTAGAGTGCGCCATGCGCCTTGACGTGATGCAGGGCGGCACCCTGTGTGCGGGCAACGGCAGCCAAGGCACCCACCTGCACCACCACCATGTCATAGACCTGCTCGGGGGTAACCGCCATTACCCGCCGACCAAAGCCTGCCAGATCTGGCAGACCGGGGTGGGCACCCAGCTTCACGCCATGGCTTAGCGCCAAAGCCACCGTCTGACGCATCGTGCCAGGATCGCCGGCATGAAAGCCGCAGGCGATATTGACCGACGTCACCCACGGAATCACCTGCTCATCATGGCCCATAACCCAGGGGCCAAAGCTCTCGCCCATGTCGCAGTTCAAATCAATACTCAAGCTCATGGAGTTCCCTCTGATAATCCATCCAACCTGCCAGCGGCCTGGGCAATGCAACGCCTGAACCACAGCAGCTCTGCCGCATTATGCGTGCGCGGATGCCACAACTGATAAAAACGCATCAGTGGAAAGTGAACCGGGCAAGGCAGAACCGTAATCGGCAGAATGCGGGCATAGTACTCGGCAAACTGGCGGTTAGTGGTAAATACCATATCCGTGCGGCTCAAAATGCCAGGCACCAGACCGAAATACGGCACTACCATCTGTACATGACGGCTGATGCCCTGCTCGGCCAAGCAGCCATCAATAAAGCCGCGCTTGTCCGTCACATGAGCTGAAGGGGCCAGATGCGGCATTTCCAGATAATGCTGCAAGGACAGGCCACGCTGCGCCAGCGGATGATGACGGCCCAGCATACAGACCACCTCGTCATCAAACAGGCGCGCCAGATGCAGCTTTTCCGGAGGCTCCAGCCAGTTGCCGATCACCACGTCCAGTTCGCCCTCCTCCAGGGCCTGCACGTAGTCCAGATCCGGGTTGATGGTATGGACCACCAAGCGGGCCTGCGGTGCCTGACGACGCACCCGCTCCGCAATATCCGGGATAAAAGCACCGTCCAGATAGTCCGGTGCCCCCAGGTTGAAAACCCGAGTAGACTGACTGGGATCCATGGGTTCCGCGCTAGCAGAAATTCGCTCGATCGCTTGCAAGGCTTCCGTAGCATGAGCCAGCAAAAAGGGACCGCGCTCGGTAGGCACCATTCCCTTTTTACCGCGCAACAAAATCGGATCGCCCGTGATTTCGCGCAAGCGCCGCAAGGCATTACTGACGGCTGGCTGGGACATGCCCAAGCGGATAGCCGTACGCGAGACGCTGTGCTCTTTGAGCAGCGACTGCAATACCCGCAGCAAATGCAGATCTAGTTGTTCTCGTAATTTTGGCATGGTCTCAATAATACAAGCGCTGGCCCGCGCCGTTGATCCGTGTAGACACTCATACGCCTATATAGTGAACATCATTCCAAGCAAATGTTCGCGTCCTAAGCAAATGCTATCTTCGATCCGTAAAAAACCAGTCGAGTGAGATCATGGAGACAAGACCAATTCGTTTTATTTATCGCGGCGAAGTACAGGAAGTGGCCCAAGCCCCGACCACGCGAACCGTTTTACAGTATATCCGTGAGGATCTGCACTGCACCGGCACCAAAGAAGGCTGTGCCGAAGGTGATTGCGGCGCCTGCACGGTCATGATTGGCGAACTGGACCAGAACAATCAACTGCAATTACGTGCCGTCAATGCCTGTATCCAGCTACTGCCTACGCTGGATGGCAAGGTGCTCTACACCATTGAAGATCTAC
>JTFO01004416.1_pt1 | contig 13723 bp, 13 predicted proteins | sample 235411 | NCBI WGS metagenome assembly JTFO01 (sample SAMN03067590, study PRJNA260953) | activated sludge metagenome | biome: Sludge; feature: Wastewater; isolation source: CETP activated sludge from laboratory augmented bioreactor treating... | place: India:Gujarat | collected 2013-04
CGTGAAATGCCTCGTTCAAACGGAAAATCGGATCGCCACCATAGGCCTGCAAATGCTCAAACATGCTTGTTCCTTGAAAAATTACGGTTGTGGGCCGCCCGGTCTGGTCGACGGTCTATTCAAATAAGCATTGACCTTATACCTTGGGCCTACTTTAGCCAATATCTTGGGGATTTTTTTTGCAGCACATGGGCACGCGAGCGATGCGTGAATGCGTCATCAGACTTGTCCCCCCTTGGTTCGGCACTGCACCTGTTCTTGTCTAGTCGGTGCAGGCAGTCAAACACCAGCGTCACCATGCAGTCTGTTCATACCTCCAGCAAACCGAAGGAGCAAGAACGTGAACACGGTGTACCAGCTTGTCTGCCTGGGCCTTGCCAGCAACGAATATACATGGCTTTCTGACGATACAGAACCATGCACTTTCATTCATTCTGCTTTTGCTCCGCCCGCGTTGCCCACATGACACCGCATGGTCATATGCAGATCCCGCCCAAGACCGTTAACATGGGACTTTCACCGTTTCAACAGGAGTCCGCCGTGTCCGTATCGCCGCTGCCCAGCCCCGTATCCTGCCCTTTAGAGGGGGCCAGCAACTTCCGTGATATTGGCGGCTATGCCGCAGGCTCCGGTTCCTTTCGTAAAGGCCGTGTCTACCGCTCGGACCATTTGGCGAATTTAAGCAGCCAGGATCTGGACACACTGCAGGAACTGGGCATTGCCTGTTCACTGGATTTCCGTGGCGCACACGAGCGCAAACGCTCTCCCTACCAATACAGCTTTCTGACCAGTCATGCGCTGACCGTCGAACCCACCGTATTGCCCGATTTTCTGGACATGCTTGCCAAGGGTGAAGTGGATGTCAAAGCAGCCCATGGCACGATGAACAAAACCTACTCTGAATTCGTGACCGCACATGCAGCCACGTTTGGACGGGTCTTTGACCAGTTGCTGGACACCCATACTCCCCTTGTCCTGCACTGCACGGCGGGCAAAGATCGCACCGGCTTTGCGGTTGCCTTGCTGCACCGCGCCGCTGGCGTACATCCTGATGATGTGATGCACGACTATCTGCTCACCAATCAATTTTTCCGCCGCCCCGATCTGCCCGATAACCGTGGTATCAGCGACGAAGTGCTGGATATTCTCTGGGGTGTGCAGCCCGAGTTTCTGGAAACCGCCTTCAAGACCATTGATAAGACACACGGCAATCTGGAGAACTTCTTCCAGAACGCCTTGAAGCTCAGCCCCGCCCGACGCGCGGCCTTACTGGAACGCTACACCGCCTAAACCACGCCTACCGAGGCCTCTGGCAACTCCCAGTGGCCGTCCAGGCTCAAGGCTGGCCCTATCACATTGCGCCAAGTGGGCAGATCATGCATTTGCGTGAACAAAGGCATGCAATAACGTGGCTGCACCATATCCACCAGCCAACGCAAATCCGTCAAACGCGGGTGAGCATTCCAGCACAAGGTATGCGTGCCGCGCGGAGCATGCGGGGCCACATAGCCGGTGTGAATCAACAAGCGATCGCCAGGCTCGGCATTGCCGTCCGAAGTCCGCGCTTGCTGCTCACGAATCAACTCTCCTGCCTTACCCTGACAACCGTCCGGTTCACCAGCCAAAAGCAGGTGTGCTTGGGGATCAAACGTAGCCGCACGCGGCATCAGTTCGCGCAAGGATTGCTGCACGCCTGGCAACAACAGATCGCTGCTTTGGCTGATCATGCGGGTCAGGTTTTCGTAGCAGGACGCATCCATGCTCCAATCCTCAAAGCCTTGCTGCTGACGCCACAAGGCAATCTCGATCGCCCGGCCCGAAGGCGGCACCGGCAACAAAGCAGGATGGGACTGCAGCAAGGACTCCAGAATGCTCCAGGCAACGTGATGAGACTGATCATACAAACCATAAGACGCATCCAGTAACGCCAGATACGCAGGAGGTGGCAAATCAAAGGGAAACAGCAAGGACTCGCAGGAAAAGTCCCCGCTATAAAACAGACCGCCACCCACATCCAGATGCAGCCAGACACCCCCCAAGGCATGGCCGGACAAACCAGTGCGAACGGCAATATCGCCAATATAAGTCGTGCCGCGTGTCGGCAATTCACGCCAGATCCGACCGGCAGGCAAGCTGCGCGCGGTCGAGGCCGTGGCGTAAACAGGAATGTGTTCGGGCAGTTTGGATAAGGAGCCCATGTGGTCCTGGTGATCATGCGTCACCAAAATGGCATCCACCTCCAGCCCCTCATGCCAATCGCACACCTGACCGGGGTACAAGGGCCCACCGGCATCTAGCAGCAGTCGCAAGCCACATGCCTGCACGAGAATGGCGGCAGGCACTTTACCTCCAGAGCCGCTTAACACCGTCACCCGTGTCTGGTTCATGCTCCGTCCCCTACAAGGCATTGTGGCCAACCTATCACCCAACCACACCCGGCATTCTGCTTTGCAGCACGGCGTAACGCGGGGCGCAAAAGCAAAGCATCAATAAGCGCAATGGGCCGCAGCTCACGCTGCCGGACAGAGAAAGGCATCAACTTAAAGAACCAGAGCCACCGAAGTGCCCTGCCTTAAAAAAAACGACGACAGGATCAGATTAAACAAGTGTTCTTTCAGCCCTGTTACAGATTTATGGCAGTTCGATGGCAGTGCCCGGTGAGCAAACCGAAGCCACCCCCGCTGCTTCAACTATGTCTTATTGGCACTCAGGTGCTGAATCGACCCTGGCGAAACGCCCCCGGTGCAACGCCAGTCCAACCCTTGAAAGCACGCTGAAATGCAGCACTGTCTTTAAAACCCAGTTCCTGTGCCAGTTCCGCGAAAGACATCGAATGAGCATTCAAACGAATAATGGCCATATCGCGTCGCAACTCATCTTTCAAAGACTGAAACGATGTCCCTTCCATCGCCAAGCGCCGCTGCAATGTCGCTGTCGACATATGTAAAGCACGAGCCGTAATTCCCAGATCTGGCCAGCTAGGTCGAGTGCGTTGAAGATACTCACGTACCCTGGCACTGACCACATCGGTGGAGCTGCGCGGCATGATGATATTGGCCTGAGCATCCGCTAGAAACAGACGTAACTCCGTCTCACCCCGTCGCACTGGCGTCTTTAACCAGGCGGCTTCAAACCACAGGGCAGTTTGTCCGCGCTTGAACTCTAAATGGGCAGGGAACACTTTGCCATAACTACCGGCATGGGGAGGATTGTCAAACGCGAAGTCAAAGCGCACCACCGGCAAGCGGCCACCGATGAGCCAGGCCAGCAAACGCCAGAACACTCGCAGTAATAGCTCATGCAAAAAAATCGGCTCTCCAAGAGAACCGTTAAAACGCAAACCAAGGCCGGCAAGATCACCCTTGCTATGCAATTCCAATGCCACGTCCTCCTGCAATAACCAAAAGGTCCTGGCTATACGACGAATTGCGACTTCCAGATTATTCGCCCCCAGGGCCGAGCGACTTATCAGCGCAAAGCTGCCCAGTTTCAAGGGGCGCGATAAAAAACCAAGACCTTCATCCTCGCGCTGTTCAATCAACAAACGAAACAAAGCACTGTATTGACAAGCCGTGACTCGGGCTCCCGCATGTCCAATCAGCTCAGGAGAGATGTCTGTAGCGTTTAAGAACGGTCCAATATCTTCGCCCCGCATTTGTAAACCCATCAGCATGCCACTGACTAAGGCAATCGGCACAGTAGCCGGAGCCTTAAGGGGGGCGCGGGGAGCGCGTCGCTGATTGAGGTGTTCTGCCATTCGATCGATGCCTTGTGTCATTGCTGGAGCGGGCACGCATTTTTACTATAGGTCACATAAACCAAGCAGTCGATCCGCATCAATACGAACATGACGGGAGACAAAAAAATGTACCTGACTCAAGCGTTACATCGCGCGGTTCAACAAAAGCCTGAACGTATTGCTGTGCGCTACGGCAATCGGGCCTGGACCTTCCGCCAACTTGGAGACCGTGTAGCCCGCCTGGCCGGTGCGCTACAACATCTGGGTATGAAAGAAGGCGACCGCGTCGCCATCCTTGCCCTGAACTGCGATCGCTATCTCGAATACCAGATGGCCGTCCCTTGGGGTGGCGGGGTACTTAACCCATGCAACACCCGCTGGTCCGCCTCGGAAACGCTGTACGCACTGAACGACTCAGGCTCTACGATCTTGCTCGTCGATGACACATTCTGTGACCTGGTCGAAAAAATCCGAAGCGACGCCACCACTCTACGCGAAGTGATTTACTGTGGGGATAATCAGGCACCTGCGGGCATGCACGACTATGAAACCTTATTAGCCACCCATGCCGCCATCGCTGATGTCATGCGCCGCGACGAGGATCTGGCCGGAATCTTCTATACAGGCGGCACCACCGGCTTTCCTAAAGGCGTCATGCTGAGCCACAGCAATTTGCTCAGCTCTGGCCTGGCCCTGCGAGCTGAAGGTATCGCGACTCCTGATGGCATCTATCTACATGCCGCCCCCATGTTCCACTTGGCCGACATGGGCATCGCCATGCCTCACTGGATCGAAGGCAATACTCAATCCATCATCACCGCGTTCTCTCCGGAAAAGGTGCTAGATACACTGGAGCGTGACCGCGTGACACACATGCTGCTGGTGCCGACCATGATCCAGATGCTGGTCGATCACCCGTCCATGCAGCAAGCCCGCGACTTAAGTGCACTGCAAACTATTATTTACGGGGCTTCGCCCATTTCTACGGCCGTCCTTGAGCGCGCCATGAAAGCCTTGCCTCACGTCAGTTTCATGCAGGCCTATGGCATGACCGAGCTGTCTCCACTAGCAAGCATCTTGCCCGCCTTTCACCATACACATGAAGCACGCAGCCTCAACAAGCTGAAATCGGCTGGCCGCGCCAGCTTATGTACCGAAGTACGCATTGTGGACCCACTGGATCAAGAGGTTCCACGTGGCACGGTGGGCGAGATTGTCGTACGTGGCCCCAATGTGATGCAGGGCTACTGGAACAAGCCTGAACAAACCGAACAAGCCCTGCGCAATGGCTGGATGCATACCGGTGACGGTGGTTACATGGATGAGGATGGTTTCATCTTTGTCGTGGATCGCCTGAAAGACATGATTATTAGCGGCGGCGAAAACATCTATTCCGTTGAAGTCGAAAACGCACTGGCCCAACACCCCAGCGTCGCCGCCTGTGCAGTCATTGGCATTCCCAGCCCCGAGTGGGGCGAAGCGGTCCATGCCGTCGTCGTTCTCAAGCCCGACGCATCGGTCCATGCTGGCGACCTGATGGCTCACTGCAAGACCCTGATTGCCAGCTACAAGTGCCCCCGCAGTGTCGTTTTCCAAGAGACTCTGCCCTTGTCAGGGGCCGGCAAGCTTCTCAAAACCGAGCTGCGCAAGCCCTACTGGGATCAGCAAGACCGAAAAATCAGCTAAGTCATTTCCATTTAAAGGAGTCTGTATGAGCTCTTCTGTCATCGTGGCCGGTGTCGGCATGATTCCCTTTACCAAGCCTGGGAGCAGTGAACCCTACCCCGTCATGGCTGCCAAGGCCATTCATGCCGCACTGGCTGACGCCCATCTGGGCTACGACAAAGTCCAGCAAGCCTACGCCGGGTATGTTTATGGAGACTCGACTGCAGGCCAGCGCGGGCTCTATGAAGTAGGCATGACAGGCATCCCTGTAATCAATGTGAATAACAACTGCTCGACCGGATCCACCGCTCTATATCTGGCACGTCAGGCGATTGCCAGCGGAGCGGCCGACTGTGTACTGGCCTTCGGCTTTGAACAGATGACACCCGGCGCGCTTGGCTCTGTATTCAATGACCGTCCCAGCCCGTTCGAGAAGTTCGATGCCATCACCGCTGAGCTGATTGATGTTCCCGATATCCCTTTCGCGCTGCGTTACTTTGGCGGTGCCGGCCTGGCCCATATGCAGGAGTTCGGCACCAAGTTGAAGACCTTTGCCAAAATACGTGCCAAAGCCAGCCAGCACGCTGCCAACAACCCACTGGCCCTGTTTCGGACTGTTGTCACTGCGGACGACGTCATGGCCTCCCACATGATCTGGCCTGGCGTCATGACCAAACTGATGGCTTGCCCACCCACCTGTGGTGCAGCTGCTGCGCTGCTGGTCTCCGAGTCGTTCGCCAGAAAACAAGGCCTGAATACGAATGTTCGTATCCGCGCCCAAGCCATGACGACCGACACGCCACCTACCTTCGACGCTCGGGACATGCGCGAAGTCGTGGGTTTCAGCATGACTCGCAACGCCGCTGAACAAGTCTACGAAGCAGCAGGTGTGGGGCCAACCGACATCAATGTCGTAGAGCTGCATGACTGCTTTGCCCACAACGAACTCATCACGTACGAAGCACTCGGTCTGTGCCCCATCGGCGGCGCCGAGAAATTTGTCTGCGATGGTGACAATACCTATGGTGGCCAGGTTGTCACCAATCCATCCGGTGGCCTGCTTTCCAAGGGACATCCACTGGGCGCAACCGGGCTGGCGCAGTGTACTGAGCTGGTTGAACAGCTAAGAGCCAATGCCGGGACTCGCCAAGTCGACGGGGCCCGGCTGGCACTTCAACACAACCTGGGTTTGGGCGGTGCCTGCGTCGTCACCCTGTATGAAAGGACACAATCATGATCGATAAGAAATGGATTGGTCATGAAGTCGGCCACTCGGTCTTGCCCATTGAACGCAGCCGTCTGCAGTTTTTTGCCAAGGCCATCGGTGACACCAACCCCATCTACACCGATCTGCAAGCCGCCAGACAAGCAGGCTATGCCGATTTGCCCGCTCCTCCTACCTTCCTGTTCGCTGCCGAACTGGACTCAGGTGCCCTATTCGGCCTGCTTGACCTGCTGCAAGTCCCTCATGCCAAGGTTTTGCACGGCGAAGAAGGTTTTGAATACTTTGGCTCGGTTGTCGCAGGCGATACCGTCACCGTCAGCTCTTATGTCAAAGATATTTATGACAAAAAAGGCGGTGCACTGGAATTTATTGAAATCGAATCGAATGTGTGGAACCAGCGCGGGGAGCAAGTGGCCCGAATGCGTTCCGTCACCGTCGTGCGCCACTGAAGGAGACACCATGAGCAGCATCAACTATGACGCGGTACAGGTGGGCGACAGCTTGCCCCCCTTGACGCTTGTCCCCGTGGATCGCCGCATGCTGGCGCTGTTTGCCGGTGCTTCGGGGGACCACCATCCCATTCATATCGATCTTGACTACGCCCGTCGTGCAGGGATGCCGGATGTTTTTGCACATGGCATGCTCGGCATGGCATGGCTAGGTCGTTTGCTTACCGGATGGGTAGAACAATCACAACTACGCCGCTTGGATGCCCGATTTCAAGGTATTACTCACCTGGGCCATGTCATGTGCTGCAGCGGGCATGTTATTGAAAAACAAGAGGTCAATGGTGAACGCTGCCTACGTATCGAGCTGCGCAGCACCAACCAATACGGACAAACCAAAATCGCGGGCGAAGCATTAATCGCTTTCCCTGATCTCTGAATCAAGAAAAACGGCAGGAGACACTCATGACCCAAAAACTCGACGGTAAAGTTGCCCTTGTCACTGGCTCTGGCCGAGGCATAGGCCGCTCAATTGCACTGAAACTGGCCAGTGAAGGCGCACGTTTACTGATCAACGACCTGGATGCCGAACCCGCTCAGGAGGTGGTTCAAGCGATCCGTGATATGGGCGGCGAGGCAGTCGCCTGCATGGGCAGCGTCACTTCCCCGGACTTTGCCGAGCGATTCATTGGCACAGCAGTCAGCGAGTATCAAGGGCTGGACATCATCATCAACAATGCCGGCTACACCTGGGATAGCGTCATTCAGAAAATGACTGACGAACAATGGTACGCCATGCTGGATTGCCACCTGACAGCACCCTTTCGCATTCTGCGAGCTGCACAACCGGTCATCCGCCGCCTGTCCAAGGCCGAAGGTGAGGCCGGTCAGCGTGTCATGCGCAAAGTGGTCAATATTTCTTCGGTTGCCGGTCTATTTGGCAATGCAGGTCAAACGAACTACTCGGCGGCCAAGGCAGGAATCGTCGGCATGACACAAACCCTGGCAAAAGAATGGGGACGGATCAATGTCACCGTCAACTGCGTGGCTTACGGCTTAATCAACACCCGCCTGACCAGCAGTGTCGCAGGCGAGTCCACGACCAATATTGAAGGACGCGAAATCAAAGTCGGCGTAAATCCCGATTTGCTGGCTGCCATGGAGCGCAACATCCCCTTGGGTCGTGCCGGCACCCCAGACGAGGCGGCCGGAGCCGTTTACCTATTCTGCACTCCCGAATCGGATTACATCAGTGGCCAAACACTGCTTTGCAGTGGCGGCCTGACCGGTATTTAAAGAGGCCCACCATGCTACCGCAACTGCATCGCCATCCCTGGATGGATGAGGAGATTGAAGCTTTTCGCGAACAGGTGCGCCGCTATATTGCGGGCGAGCTGACGCCACACATGGACCATTGGCGACGCCAAGGCTACATTCCCCGCGAAGTCTGGCACACATTCGGACAGATGGGGTTTCTACTGCCAGAAATCGAAGAAACCTATGGCGGTGCAGGCGCAAGTCTGGCCTATCAGCTCGTCGTGCAAGATGAGCTGGCCAAAGCGGAAGTGCCCGCCACCACAGCCGTGCACAGCATCGCCACGCATTACATACTGGACTACGGCACGGCTGCACAAAAACAACGCTGGCTGCCCAAACTGGTCAGTGGAGAGTTGCTGGCTGGCATCGCCATGACCGAACCCGGTTGCGGTTCAGACCTTCAGGCCTTACGTACCCGTGCGCGGCTTGAAGGAAATGAATACGTAATCGACGGCAGCAAAACCTTCATCACCAATGGCTTTACCGCCAATTTGCTGGTGGTGGCGGTACGTACCGGAGAGGCGGGCAGCCGAGGAGTCTCACTGATTATTCTGGAAACTGAAAATCTAGCTGGGTTCCAGGTGGGCAAACGTCTGGAGAAGCTGGGCCAGCATGCTTCCGATACCGCTGAACTGTCGTTTAACCATGTCAGAGTCCCGGTTGAACACCTGCTGGGCGAAACAGCAGGAAAGGGTTTTGCCCAGTTAATGAGCCAGCTTCCCTACGAGCGCCTATTGCTGGCCGTTCCCGCTGCCGCCGTCATCGAGCGTGCTGTAGAGCTGACCCTGGAATACACGCAGCAACGCAAGGTGTTCGGCCAGACGCTCTATGAATTACAAAACACGCGCTTCAAACTGGCCGAGTGCGCCACTCTGGCCCATGTGGTGCGCACCTTTGTCAATGACTGCACCCAACGTTTGCTTGACGGTCAGCTTGATGACACTGCGGCCTATATGGCCAAGTGGTGGTGTACCGAACAACAGCACAAAGTCACGGACGAGTGCTTGCAGCTCTTTGGCGGCTACGGCTATATCACGGAATACCCGATTGCCAGAATGTACGCGGATGCCCGAGTACAACGTATCTACGGCGGTGCCAACGAAATCATGAAAGAACTGATTGCCAGAAGGCTGCCCGCATGATGCCGCCCCTGACTGGTATCCAGATTGTGGAGTTTGAGGGAATAGGGCCGGGGCCCTTGGCTGGCCGCATGCTGGCTGACATGGGCGCACAAGTGACGGTTATTGCTCGCCCACAAAAAAGTGCCGTAGACGAACGGATGGGGGCCGCCACCAACCCCATGCGCCGTGGAAAAAGAACCGTAACGTTGGATCTGAAACAAGCTGACGATGTCGCCACCGCTTTACAACTGATCACCCAAGCAGACGCACTACTAGAAGGTAACCGTCCCGGCGTCATGGAAAAATTGGGCCTGGGCCCGGCTGACTGTGCTGCACACAACCCCCGGCTGGTATACGGCCGCATGACAGGCTGGGGACAATCCGGCCCCCTGGCACAGTCGGCAGGTCACGACCTGAACTACGTCGCGCTCACCGGCCTGCTGTCACTATCGGCACACAAGGGCCAAATGCCGATGGTGCCCCCCACTGTCGTAGGCGACGCTTCGGGGGCACTAGGCCTGGCCTTTGGCATGGTCTGCTCATTACTGGAGGCGCGCTCAAGCGGCAAGGGACGAGTCGTGGATGGGGCAATCGTCGATGTGCTGGCGATGCTCGGCAGTATCGCCCAGTGGGTCCGTGCCAGCGGACAACTCGATGGAGTTTCACCCAGCCCCTTTCACGACTCGCCTTTTTACGATGTGTATCGTTGCGTCGATGGCGGTTTTATAACGCTCGCAGCCTTGGAGCCGCAATTCTATGCCTTGGCGCTGAGCAAGCTGGGCTTAAGCGATGTGGACCCGGCCGCGCAGTATGACACGCGTCAGTGGCCAGATTTCAAAGCCCGGCTGACACGCCTCTTTGCCAGCCAAACACGAGCGCACTGGTGTGCGCTTCTGGAGGGCACGGATGCCTGTTTCGCACCGGTACTGAGCCTGAAAGATGCCGCCTGCCACCCCCACAATGTGGCACGCGGCATCTACCACACCGCCGCCGACAACAGCATACAGGTTGCCGCTGCCCCACGCTTTCTTCCCTTAATCACGTCGTCTGACACAGGCGCCGACCGTCATGAGCAACGCTAGGGGCAGCATGTCTGTCAAGCGGGAAAAAACCAGATCAACACCCAATTGCGTCGCCACCATGACGCACACAGGAGAAATCATATGCAGCAATCCGATGGAGTCGCCTGGGGTGTAACCGAGAGCGTGGGTCGGATCGTGCTCAAACGGCACGAATACGCCAACACACTTTCACACGCAGCCAGCCAGGCTTTGATACAAGCCATCAATAGTGTGCTCGACCAACAGCCACGCGTTGTTCTTCTTACAGCCGAGGGAAAGATCTTTTGTGCTGGAGGTGACATTGCCGAGTTCGCTGCCGCTGGTCCAGCCCTTGCAGATTTAGTTGACGATATCCTTGAACCACTACACCCCGCACTGTATCGCCTGGCAACAGCCCCCATGCCTGTCATTTCGGTACTGAACGGGCCTATCGGGGGTGCAGGCATCGGTCTAGCACTGTGTGCGGACTTTGTACTGGCTGCGCAATCGGTCAAGCTTCGTACTGGCTACGCCGCACTGGGTTTATCGCCAGACCTGGGAGCCTCGTACTTTCTGGCTCGTCGCGTTGGCACAATACGCGCCCAGCAATGGCTGATGCTCAGCCAAACCATCAGTGCCCAAGACTGTCTGACTCACGGTGTGGTGGATGCACTCTACCCAGAGGATGAATTGACACAAGCAGCAGAGGACTTGGCGACACGACTGTCGCAATCTGCCCGTGCCTCGTTAACCAGCATTAAAACCTTATGCTCCGGTCTGCCCACCCGCGACTTACACACCCATCTTCAACTGGAGCACCAGTTTCTTACAGCATGCGCACGCCGCACGGATGCACAGGAAGGAATACACGCGTTCATCGAGCGGCGAGCACCCCGCTTTACAGAGAACTGATGCCGTTTTGCCGTGCTACGCCCAAAAAAAAGAGCGCCAGATCAGCGCTCCTGAAAAGGGGGACTACAAACAGGAACTTAAATAATGAGGGGCGTCAAAAATACCGCCAGAATCACGGCCATTACCAAGCGCATGACGATACCCAAGGTCGCAGCCAGCATGACTTCTTTTTCATTCAGATCTGAACACTCGGCCCAGACCACCGGAATCTGTCCAAATACCGCCGATAAGGGCAGGCCGGACGAGGCCAGAACGAACGCCCCCACGACCAGGGAGGGATCCAGTGTCGAGGCAATAGCCTGCAATTTACCCATTGCCAGTGTCGGGCTGACCAGAATGGCCAACACGCCCGTTTCGGGATGAATGTTCAAGGCCAGCAAACCACGTTCAAGCACATCGCTGATCGGAGCCCAAATGCCGATATGTTCCAGCAAGCCAATGACACAGAACACCAAGGCCACAGCCGGAATCAGGATCAGCAGCAACAATTCCACCCCTTCACGGGCCGCCTTGAACAGCATGGGCGCAAAATCAATATTCGGCGTGAAACGAGGCGCAGCCAGCAAATCCACCGAACGGACGTTGCGATAAACCAGCCGTGACAACAGCAGGGGGGACAGCAGCAAGGGGCCAAAGACCGCAATCAGCACCACGGCAAAGACATTCACTCCAGCAAAGGTCAATGCCATCATGCCCAGCATGAAGGTCGAGAAAGATTGCTGGGACTGCACCATCGTGGCAACCGCAATTTTCTGCTCGTCTTTGGTCGCCCCTGCCTGGCGCAGCAAGGGCCCCGAGATACGACCAGCCGCATTGATATCGCCAAAAATGTTGTACACGCTGGGAATGATGACGGCCGGATTGATCCCGATAGCCCGCATCGCCGGCATAAAAACCCGCATCATGGCATCGGTAAAGCCCAGACGCTCCAGCAGCCGCCCAATAATGACGCTGATAATGACCGCCACCCCAACCTGCCCGGTCAAAAACACATCCACCACAACGGGTTTGACCTTGTTCAACACGGTATCAAAGGCACCGGACAAGGTAGCGGGAAAGAAAAACAGCGTCAGCATGGCCGCAGCCAGCAAGCTCAGGCCCACCACCTCGATACGCTCCAAAGGACGGCGGCCCGCAGGCGGTGAATGCACAACCTTATCGATTTCTATTGTTTTGTTATCCATGTCTGTCTCCGTTCAGGAAGCTGGATTTACTGGAAGCTCAGCACGTTCTTGCCCATGAGATGGGCGGTCGAGAAATGCCGGGCGTATTCACGCAAACGGGCACCCCCCACTTGATGCACCGGCGTAGACGTCACCCGATCGCGGAACATCACCACCTCGACACCATCGAGCAAGGCGCTCAAGGCATAGGCCAGTGGCAGTCCGTTCTCCAGAATTTCCAGTACATGGCTGTTACCTACCAGAAAATTCAGCCCCAGTTCACGGGCGCATTCAATCAAGGCATGGCCGTCATAGACTCGGCTAATCGACGCCAGCACCGTATCCACACCTGGGTTCTGGGCAACTGCCTGGCGCAGATGTTCAGGACTGAATCCCGTATGCGGGAAGATATGCAAAATACGGCTGACTGGACTGCTACGTTCGCCCAGTCGAATCGCACCGCGCGTCAAGGTGCTGGTCTCCAGAATATTCTCGTTGTCCTTGATGCGACGCTCGGCCTGCAAGATCTGATCTTCCAGATCCAGCCCCATGAAACCGTCCAGCCTATCGAGCATATCGCCCAAGGTTTTCACCCCTTCCAAGGGCTCGCCCACGAACATTACATTGCCATGAATACCTCCATAGGCGATATCACTTTTAGCCACTTTGTGGCCATGCAGATACGCAATACCCGGATGCAAACCATGAAATGCTTCGTGGCACTCCAGCGCAGCGACGCCATACAAATCCAGATAATCCTTCAGGGTCACGCCCCCGCAACTGGCGGCATCGGCGATCGGATGATGCGCAACAATGGCATCCACCCCGGTTGCGCCGGCCAGCTCAATGCTCAGCTCGGACATGGTCATGCACACCGCCACCTTGCGCACTTCCTTGTTGGGATCCCCATGAATCAGCCCCGGGATCTCCAGTACTTCCTTGCCGTAAATTCCAGAGGACTTCCAGATCACGAAGGGATGATGGCCGCATTTAACCTCATCCATACAGGACACCATGCGTCCCCCCGTAATTACGTTCAATGCATCCAGCAAATCGGCTACATAGGCCATGATTTTGTCTCCAAATAAAAAGCCG
>JTFO01010867.1_pt1 | contig 13631 bp, 8 predicted proteins | sample 235411 | NCBI WGS metagenome assembly JTFO01 (sample SAMN03067590, study PRJNA260953) | activated sludge metagenome | biome: Sludge; feature: Wastewater; isolation source: CETP activated sludge from laboratory augmented bioreactor treating... | place: India:Gujarat | collected 2013-04
GGCTTTAGCACCATGATCCGCAAACGGGGCGGCTGGCTGGCCATTCTGTTTTTGGGTGAAATGCTGACTGCCAGTGCCATGCAGTATTACGAGATACAACTGGAAAAAGCTGTGGTCCTGGCCATGTTCATTCCCTTGATCATGAGCTCGGGCGGTAACTCCGGCTCGCAGGCCACGTCCCTGCTGATTCGCGGTCTGGCCCTGGGCGAAGTCCGGGTACAGGACTGGTGGCGTGTGTTACTACGCGAACTGCCGGTGGGCCTGGTACTGGGCACCATGCTGGGGGCGATTGGCTTTGTCCGTATTGAAGTCTGGCAGCACCTGGGGCTATACGACTACGGCGAACATTCCTTACTGATCGGTTTGACGATCTGGATGGCCTTGGTCGGGATTGTCACCTTCGGATCCTGCATCGGCTCTATGCTGCCCTTCATTTTGCAACGCGTCGGTTTTGACCCGGCCAGTGCCTCGGCACCGTTGGTGGCCACTTTGGTGGACGTGCTCGGTTTGGTCATTTATTTCTCCGTCGCTGCACTGCTATTGACCGGAACATTGCTCTAGTTATGAATGTTTTTGTTCAATCCATACAAAAAATTGCACAGTGAGAGACAAACTCGGTAACCTATCCGAGTTTCAGCGTTACATTCCCTCTCATTTGCAGAGGGAGCCAAACTTATTTTGCGTAATTTGGCCCCGTGGGCCACTTCGAACATGAGCACCTATGCGGATACTCGACCAGTTCTTCATCAGTGCAGACCAAATGGCTCCCTTTTTAGTTGGCAGCTATAACAGTGGACTGGTCATCCTGTCCCTGCTGGTTGCCATCTTCTCTTCGGGCATGGCCTTGCAAACGGCCCATATTGCCCGCATGGCGGATTTAAGGCTGCATCGTCAGATCGCCATTTGCACGGGTGCCATTGCCTTGGGCGGCGGCATCTGGACCATGCACTTTATTGGCATGCTGGCCTTTGAACTCTGTACCAGCGTGCATTACGACCCGGCCATCACCATGCTGTCGGTTCTGCCCAGCGTAGGGGCATCCTGGGTAGCGCTGCAAATCCTCTCGCAAGCCCGAGTCCAGCGTTCGCATCTGATCATGGGCGGCATCTTGGTGGGTCTGGGCATTGGCACCATGCACTACAGCGGCATGGCTGCCATGCGTATGGCGCCGGCGTTGCGCTATGAACCTGTTACCTTCTTCTTGTCGATTGTGCTGGCGGTAGTACTGGCCACCGTGGCCTTGTGGATACGCTTTCGCCTGCATCGCACCCGTCTGACCTTGCTGCAGCGTGTGGTGATCAGCGGCATTGTGCTGGGCTTGGCCATCTCCGGCATGCACTACACCGGCATGGCCGCTGCCCGTTTCATTGGCCAGACCACGCCCCCCGATGACATGATCATCTTCAACAGCACCTTTGCGTCCATGGTGCTCTCCACGTTCACCATTACCGTGACCGTGCTGGTAACCGCGGCCAATGGTCTGCTGCGCTATCGCCAACTGTTTTTGAAGATGGAGGAAAGTGAATCGCACAACCGGGCCATTGTGGATACGGCGATTGACGGCATTATTACCATCAACAGCAACGGGACCATTCTGGATTTCAACCATTCGGCAGAACGCCTGTTTGGATGGAAAGCCGGGGAGGTGCTCGGTCGCAATGTGAATATGCTGATGCCCGAGCCAGACCGCTCGCGCCATGACAGCTATCTGTCCAATTACTTGCGCAGTAATGACCCCAAAATCATTGGCGTCGGTCGGGATGTGACCGGACTGCGTAAAGATGGCAGCTTGATGCCGATGCGCTTGGCCGTCGGCAAGGTTCGCCAGCCCGGTGAGCCGCTGTTTGTCGGCTTTGTCACGGATATGAGCCGCTATAACGCGCTGACCGAATCCTTGCGTCAAAGCGCCGAAAAAGCCGAGCAGGCCGCTCAGGCCAAGAGTGCCTTTCTGGCCAATATGAGCCATGAAATCCGCACCCCATTGAACGCGATTATTGGTTTTAGTGACTTGATGCTGAACGGTCAGCTCAATGCACAACAGAACAAGCACCTGAGCATCATCAATCAGTCCGCCCGCTCTTTGCTGGCCTTGCTCAACGATATTTTGGACACGACCAAGCTGGAGCGTGGCTCGGTAGAGCTGGAGCAGGTCGACTTTCCCCTGCTTGACTTGTGCAAGCAGATTGAGGCCTCGCTGCGTTTGGCTGCGGATGCCAAGAGCCTGGAATTCCGTCTGAATTATGCGCCCGAGCTGCGTCTCTTTTATAAAGGAGACCCCTTGCGTATTCAGCAGGTGCTGAACAACCTGATCGGCAATGCCATCAAGTTCACGCAAAGCGGCGCAGTACACGTCGATGTGACCCCTGAGCCCGGGCGCAATGCCGTCTGCATCCGCGTCACCGATACGGGTATCGGCATGACCCCCGATCAGTTGCGTGATGTCTTTACCCCCTTTACGCAGGCCGATGTGTCCATCAGCCGCCGCTTTGGTGGTACGGGCCTGGGTGTGTCCATTGCCCGCCAGTTGGTCGACCTGATGGGCGGCACGCTGGAAGTCCAAAGTACCTTGGGCGTGGGCAGTGTATTCGAGGTCCGCATTCCACTGGAGCCCGGTCAAGAGCCCAGCATGAGCCCGGAGGATGATCACCTGCCCAAACTGCCTGCGCTGCGCATCCTCGTGGCCGATGACGTCAGCCTGAATCAGGAACTGTTGACTCTGGCCCTGGAGCAGCACGGACATTCTGTTGTGGCAGCCGATAATGGCCACAAGGTGTTGGAGCTGCTCTCCAAGGAAGACTTTGATGTGGCTTTGCTCGATGTGCATATGCCCGAGCTGGACGGCCTGGAAACCGCCCGCCGCTGGCGCGAACAGGAACGCCGCGAAGCACGCCTGCCCTTGCCTTTGATTGCGCTGACCGCCAGCGTCATGGAGTGCGATCGCCGCGCCACCGAAGAAGCCGGGATGGACGGTTTTGCCACCAAACCGCTGAACCTACCCGCTTTGTTGCAGGAAATTGCACGGGTCATGGGTTTAACCCCCGCCGTCCCCAAAGAGCATCACGCCGAACCACAACACAGCAGCCTGATCGATTGGGAAACGGGCGTGAGCCTGTGGGGCTCGCCCGTACGTCTGCGCCGCGCCCTGCTCAGTTTCCTATCAGACCTGCAGACCCGTTACCCGCTTGATGAAATCAAGCAAGCCTCACCGAACTGGGAAGTGGTGCTGAGCAGCTTGCACGGCATTCGCGGCACCTCGGGCAATCTGGGCCTGCCACAGGTTTGTGCACTCAGCGCCGAACTGGAAGAAAAAGTTCGTCATGGCCAGACGCGCCAAATGCGTGGCCGCATTGCGCAACTGCAGGAAATGTTCAGTCGCATCGCCCACGAATTAAGCCAGGATGGCGCCCCAGCATCCTCTTCTGAGCCACAGCACGTCGTGGTTCCCCCCACCGATCTCGTCTTGAACCATCTTCATACCCTGCATAACAGCGTCTTGCTCAATGAGCTTGATGAGCCTTCTTTACAGGTGATTTGCCAGTATCTGGAAAGCACAGGGCAAACCGATACCCTGAATAATCTCAATAAAACTATCGACGTATTCGACTTCGTTCAGGCCAGCATCATCTTGTCTGCGTTAATCAAAGACCTGGATGCCAGCTTGGCTGAAGATACGCCACGCCATGAATGAATTCACCGCGCCACGCCCTACCCTTTTGCTGGTCGATGACGAACCGGCCAACCTTCAGATTCTGCGCCATACCCTACAACAGGATTTCCGTCTGCTCTTTGCCAAAGATGGCTTCAAGGCGCTGGAGCTGGCCCAGCGGGACCTGCCCGACCTGATCCTGCTGGACATCATGATGCCGCAGCTCTCGGGCTATGAGGTCTGTCGAGCCTTAAAAGCGGACCTTAACACCCGCCACATCCCTATCATTTTTGTAACAGCACTCTCGCAACCGAACGACGAGCAAATGGGTCTGGGCATGGGGGCGGTAGACTACATCTCCAAACCCTTTAATCCGGCGATCCTGCAAGCGCGCATACGCAACCACCTGTCTTTGGTGCAAATACAGGAACTGCGCGACAGTCGCCTGCAGATTATCCGATGCCTGGGCACCGCTGCCGAATACAAAGACAACGAGGTTGGCCGTCACGTTATCCGCATGAGCCACTACACTCGCATTCTGGCTCACTGGCTGGGCTACTCCAGCGAAGCGGCCGACGAGTTGCTGCATGCAGCCCCCATGCACGATATTGGCAAAATCGGTATCCCGGACTACATCCTGCAAAAGCCAGGCAAGCTGTCCGCTGAAGAATGGGAAATCATGCGTACGCACACCTTGATTGGTGCACGCATTATTGGCCAACATTCCCACGGCCTGCTGAAACTGGCACGCACCATCGCGCTGTATCACCACGAGAAATGGGATGGCAGCGGCTACCCCTACGGCTTAAAGGGTGAAGATATCCCTCTGCCTGCCCGCATTGTGGCGGTGGCCGATGTATTTGATGCGCTCGCCAGTGAGCGGCCTTACAAAAAGGCCTGGAGTGTGGAGAGCTGTATTAACTATTTACGTGAGCAATCAGGCCTGCACTTTGATCCGCAACTGGTTGCCCTGCTGGACAAATGCTTGCCCGAAATGCTGCATATCAAAGAAAAATGGGCGGATGACGCACACCCGCTGACAAAGACCTAGCCCCACCAAACAGTCCCGCCCCCATCTTCTGCAACCCGACTGTCAGACTGGCCCGCCCCCCGCATCCCGGCAGCCTTGTCTTACAATAAGGGCTTTCCCACCTACTGCCCGATCCTACATGGCCGCTTTGCGTATTCGCCAAGTCCGACTTCATAAAAAGCTGTCTCTGCGCAAGCTGGCCGAGCTTGCCCAAGTCTCCCCCGGCCTGATCAGCCAGGTGGAACGCGGGCTGACTCAACCCAGCCTGGACACCTTGCGCCAAATCGCGCGAGCACTGGATACCCCCTTGTTTTCCTTGCTGGATGACAATGTGGAGCAAGTGGCGGTGGTGCGCCAGAATCAGCGCATGAGCATTCAATCGGCCTCGGGCGTGCAGTACCAACGGGTGTCGCCAGGCTTTGGCAGCATCGAAATGCTGGCGGGCTTTTTGCCGCCGGGAGGAAGCTCAGTCGGGCAGCGCTGGAGCCACCCTGCCGAAGAGTGTGTGCTGGTCACCGAAGGCCAGCTACTGGTCGATGTCGGGGATGATCAACACTGTTTGCAAACGGGCGATAGCTGTTATTTCAACTCCAGCCTGCCTCATGCCTACCGCAACCCTTACGACAAGGATGTGCGTTTTATTGTGGCGATCACCCCACCCAGCTACTAAGTGCCAGAATTAGACGGCGCTGTGCAACTGGGCCTGAATCAGATCCAGCTCCGTCTCATGACAGCGCTGCAAGCGTAGCCAACGGTTTTCATCCATATCTGCACTACGCGTGGCCAGCATGATCAAAATGCAAGAATCCTCATCCAGCGGTTGCACCATGGCACTGATACGCGGCATACGTTGCGTAGCGTTGCCTACCCAATAGCGAATCAGCCCTTGTTCGATCAAAATCTCGACGCTGACGTGGGTTTGGCCACCGTCAAACAGGGACGTCCCCACGACCAGCCCCGGCTCCACGGTTCGTGTGTCAAAGCAGCCTAGGGACCAACGCCCCAAGGCATTCAGATCTGCCATAAAGTCCATGACCTGCGAAGCCGGACGTTCAATGCGGCGACTGGCCTGATGAGCCCACCTTAAACTATCCATTCCCCTTCCCCCTTACCAAGCTGTCTGCAAGGTGTCGCACAAGCGCAGCACATCCTGCTCGGTACAGACATTGCCAGGCGACAGACGCAAGACACCGTCGCGCTGGTCACAATACAGCTCCTGCTCGCGCAACAGATCAACCAGGGCCTGGGCACGCTGGGCACTACTGGCACGCAACATAATGCTGCCGCCGCGCTCATTCTCAGCTAATGGCGTCAGCACCGGCCAATTAGCCTTGGCAGCACGATCCAGCAAGACAGCCGTCAATGCCCGGTTTTGCTCCAGCAGGTTTTCCACGCCGCTTGCCAGCACAAAGCGCATACCGGGCAAGGATGCAATGCTGCCCAAAACAGCCGGGGTGCCATGGTCAAAACGACGCGCACCCTGGGCATAACTGAACTGGTCCAGATTCCAGTTAAAGGGATTTTCCTGACTGAACCAGCCGCGAAACTCAGGCTCGCACTGCTCGATCAAATCCGCACGCACATGCAACAGACTGGCCCCCGACACACCGCAGGCCCACTTCAAGGAAGCAGACAAGGTAAAAGCCACACCTTCATGCACGGTAAACGGCACCAGACCGGCCGCTTGCGTCAAGTCCAGCGCCATCAGGCTGCCATGTTCCGTAGCACACTGCGCCATACGATCCACATCCACCCGATGCGAGGAGGTTGAGCTGACCCACGTCACCAAGGCCACCCCCACACTGTCATCCCAGGCCTTGATGAAATCATCGTCCGTCACATAGGACAGACCGGCGCTCAAAGGCACGGTACGCAAGGTAAACCCCAAACGCAGAGCCAGCTTTTGCAGCAGGAAATGCAGGCTGGGAAAGCAATCGGCCGCCACCAGCACAGTACGTCCTTTCAGCACGTGCGCGGGCAAGGAGCCCAGAATGCTGTACAGGCCACCAGTGACGTTTTCACTAAGCGCAACATCCTTGGAGTCAGCGCCAATCAATGTGGCCCAGGCATCCATGAAAGCCTGTTTTTGGCCCAAGGCGTAGCCCCACTGCGCATCATCCGGTGCCGACCAGACCTGACTGAACTGATCCAGCTCGGCACGCATGGCGGCTTCCTTGCCCTCGAACATGCCTATGGAGTGATAAAGAAAATATCCGGACATCATTCACTTCCTTGAAAATCAATCGGCCAGCTGACGGCCAGAGGTTTCCTGCACCGTGCTCAAGGCCACAATGCCGATCAGCGCCACCACCATCACGTAAAAGGCAGGTGCCATGCTGGAACCGGTCAGACCCGTCAACCAGGATGCGACAAAAGGTGCCGTCGCCCCGCCCAGAATAGTGGCGATGTTAAAGCCCAAGGACACGCCGCTGTAGCGCACTCGTGTAGGAAACAATTCGGCATACAGGGGGTAACCCACGGCCTGGACCACAATGAACGGAAGAATGGACACGGCCACCGCAATGACGGCCAGCGGGAAGCTGCCCCAGGAAGCAACCCACATGGTCAGCGGCACCAATATCAGATAGCCCAGCAAACCAATCGTCAGCAAGGGCTTGCGGCCGAAACGGTCAGACAGGCCGCCAGCAAAAGGCATGATGAAGGCCGAGCACAAGGTGACCAGCGAAATCAGCCAGAACACCGCCGTGCCGTCGTACTTCAGAGTGTGAATCAAGTGAGTGCTTAAATAGACCACGCCCACATAGCCTGCCGCATTCTGGGCAAAACCAATCGCAATAACCTGCAACAGAGGACGACGGTAATCACGCACAATCAAGGACAAAGGCGAGTGCTCGGGATGATGGCTCTTGAGCATTTCCTTAAAGCGTGGCGAATCCTCAATACGCGAACGAGCCCAGACGCACAGAATGATCAAGGGGATGGACAGCAGAAAAGGAATGCGCCAGCCCCAATCCAGCATGGCCTGCTTGCCGACCAGCGCCGTCACCAAACCGGCAACGCCCGTTGCCAATGACAAGCCCAAGGTGGCCGCTGCCGGGTTGAATGCCCCAAAAAAACCGCGTTTGCCGGGGGGCGAGCATTCCGCCACATAGGTGGCCGCGCCGGTAATTTCGCCACCTGCAAAAAAACCCTGCAACAAACGGCACAGCAGCAACAAGGCCGGTGCAGCCAGCCCCAAGGTCGCGTAGGTCGGCAACATGCCCATTAAGGCACTGGCCACCCCGATCCCCACAATGGTGAACATCAAGGCAGCGGTGCGGCCATGCTTGTCACCGAACCAGCCAAAGAAAATCCCGCCCAAAGGGCGGGCCAGAAAGGCGCCGCCAAATACGGCCAGTGTGGACAGCAAGGCCGCGCTGTCATTACCAGTGTGGAAAAACAGGACGCTTAACGTTACCGCCAAGACGCCATACAGCTGGAAATCGTAGTATTCGATCATTGTGCCCAAACCAGCAGCACTGGCAGCACGCCAGGGCGATACGGCTGCCTCGCCCTGAGAGGACTGTTTCTTGCTCATGTCTCATCCATCCTGTTGCGCATCACGCGCTTTTCTGTTTAGTGTGGCTAAACAAATTATACGGATGAATATTTCAGCTTTCAATCACTGGGAAAACCCTAAAGGTCTTCGTCCTCGGCTTTGTCCTTGTCCATGGCTTCCTGCACCCAGCGTTGCGCCGGATGCAAGCTGATACCCTGCTGCCGCAGACGGCGCAAGATATCCAGCATCAGGTTGCTGCGCACCCGGCGATGCACCCGCATGCTATTGATGAAACAACGCGTACTGAACGCGACGCCATCACCAAAAATCCCGTCACACGTCAAGATAGGGGCAGGCTCATCCAGAATTTCCGGCTCGGCCAGCACCGCATCGCGCAAAATCTGCATGACCAGATCGGCATCTACATCCAGCGGGAATAACAGGCGGGACTCAATCGCCCCCAAAGAGGTCGGCGTGTACGTCAGGTTGCGTACCTGCCGGCCCATCATCTGGGCGTTGGGGACCATCACCATGGTGCGATCAAACCGCTCCACATAGGTCGCTCGCAAACGGATCTGGCGCACATTGCCTTCACTGCCCTCTACCTCCACCCAATCTCCCACTTTGACGGGACGCTCCACCATCAGCATCAAACCGGAAGCAATGTTCTGCACAATACCCCGCAAGCCAAAACCCACCCCCACCGTCAAAGCCGTAAAAATCCAGGTAACGGACTCAATCGGCACACCCAGCATGGATAAGCAGATCACCAACAAAACGAAGTAAGCGACATAGCCCACCATGCCGACGATGGCATTTTGCAGGCCGGGTTCCAGAGTGGTGTTGGGCATGTAGCTCTGACGTAACCAGGTACGCAGAAAGTGGATCAGTACCGCCCCCACCAGCATCACGCCCAAGGCAATCAGCCACAAGTCCAAACGCCACTGCACGGCCCCCAAGCGCAAGGCCTCACGCGAGACATCCAGGCCCGACTCCAGCATCTGTTTGGGTTCAGTCAGCCAATCCCCGCTGACCATCCAGATGGCCAGACCCAAAACAGTCATACGGGCGATAGCAAAAAACACAATAATGAACTGACTTTGCACGCGAATCGGCGCTGCATCCGGATCGTGGCTGCGATGACGCAAATACGCCAGCAAAGAGTCCGCCATGTCCTGCAACCACACCATCCCCACGTAGGCCAGCAAGCCCAGGAGCAAGGGCATGGTCATGAAATGCGACATCAAGTCATCCGACAGGCCTTGCCAGCCTGCGATGAACAAGCCCAACACCAGGGTGTACACGAGGACACCGCCTTTAAAGGCCAAACGCGCCCAACTGCGACCTGTTCTGCCTGCCCCCTGCCCCGAAGCGTCCGTACGGCTGAACAGCTCGTCACGCAAAACCCACAAACCATAGCCGTACAGGATCAGATACAGCAGGCTGCTCACACCGTCAGCCAGCGACTGAAATGCATCCGAGACACCTATCGATCCTCGGAAAAAACCACTTATGACGTCCGCGTAGACGACCAGAAAGAAAGCGGGCGCAAAGTAACGCAGTCGACGTTGAGTCTGCGTGGACACAGGGATCAAACGCCAGGAAGCCCGAGGCTGCAGCACTATACCCTTGATACAGGCTAGCGCCACGGCCGCCACCCATGCACCCACTTTCAAGTAAGCCAGGAGCTCCAACTGGGTTTGAGCAAGATCTGGCCGCTGAAACACCCGTTCAATCAACTGATCCACCACCACCCAGATGGCGATAAACCATAAGAAAAAATTGGCGATGGTCAGGCTGGAGCGACGCAAACGCCCAGTTGGCAGATAACGGCTTACCCAAACTGGCATGCCGCGAAACAATACCAGCATCAACAACACAACAGCGGCCGCCATCCACAATGAAGCACTGCTTTGCCGCCAACTGCTGTTGCTCCACGTTTCACGCCATTGCTGAGCAAAGTCGGACAGTTTCTGGCGGTCTGCAGGCCAGGCCTGGCCCAACTCGGGCAGGCTTTCCAGCAACATCAGGGAGGAATCGCGTTGCCAGCGCTTGGCGTGCTCGTAACGCTCGGTCGCCTCTCGCAATAGTTGGCGGGTCTGCTGCGCTTCCAGCTGTACCAGGCGCGCTACGCGCAAATCAGCGCGCAAGGCCGCATCAGCCCGTCGTAACTGCATTCGCTCGTTATGAAGCGTAACTTGATCCGCCTCATCCCCCGCGTCCTCACCCAACTCTTGCAAACGGGCTCGCAACAGGCGGCTGCGGCGCTCCAAGGACTGCACCGTCCGGCCAGACAGCTCCAGCGCCTGCAACAGTTTCTGATCTTGCTCGTAAGCACGCTCCGGTTGTATCGAGATCTTGTTGTCGTCCAGACGGTACTGCATCAGGCGGATTTCGTCCTGAGTCCGCTGCAGATCGCGCATCATTTGACGCTCTTGCTCGACCTCGGACAAGGTTTGTGCCTGTGCGCTTGCCCAGGCCCCTATCAGGCTCAGGCACAAGAGCAAGACCTGTACACCTAGTCGTAGCGGCTTCATGGTTTCCGTCTCCCTGGACCCTGCCTGTTGTTGTTATCTGGATTTAATCATTCAACAAGGGATTATTGTTTTCTGTCTGGCTGGCCGCCGGCGTCGTTGGCAAGACCGTCATGGTTTGCGTATGGTGCAGCGCCAACCCTTCTTTTCGCAACTCATCCAGAATATCGAACATCAAGACGCTACGTACCCGGCTGCCAATACGAGGTGACGAGACATAGCAGGTGGCGGTGAACTGCAAACCATTGGCATCAAAGCCATCGAGTGTCACATCCGGTGCGGGGTCGGCCAATACATCGCTATAGTTCTGCATCACATCCAGCATGATAGAACGCACCCGTTTAGCGTCCGTGTCGATAGGCATATTGATCTTGACTTTCACCACCCCCAAAGGATTGCTCAAGGTCACATTGCGCACGGTTTTGGTGATGAATTCGGAGTTCGGCACAATCAGGGTGGAGCGGTCAAACATCTCGATTTCTGTGGCACGAGCATTGATCTTGCGAACATTGCCCTCCACCCCGTTCAGGCTGACCCAATCGCCAATTTTGATGGGGCGCTCGGCCAGCAGAATCAAACCCGACACGAAGTTCTGCACCACCGCCTGCAAACCAAAACCGATACCCACGGACAAGGCGGAAATCACCCAGGCCATGCGCTCCAGGCCGACTCCCAAAGACGAAATTGCCGTGGCCACCACAATGAAATAGCCCACGTAGCTAAACAGATTGGCGGTAGACACGCGCATACCGGGATCAATACGCGTTGCGGGCAAAAGCTGGTTGGCAACCCAGCGTTGCAAGGTTTTCACGAACACAATACCCAGCACCAGAATCAGCACCGCCAGCAACACAGAGCTAGGTTTGAGCTGCACCTGTCCTAGAGAAAAACCCGTGACCAAAAAACCAAGACGACGCTGCAACCACTGCGTGGGATCTTCCCCAAAGGGCAGCAAGACCAGCGTAATGGCCGTGATAATCAAGCACAGACGCAGAGCCCCGGACAATACAATCACAATCTGGCTGCTGCCGCGCAATTGTGAACTGGTCCATTCATTAGCAGCCCGCTTTTCCTTGAACTGCAGCAACAGGCTTTGGCCGATATCGGCAATCAGCGCGACCAGCACATAACAGGTGCAAATCACCAGACTTAGCCACAACATCTCCTGCACAATCAAGCTGCTCAGCGCGATATAACCGAGCAAAAAGGCGATCATGCCCAGCACAATCACCACCCCCAGGGTGATGGGAATAGCCCGCAACCAGGTCGTCCCGTGCTGTACGGGGGCCGTTTTTTGCGGGTCGTCACCCGCGTCAGGCGCCGGCGTCTTGTCCCGCCCCTGACTTAAATTCCAGGCGGCGATGGCGATAAAAATGCTCAGGGTCAACGTGTTAAAGCTGTTGACCAATAACGTCGTGCTTAGCGTGGCGTTGATCAGTCCCAGCAATTGCTGCGACATCCAGGTCAAGGCCACCATGATGCCCAGCGCCAGCGGCAGCCAGGCCAACTTCAAGGCGACCTTGCTGGGAATAGGAGGCAAACGCCAACTAGGACGTTGTGCTGACAAGAGCACACGCCCCATTCCCGTCACAAAACCACCCAGGTACAAGGCAAACACGGATTTGGACACAAAGCTGGCCAGATTCGCAGTCAGATTGCCGTTCCAATAAAACAGCCCTGCCGCCACCGAAGCCAGCAAACCGGGGGTCAGGCTATAGAGCACGATCAACGCGGTGGCATAAAAAGAGCGTCGTAAACGCGAAGGCTTGGTGTGGCTGATGGTAAAGCGCTCTAATCCCCGCACCGCCCAGACCGACAGGCCCAGCAGTACGACGGCTAATGCTGCCGCCAACCACGGCACATAAACAGGCAAGTCCGTCACCCGTTGGGCCAGATCTTTGCGCATGCGCTCTACCCGAGCCAGGTCACCGGGCAAATCACGCGAGACATTGCGCCAGAAGCGCGGCGTCAAAACCGATTGCGACTGTCGCCCCAGCTCCGCCTGAAAAATCACCCGGCGCTGCTTGGACACCTGATCCAGACCTTGCGTGGTTTCCACTCCAATCAAACGAGCCAGCTTGATCATGCCGTCCAGCTCGGTCACCGCTTGCTGCAACTGTGCACGCTGACGGGCAATGTCCTCGGACTCACCGGCCGGATCATCTACCGGCCCCAACTGACTCAAACGCGCCGTGACACTCACTAACTCGGGTTCCAGGCGCATGCTCATATCCTGCGCCTGCTCTTGCGCCAGCAACAACTGATTGCGCAGGGCCACCAGATCCGAATCACCTAAACCGTCATTTTTCTGCAAACGCTCCTGCACCGTTTGCAGCGTGTCCCGCAATTCATTCAAAGATTCACTGGCTTGGGCAGGCGTCCAGGCCACCGTCTCAGCCGCAGTGGAAACCGTCACGATGCTCAGCGCAAGCACCAGCAGCCACAAGGACAAAAAAGCACACAGGCGCGAACGGCGAAAGGCGTGCATCAAGAAAACTCCGGCTAAACAATCAGGCCCCTCATGACAATGTCAGGGCAGCAGAAACATGCACAGAATACCGAAAGAATCACTCTCTTGGCACAAAACAAAAGGGACAGGCGAAAAATCCCCCTCCCCCAACCGGCTCAGAGCGCCTTGCGCTGCATGCCCTACCCAGTCAGCCACGGTCAATTTCGGGTCGCCCAGGCGGCAAGCCAATCAACACACGAACCCAGGCTTAAAAAAAACCCTTACAAGCAGGCACAAAAAAGAGAAAAACCTAAAAGAATAATCAAAGGAAATTAAAAAACAATAAAAACCCCATAAAACAAAAAGCATTATTCATAATCATTTTTTTGATTAAAAATTAAGTTATTCTTGCAGCATGCTTTAACTATAAGACGGCTATAAAAAACAAAAAAAGCAAATAAAACAAACAATCA
>JTFO01002330.1_pt1 | contig 13569 bp, 10 predicted proteins | sample 235411 | NCBI WGS metagenome assembly JTFO01 (sample SAMN03067590, study PRJNA260953) | activated sludge metagenome | biome: Sludge; feature: Wastewater; isolation source: CETP activated sludge from laboratory augmented bioreactor treating... | place: India:Gujarat | collected 2013-04
GTAGAGACTAGGATGAGTCTCAAGATATGTATAACGTTTTTTTATACGTCATACGTTGTGGAAGCGGTATCACCGCCAGTGCCTGTCCAGTTCGTATGGTAAAATTCACCACGAGGGCGGTCAATACGTTCATAAGTGTGAGCACCAAAATAGTCACGTTGTGCTTGCAATAAATTCGCGGGTAGACGAGCGGTTGTATAGCCGTCTAAGAATGTCAGTGCAGAAGTGGTGCAGGGCATGGGAATGCCGACTTCGAGCGATTTCGCTGCAACTTTACGCCATGCCGCAAGGCAGTTATCCAAAATGCCTTTGAAATAAACATCAGAGCCTAAGAAGGCAATGTCTGGGTTTGTGGCAAATGCGTCACGGATGTTACCCAAGAAAGCCGAACGAATGATACAACCGCCGCGCCACATTAACGCGACGTTACCATAGTTCAGATCCCAACCATTTTCATTAGAGGCTTCACGCATCAACATGAAACCTTGTGCGTAAGAGATGATTTTTGATGCCAATAGCGCTTGGCGTAAGGCGTCAACCCATGCTTTTTTATCGCCTTCAACAGGAGCAATGGTTTTCGCAAACAATTGTTCAGCCGCAACGCGTTGATCTTTAAGTGCAGAGAGACAACGAGAGAACACCGATTCCGTAATCAAGGTCAGAGGAATACCCATGTCCAGCGCATTGATGCCCGTCCATTTACCGGTTCCTTTTTGGCCCGCAGTATCGAGAATTTTCTCAACTAATGCTTCACCATCTTCATCTTTATAACCAAGAATATCGGCGGTGATCTCAACCAGATAGCTATCAAGTTCGGTCTTGTTCCAATCAGCAAATACCGCTTGCATCTCATCGGCTGACATACCTAGGCCATCTTTCATAAATTGATAGGCTTCGGTAATAAGCTGCATGTCACCGTATTCAATACCGTTGTGAACCATTTTGACAAAGTGACCTGCACCGTCATTACCAACCCAGTCACAACAAGGTTCACCAGAGTCGGTTTTGGCCGAAATAGCTTGGAAAATCGGTTTTACTGCGGGCCAAGCTTCAACAGCGCCACCTGGCATAATTGAAGGCCCGAAACGTGCGCCTTCTTCACCACCAGAAACACCAGTACCAATAAAGTGAATACCTTTCTCTCGTAGCGCAGCGACTCGGCGGTTTGTGTCTGGGTAGTTAGTGTTGCCACCATCGATAATGATGTCGCCTTTATCGAGTAAAGGGACCAATTGTTCAATAAATGTGTCGACCACTTCTCCGGCACGCACCATCAACATCACTTTACGTGGGGTTGCCAGTTTGTCGACTAATTCTTGTAGTGAATAGGCTCCGACAATATTGGTCCCTTTGGCTGGCCCTTGAAGGAATTCATCTACTTTTGCTGCCGTACGGTTGTGTGCGACAACGTTAAAGCCGTGATCATTCATATTGAGAATGAGGTTTTGGCCCATAACTGCGAGGCCGATAACTCCGATATCACCTTTCATTTCTTACTCTCCTTCACGCAATCTTTGCTGCTGCGTCTAAATCTAAATACCACTCTGTATCACCGTGAGATGACTGAATTTTAGCCGCTGGATAAGGAAGATCTTCGGCTGGAGTGGTGTGAATTTCATGGACGATCTCGGCTTTACCTGAGCCAAGAACAAGGTAACTAATACGTTTGGCCGCTTCTAAGACTTTCGCCGTTTTAGAAACACGAAGCTGGCCCGATTCTGGATGAGTCGCTACGAGGGATAGGTGCTCATCTTGATAATTCGTAACATGAGGGAAGAGGGAAGCCGTATGCCCATCGGCACCGACACCTAGCAGGATCCAGTCAAAAACAGGGACTCCCTTTTCCATCGGAATCACTTGAGCCATTTCTTCAGCAAAACGCTTCGCTTCGGCTTGTGGTTCATTTTCGCCTAAAATACGATGGATATTTTCCGCGGGAATGTCGATTTGGCTAAATAAGAGCGTGTTGGCTTCGCCATAGTTACTTTCCGCATCATCGGGAGCGACACAGCGTTCATCCCCCCACCAAAAATGCAAATTTTGCCACTGAATGGCAGTGGCATAAGGTGGAGAAGCCAGTAATTGAAACAGCATTTTAGGCGTGCTACCACCAGAAAGGGAAATATGCACGGGCTTGCCTTGCTCGCTATACGTTTGTAAGTCCTTCGCTAAGGATTCCACAACCGCTTGCGCCGTTGGGAAAATTTTATTTTTTATCATAATTCGCAGTAATCCGTATCGGTTAAATTCTTACAGGGGAAACGCCATTCTCGGCGATCTCGATGTAAAAGTTCGTAAGCTTCTTTAGGCCCCCACGTTCCGCAGGCATAACCATACAGTGATTGTGGATCTTGTTTAAAGTCCAAGATAGGTTGTACAAATTTCCAACAGGCTTCCACTGCATCGGTTCGTGCAAATAGTGTGGCATCACCATTGAGAGCATCAAGTAGCAAGCGTTCATAAGCGGTGAGCATTTTCTTTTCCGCCAGCGAGGTGTAGTGGAAGTCCATCGACACCTCTTTCGCTTTAAAGCCTGCACCGGGTTCTTTCAAACCAAAACTCATCTGAATGCCTTCATCAGGCTGAATCCGGATGATCAGTTTATTCTCTGGTGCGTTTTGTCCAAAGACTGGATGAGGTGTGCGTTTGAAATGAATGACCACTTCGGTGACGCGGGTAGGCAGGCGTTTACCTGAACGGACATAGAAAGGAACACCATTCCAACGCCAGTTATTAATAAACATCTTCAACGCAACATATGTTTCGGTGCGTGAATCATCGGCCACTCCCGGCTCATTACGGTAGCTGGGGAGAAATTGTCCACGAACTTCAGACTCGGTGTATTGACCGAGGACGAGGTTGTTGCGGAGATCATCTTCAGAAAGGGGTTGTAAGCTTTGTAAGACTTTATTGACTTCATTACGAATGGAGTTGGCGTTAATCTCAGCAGGCGGTTCCATACTCATCATCGCTAGTACTTGGAGCAGATGGTTTTGGAACATGTCGCGGACGGCGCCGGAGCCATCGTAATAACCACCACGCTCCTCGACACCCAGAAACTCTGCGCCCGTAATTTCGACATAGTCAATAAAGTTACGATTCCATAGCGGCTCAAACATCCCGTTGGCAAAGCGGAAAACCAGTAAATTTTGAACGGTTTCTTTTCCTAAGTAGTGATCAATTCGGTAGATCTGGTGCTCAGAAAAGTGACGATGGATTTCGATATCCAGAGCCTGTGCGGAGGTTAAGTCATAGCCAAACGGTTTTTCAATGACTAATCGTTTCCAGCCTTCTTGCTCATTGTTTAATCCGTGAGCAGCCAAGCAGGCGGGAATAACACCATAAAGGCTGGGTGGCGTTGCAAGATAAAACAGCGTATTGCGCTGAGTTTGTTGGTATTGCTCTGCAAGTTGATCAAGGCGAGTTGGTAACTTGGCATAGTCATCAACATTGGAAGTGTCAATGGCTTGGTAGTGAAGGTGTTCACTGAAAGCATCAAGAATCGCGGGCTCGGTTTTTTCTAACTCTTGCAGTGAGCGTTTAAGTTTCTCTCGGTAAGTTTGATCGCTGTATTCCGTTCGGCTCACACCCAGAATACTAAAGGATTCAGGCAGTTGTTTGCTTGCATATAAATGATACAAAGCAGGTATTAACTTGCGATAGGTGAGATCTCCCGATGCACCGAAAATAACAATGCAACTGTTTTCAGGTATTACCATCATCTTTCCCTTAAAAACGAGGTATTCAGTATGCGCCAACCCTAGCAGCGCCATACACAAATAAAAAGTAGCTTTTGACTATTAGGTTCATAGTCAAAACCGATAACCCGATCACACTGTGAGTGAAATGGCTATCGTTCTCTGAAGAGTATTGTCTACGACAATTTGATATACATCAACTATTGATAACGCAATCGATTAAATCTTGAGTTATCGCAGGAGGAGCAAAACTCGGTATGGGCAGTGAATTTTCCCTGTCTCTTCATATCTCAAACATCTTTTCAACGTATTGTTACTCCTTGTTTTTTTACCTCTCTCTAAAGGCAACCATGGAAAGGCTTATTAAAACAGATCGCGTAAATAAGTTTTGACACGTTGAATATGCTGATCAAGGTCTACCTGACTTTGCTGTGTTGCGTCGAGGAATTGGGAAGCATAACGCTGATAGATTTTTTGTTCTAAAAAGATCAAATAGAGTTTCGGATCAATATGACCGCTGGTCGCCATGTCTGTCATAATATCGATGGATTCGGCGAGAGTTTTGGCTTTCTTGTACGGCCTATCGCTGGATGTCAGTGCTTCAAAAACATCAGCGATAGCCATGATACGGGCGGGGATGGACAATTGTTGCTCATTTAAGCCTCGAGGGTAGCCTTTTCCATCCATGCGTTCATGATGCCCACCTGCAATATCGGGCACATGTTTGAGATGTTCGGGATAGGGGAGGCGTTTGAGCATGAGGATAGTTTGGACAATATGGTCATTAATCATAAAGCGTTCTTCATCGTTGAGCGTGCCTCGACGGATGCATAGATTGTACAGTTCCCCTCGGTTATATCGTAGCGCACCCGGTTGTAGTACAAATTTTTCTGGCCAAATATCTTGAGGTGCTTGGCCTGTTTCCCATTGAATTTGATGGACCGCTTTGTCGGCCAGTACATTTTCCATCACGGGGAGGGAGGGGGTTTCTGTATGACGTTTGGCTTCTAACCATGAAATCCCGAGTTGATCATCCAGCGTTCGCTTCCACTGGCGCTGAGCGATCTGTTTTAAGCGAATGATCGCTTCATCACTCATACATTCAGAGCCCAGGTTACATTGTGCGACAAAAGCAAAATCATCATCGAGACTCTGTTGCTCATGAATTCGCTGTGCTTCTAAGGCGATAGGGTCTCCTCCTTGAGCAATGCCTTGCCAGTAATCAACCTCGGCTTGACATTTTAATAGTTCAAACCGCATCCGTATTTCGTGGATTCGATCATAAATGGTTTCAAGTTTGGTGGCTTTATCGACCACGTATTCGGGGGTCGTGACTTTACCGCAATCGTGCATCCAAGCCGCTAACATCAGCTCTTCCCACTGCTCAGAAGATAAAGAAAAACTTGGGAAATACTGGTTGTCTTGGCTGGCGGCCTCAGCCAGCAGGCGAGTTAACTCTGGTACTCGCTGGCAATGCCCACCTGTATAGGGTGATTTAGTATCAATAGCGGAAGCGATAAGAGTGATAAAGGCATTCAACATTTCTTTTTGTTGCTGCATTTTATCAATATTATCTTTAGCAATTTCTGCAAAGCTGAGCACTTCGCGTAAAAATGCGTGCTTGTCCGCTTGAGCTTTGGTGATGGCACGTTCATAACCTAAATTGAGTACCCCAACAAGCTGGCGAGCTTGGTTTAGGAGGGGGAATAGATAAATGTCGCTATTGTAGAGCTGTTCTCGATAAGCGTGCAGAAGGTTATCTTGGCGAGTGAGATGCACCGTTTCACCTTGACGTAGCTGAGCAAGCAACCAAGGGGTTTCTTGCACCAAGGTATTGATGTCAATTTTGAATGGAATGATGGCGTGATTTGCGGCGGTGGTGAAGCGCTGAGTTTCACTTGAATAGGTATAAAGCAAGATGGTTTCTGCTCGAGTCACGAGATAACTTTGGTGGGTAATAATTTTGGCTAACACATCAAAGTCTTGGTTTGAGGCAGTATCTCGTAGTAAACGGAGTAGATCATGCAGTGTATGCTCCATCAATTCGATAGACTTCGTTAAATCGGCCACTTCTTTGATTGCGCTTTTGGGGTAGCGTGTTTTTTGAAAATCAAAGCGGGAGATATTGTCTGTTTGTACCACCAAATTGGTCAGTGGTCTTGCAAGTCGTTCAGCCACTAGCCAAACGATGACAAAGCATACGCCTAGCAGTAATAAAGCGACCGATACTTGCCTGTCTCGCATGGAAAGCAGGGTAGCAAGAATATCTTTTTGTGGGGTGGCTTCTGCTAAAAAAAGGTGTGTGTGTGGATTAAGGCTTACTGGCGTGAGGGTGATGGACCAATCTTCATTTGCTAATTGAAGGGTTTCATACAGTGTTTGATGGCTGATCCGGTGAGCAACGGAGGCAAATATGCCAGTTTTCAATTTTTCGTTGATGGTGGCTTGATCATCGTCGAGTTGCAAAATGGTATTGTGCTGTGCCAATAGGTTAAATTGTCGATCAAAGAGAGCCAATCGGGTGTTAGCTGAAAAACCAATTCGAGATAACTGCTGAGAGAGAGAATCTAAGGTAAAGTCAGCGCCAACCACTTTGCTGCCGTCGGCGGAGCGACGAGAAAAGGTAATCCCTGGTGTTTGTAAAAAGTAGAAAAAATAAGGGTCAGTTAAACGAACCTCGCCATCTGGCTGAGCGCTTTCATACCAAGGCCGGATTCGAGGGTCAAAAGCATTATCTTGTGTTTCTTGAAAATCAATGATTTGTAATTGTTCATCAAGAAAGGTCACTTTATTCCACCCATCAACCTTAGTCTCGTTCACCAATAAGACAGCGTGTTCAGGTGCTTGAAAGTGGTGTTGGGTCTCTCTTGTAAAAAGGGGGCGAATCTGTGTGAAGTCGCCATTGTCACTGCCGTAGTAAAGGGCAACTAAGTCTTGGTTACGTTGAAATACCAATTGTAATGAGGCTAGCCAGCGAACATCTTCGCTCACGGAATTTGGACTCTCAATAAAACGACTATAGGCGAGAAAATCTAAAGCCGTCAGAAGCGGAGCACTTTTTTGTTGAAAGGCATTTTCTAATTTTTTGCTATTTTCATGACTGATGGATTTGGCGCTGGTAGTGAGCAGACGTTGTGAATGTTGGTAACTAATGGTGATAAGGGCAACGCCAATAAAGGTCACCAGCACCAAAAATAAGGTACTAATCTGAATGCTTAAAGGGTAGTGGCGTCTAATCATCAAGTTATCCTTATCCATTCGGTAAACTAAGTATTGTTCAACCTGAGTAACTTGCAAAAAAATTAGTAAATTGTGTGAGTTAGCAAAGAGTTCTCTCTTTAATCGTTTAGGTTTTTGCTATGAAATTATGGGGAATATTTGTTTAATCAATGGGTTTGGTTCGCTTGAAGACCAGACTCTATTGGTAACCTTTTTATGTGGCTGGTAAACTGATCTCCGCTTAAACATGAGGAGGGGTAGAATGAGACTTGCTGTGGATACTCATACACATACGTATGCGAGTGGTCATGCTTATAGTACGTTAATTGAAAATGCTAAGGCGGCCAGTGATAATGGGCTAACCATGTTTTGTACGACCGATCACGCTGAGTCTATGCCGGGTGCTCCGCATTATTGGTTCTTTGCGAATCAGCGAATTTTACCTCGCTTTTTGCACCATGTTGCTATCATTCGAGGGGTTGAGTCCAATATCCTTAATACTCAAGGCGAGGTTGATCTTCACCCTTCGGTTGATCAACATTTAGATTGGATTATTGCCAGTTTTCATGAGCCTGTTTTTCCACCGAGCACGAAAGCGGCTCATACACAAGCGCTTATCAATACGATAAAAAGTGGCCGGGTGGATGCATTAGGGCACTTAGGAAATCCCAATTTTGATTTTGATTTTGAAGCAGTGGTTGGTTGCGCGGCGGAGCATAATGTTGCTATCGAAATTAATAACAGCACTTTAAAAGGGCACAGCCGAGTTGGCAGCATCGAACGCTGTTATCATATTGCTGAAGTTGCGAAAGCGGCCGGAGCCTGGATAACCACAGGAAGTGATGCTCATTTTTGCCAAGATGTGGGTAATTTAACCTTGGCAAGTGAGTTATTAGATAAGGTTGGCGTTGAACCATCCCGCGTGATTACCCATAGCCCGCAGCAATTTTTGGCATTTCTGACACTACGAGGGCGTCAGCCGATTTCTGAATATCAATCCCTACTACTACAGGGTTGAGGATCCATCACTGTATTTTCTCTCTCATGATTAATGAGACTATTAGGATAATAACAACACCACAAAAGGAAGCCATACAATGAAAAAACGTTTATTGCTGAGTGCCGGATTATTCTTTGCTGCCGGACAGGGATTTGCGGCAGATATGGATATGAAGCAGATCATGCAGCAGATGAAACTAGAGTTTAAAGGCGCAGCAGAAGCTCAGAGTGTTGAGGAGATGCAAGAGCCCATCACGCAGTTGAGTCTATTGGTTGTTCAAGCCAAGCAGACACCATACCCGCCAGAAAGAGCGGGCATTTACCAAGAAGGATTTAATAAGCTGGCGGTTGCATTAAATAAAGCCACGAATGAGTTGGCAAGTGGCGAGTTTGATGCCGCCAAACTGACTCTCAAAGAGGTGGATGATCTCCGTATCGAATACCATGAGAAGAAAAAGCCTAGTATTTTTAAACGGTTATTTGGTTAGTTCATCACTCAGTGAAAACCATAGATGCTCAAGCCCCTCGTGCTTGGGCATTGTTGTTTATGTCGGTAGCGTCTCTAATTTGGGTTTAAGGTGTCGTAAAATAAAGTCAATAAAGACGCGTAATCGAGCGGGCATATATTTGGTTTGAGCATATTGCATCGCAATGGCGCCATGATAATTACTTTTTATCGTCCAATCTTGTAATAACTGAACAACGTTTCCCTCTGCTAATGCGTCTTGTACAACAAAGTCATGAAAAATACCGATACCTAAGCCATTTTTCACCGCATTTAGACGCATTTGAGAATGATTGACGGCATACCGACCCGTTACTGGAATGGTATGAAATTCATCTTCTTTCAGAAAATCCCAAATATGATCTCGTTCTGTCTCCGCGAGATATAGGCAATCATGATGGACTAATTCTGTTGGATGCTGAGGGCGACCTCGTTCTTTTACATAATCTGGGCTTGCGCATAGTACGAGATTTGTTTTACACAACTCTCGTAAGACTAAATTCTCATCGGGCCTATCGGTGAGTTTGAACGCCACATCAATATTGTGACGAAAAAGATCAATTTCTCCGTCGGCAACCCGTAATTTGAGCTGAATATGGGGGTATTGTTTCAGAAAGGGAATGACGAACGGTTGTAATACGGAGTTAAGAAATGCTTCAGGTGCGGCCACGGTTAGTGAGCCGGAAGGCTCGGTGTGATCGGCGTTCGAGAGTTCAAAGGCTTGTTGGGCTGCGTTGACCATGACTAAGCATTGATCGTAAACCCTTTGTCCCGCTTGAGTAATCACGAGCTTTCGAGTGGTTCTTTCAAACAATTTCACAGAAAGTGCTAGCTCAAGGCGAGTAATTAATTTGCTTAAAGCCGATGGTGTGACTCCAAGTTTATGCGCCGCGGCAGTAAAACTGCCTTCATTGACCACTAAAATAAAAGTGGCTAAGTCAGGGAGTAGGCTGATGAGTTTTGTATTAAGCATAATCGTTGTGCTTATTCTTATTAATTGCCAATAGGAGTGAATAAAAATCCATCGGCAGGAAAGTAGGATTGTGTCGTGACCACCTTCTCACCAATAGTGTGTTGGTTTGCTTTATTTTATATTGTCGCCAAATGCTCTTTATAATCAAAATAGAATGTGTGGCGATCTTCATTGTGCATTTTATCGTGAGTCATGCGGTTACTTTGACAGAAACGTGTTATTTTGGCAGATTAATAACCAATCAGCCTTTGTGTATCATTTTTGATACTCATTTTTGTGATCTTAAGCAAAGATTATTCACTCGATTCTACTATGGCTAACTGGGCTATTAATAAATTAAAAATATTCTGTGATTAGGGAAACACTTTATCTATTAAAGGCCGTGAAACCAATGGATAGGCATTATTCCTATTCTGATTAATTTATTCTTCTCTCTGTATTTTTTCTTTCTTCCAGATAAATATCTTTATTTATGATTTAAATTCACAAATGGTTTTCCATAACTCGAGATAATTCTCAGACTACACTTCTATTACACTGATGAAAATTTTCAATATTAAAGTCATCATCGATAGATAATAGGTTTGGTTTTACAGTGTAAATGAGAAGGGCTCTGACCCGTTTTCTTAACCAATGAACAAGAATATAAAGAAGGATCATGCAATGTCTTGTGATTTTTATCAGCAGATACGCCAACAGCTTGACGATGTTAAAACAGAAGGTCTCTATAAGTCTGAGCGTATCATTACGTCACAACAGCAAGCGGCAGTTCGTATTTCTACTGGTGAAGAGGTTCTTAATTTTTGTGCAAACAATTATTTAGGGCTTGCCAATCATCCTCAATTGATTGAAGCGGCTAAAAGCGGGATGGATGAGCATGGATTTGGTATGGCCTCGGTGCGTTTTATCTGTGGTACGCAAGATATCCATAAACAGCTTGAAGAGAAGCTCTCTATTTTCCTTGGTAAAGAAGATACCATTCTCTACACCTCGTGTTTTGATGCTAATACAGGGCTATTTGAAACCCTATTAGAGAAAGAAGATGCCATCATTTCTGATGCTCTAAATCATGCTTCGATCATCGATGGTGTTCGTTTATGTAAAGCCATGCGTTTTCGTTACAGCAATAACAACATGCAAGAGTTAGAAGAGCAGTTGATTGCCGCCGACAACGCAGGGGCGCGTCATAAATTGATTGTCACGGATGGCGTTTTTTCAATGGACGGCGTGGTGGCTAATCTACCGGCGATTTGTGATTTAGCGGATCAGTACAATGCACTGGTGATGGTGGATGATTCTCATGCGGTCGGCTTTATGGGCGCCAATGGGCGTGGTACTCATGAATATCATAATGTTATCGACAGAATCGATATTATTACCGGAACGCTTGGCAAAGCCATGGGCGGCGCTTCTGGTGGCTATACCTCAGGTAAAAAAGAAGTGATTGACTGGCTTCGTCAACGTTCACGTCCTTATCTCTTTTCGAACTCCGTTGCCCCCGCGATTGTTGCGGCTTCTTTACGCGTATTGGATCTGTTAGCCGAAAGTGGAGAGCTGCGCGATAAATTATGGCTCAATGCTGAGCATTTCCGTACACGCATGGAGGCGGCGGGTTTCATCATGGGCGGAGCTGATCACGCGATCATTCCTATTATGCTTGGTGATGCAAAAGTCGCGGCTGAGTTTGCTGAACGCGCATTGGTGAAGGGCATTTATGTGGTTGGCTTTTCTTTCCCGGTCGTACCGAAAGGTCAGGCGCGGATCCGTACGCAAATGTCAGCAGCCCACAGTCGGGAGCAACTGGACAGAGCCATTGACGTCTTTATTGAAGTCGGCCAAGAGATGGGGCTAATTAAATGAAAATTAAAGCATTATCAAAGCTAAAACCAGAACAAGGGATCTGGATGACCGAAGTCGATATGCCAGAGCTTGGTCATAATGACTTACTGATTAAGATTAAAAAAACCGCCATTTGTGGCACCGATGTGCATATTTACAATTGGGATGAATGGTCACAGAAAACCATCCCTGTGCCTATGGTCGTTGGCCATGAGTATGTGGGTGAAGTGGTTGGGATTGGTCAAGAAGTTCGCGGTTTTTCTATTGGTGATCGCGTTTCTGGTGAAGGTCATATTACCTGTGGTCATTGTCGTAACTGTCGTGGTGGGCGAACACATCTATGCCGCAATACGATTGGTGTTGGTGTTAATCGTACTGGGGCATTTTCAGAATATTTAGTCATTCCCGCTTTTAATGCTTTTAAAATTCCCGCGGATATTTCTGATGATTTAGCTGCGATTTTTGATCCGTTTGGTAATGCGGTACATACGGCATTATCATTTGACTTAGTTGGGGAGGATGTTTTGATCACCGGTGCTGGCCCGATAGGAATAATGGCTGCCGCCGTGGCAAAACATGTCGGTGCTCGTCATGTTGTCATCTCCGATGTGAATGAATACCGCTTAGACTTAGCTCGTAAAATGGGAGTGACCCGTGCGGTGAATGTGGCGGAGCAGAGTTTAGAGTCGGTGATGGATGAATTAGACATGGCAGAAGGTTTTGATGTAGGCCTAGAAATGTCGGGAGTCCCCAGTGCGTTTAGCTCGATGCTGAAAACCATGAACCATGGTGGACGTATTGCACTATTAGGTATTCCACCTTCTGATATGGCGATAGACTGGAACCAAGTGATCTTTAAAGGGTTGGTGATAAAAGGCATTTATGGTCGTGAAATGTTCGAAACTTGGTACAAGATGGCAAGCCTCATTCAATCTGGCTTAGATTTAACGCCAATCATCACTCACCACTTCAAGGTCGATGATTTCCAAAAAGGCTTCGATGCTATGCGTAGCGGGGCTTCTGGTAAAGTCATCCTTGATTGGTAAGCGTGTAACCCACAAGAAATAGTAAGGAGCTCAATGAGCTCCTTTTAAGTTATGGTATTGAAAAATAATCTTATTGGTATATACCCAGCCTACCCACCGCTATGCAATTTGCGTTGCAAAATGAAACGGTTGCATATCGCCTGATGAATAAGCGGTTCTGTTTTTTATGATGCTGTTGTGTCTGTTTTTAACGGCCGTTGCTCGATTCAGGGTATATGAGCCACATTTGTTTAGTCTAAAGGGTGACGAATAAGCTAACAAGCGATCTGGTTACTCACTTCAAACTGAGTTTTATCCCATTCGGTTAAGTTATCGGTGACTTTACCAATCAGTGGCAGTAAACGTCCTGCATCTCTTTCTTTAAAAGGATGATTAGTGATCACGGCAAACCCTGCAATGCAGTATTTCCCCCCTTTGGCCTGAATAAACTGGGCAAGAGAGTGGACGGCTTCTTCGCTGTAGGATTCAATTTTATAGAGATGGCCCATGATACTTTCCTCTCATTGGTTATTCAGCATGGTGACGAGTGAGCACGGAGTTATTTTTATTAAGCATATATGGTGCCAGTTTATATTAATTGAATAGAATAGATGTAAGGTATGTCTGGCAGTCGACTAAGAAGATTCAACAATTGCGGTTTCATCAATATCGTATTTACGAATCTTGCGCCATAAGGTTGTGCGGCCAACGCCCAATGCTTTGGCGGTTTGTTGTAAATGTCCCTGATGATGTTTTAGCGCTTGAATAATGGCATTTTTTTCCATTAACTCAAGGCGTTGAATGGGCTGCGCTTGGTCAGTGCGTTGGCGGATCCTATCAGGCAGGTCGCAAAGACGGATAACACGATGAGCCGAGCTGAGTAACACTTTATCCATCACACTCAGTAACTCGCTGCGATTACCGGGCCAGCTATAGTTCAAGAGAGTTTGCAAAGCCTCTGCGGTAAGCGTGCAGTTGGCTCGGTGAACAATATGTGAGATCAGGGTACGGGTATAATCAATGGTCTCTCGCTGCGGAGGAATACACACCTCAATGCCTTGCATCGCGTAATACAATTGACGGCTAAATACCCCTGATTCGACTAATTTATCCAAATCAGCACTACTGGTGCTGATCACGCGCACATTGACTGGAATCACTTGCTGACTATGTAAGCGGGTGAGAAATCCGGTTTTTAAAATCGCCAATAAGCTGGCTTGTAAGTGAGGTGGCAGATACTCGATGTGTTCTAAAATCAGCGTGCCATTGTAAGCCAATTCAAATTTTGATGGTTGGCTTTGCTGATCATCC
>JTFO01002338.1_pt1 | contig 13555 bp, 13 predicted proteins | sample 235411 | NCBI WGS metagenome assembly JTFO01 (sample SAMN03067590, study PRJNA260953) | activated sludge metagenome | biome: Sludge; feature: Wastewater; isolation source: CETP activated sludge from laboratory augmented bioreactor treating... | place: India:Gujarat | collected 2013-04
TAGGCATGCAAAGTACGGATCTGGTGGATTTTGAGCCGGCATTTGCTTAACTTCATTCCCATGGCACTATACCCAGCATGCAAGAAGATCTTTTCGGCGATGCCATTGCTCAGCCACCCGCTTCAAAGCCCGCCGCTCCCTCTCGACGCAAAATCACCAAAGTCAGCCTTGCTGCTTCCGCGCTGGAGCTAAGCGATCTGGCGGCCCAGCTTCCTGAAACCCTGCGTTTTGGTGTCTCCACCTGGTCTTACCCCGGTTGGGAGGGCTTGATCTGGGATGGCGAGTACGAGTCGAATATCCTCTCTAAGCACGGCCTGCAGGCCTATCACCAGCATCCTTTGATGCGTACAGTCTGTGTCGATCGCACCTTCTGGCGTCCTTTGACGGTCACGCAGTATTCCGCCTACGCCGCGCAGGTGGATGACGATTTCCGCTTCGTTGTGAAATGCCCGTCCATGATTACGGATGCTCAAGTTCGTGATGAGCAGGGCAAGGTGCGCAAGTCCAATCCTGACTTTCTGGATATCCGTTTGGCTGTAGAGCAGTTTGTGCAGCCTGCGCTCGAGGGTTTGCGTGAAAAGCTGGGCGTGCTGGTCTTCCAGTTAAGCCCACTGTCCTGGGGCTGGTTGAATCGCCCGGCAGAGATGTTCGACAAGTTGGGGCAGATGCTGGCGGCGGCGCGTGAGGCTTTGCCTCAGGGTTCACAAGTGGTGCTTGCTGTAGAAGTCCGAGATCCGGAGCTGCTGACCCAAAGTCTTGTCGATACGCTCAAGGCCAATGGCGCGACGTTTTGTCTGGGTCTGCACGGCAAGATGCCGCCGATTGAGGAGCAACTGCCTGTACTGCGTGCCTTGTGGCCGGGACCCTTGGTGTGTCGCTGGAACTTGAACCGGGAGTTTGGTGCTTACGGCTATGCCGATGCTCAAAAAAAGCATACCCCCTTCGATGCCATCGTCAGCGAGGACCTGCATACCCGCACGGTGCTGGCGCGCACGATTCGCGGAATTACGGGGGCGGGGCAGGCGGCTTATGTGACGATCAGCAATGATGCGGAAGGCTGTGCGCCGCTGTCCATACAGCGGCTGGCGCAACTTGTTGTGGCACAAGAAAAATAACCGCAGGTCTTGAGAAGCGATCCTCAAAAGTGTGACGATTCACAAGACCTGTTGTGTTGCCTGATGAGCTGGGGGCTCAATGCATGCAGGTTCTGGCCCCGTTCGTGATTATTGTCTGGATTTCTGAATCAGCTCATCTGTCGTCATGACATGAGCGGTGGATACCGCCAGCACTCCCAGGGTGACGCGGTGCACTTCTTCAGCGGGAATCGCCCCAAAGCCCATATCCGGGTAGTGGTAGGTGCCGGTCGCATCGGAGATGAAAGCCACTTTGTAGCCATGGAACATGGCATCGCGGGCCGTGGCGTGGCAGCAGTTCTCAGTGGTCACGCCGGTGATCACAACCGTATCGATCTTGCGGGTACGCAGGATGATGTCCAGGTCTGTGCCAAAGAACGCGCTGTACCGATGCTTCTTGATGACGACCTCGTCCCCTTGTGGAGCCACTTCGGGGTAAATATCAACGCCAGCGGTCTCATCGACCAGTCCTACCTGGTTTTGAATCGGAGGGTAAATCTCCCCGAACAGGCCCATATCGCAGCCGTTGCGGCGGTGGGCGTGGGCGGTGAAGATCACTTCCATGCCGGTTTGGCGGGCATGGCCCAGCAGTTTTTGCAGGCGGGGCATCAGCTCCATGCCCATGGGCGTTTCCAGCGGGGCGCCGGGGGCGATGAAGTCGTTTTGCATGTCGATCACAATGACCGCCGTGCTGCCAGGATTGATTTGATCAATCTGAATAGCCATCTCATTCTCCTTTGGTTTGCTCAAGGTCGGGCGGCTGTGTAGTTGGTATTGTCGCTGCCGGTGTCATAGACGCTTGTAGAGTAGGAGGATGAGGCGGATTCGGCTTGGCTGTCTGTGCCATTTTTATGAACTTTTTGACTGTGTCTGCCATCTTGAATAATGCACAGGCAGGGGGCTGGGGCTGGGTGTTTTCCGGGCTTGTCTGTGCTTGGGGAATGGACGTAATCTTGTTGAAAAACGATTAATCCATCGGTGCAGAGAGCGCCGATTATGGAGACTGAACCTATGACAGCGATCATAGCGGTCAAGCCCGGAGACAGCTTTGAACACTGGCACGAGGTCACTTGTAGGCAGTTTTCACAGACCGAGTGCAGCCAGATTGCCCGACACCAGTTTCAGGCGCGGGTCACGCTCAATAGCTTTGGTGGTTTGGGCCTGAGCAGCATCTGGTCTGCCACCCCTCAGGGGGAGGCCATACGCGTCAACAGACGGCAGGCCGATATTCGTAAAGATCAGCGCGACTGCTTCATGCTGTGGCTCATGCTGGATGGCCATATTCAGCTGAGCCAGGACGGACGCTATGTCAGCCTGGGAACAGGTGACTTGGTCCTTCAGGATCAGTCACGGCCTTTTGATCTGGAGCTGGGGCCTTTGGCTCATGCGGCCATGGTCATGATTCCTCGTCCCTTGCTGGCAACGCGCCTGCCCTCGGTGGGGAATCTGGCTGCGCGCCGTATTGCGGCCAACTCGCGTCTGGGGCCGATGGCGGGGGCTTTGGTCAAGCAACTGCTTGGTATGGGGAGATCTGCTGAGGACGGCATGGATCAGCGTGTGACGGCTTCGGTGCTGGACATCTTTTCTGCGGTCTTCGAGTCTGAAACTTCTGCGCTTTCTCTGGCCAATCGTCAGGAGCGGCGTCTGGAACAGATCAAGGCTTATATACGGGCGCATCTGCATGAGGATGCACTGGATGTGGAGCAAATTGCGCGTGCTTCGTCCATGGCGACTCGAACTCTGTACCGGCTCTTTGCACAAGAAGCGACAACCCCCATGCAATGGCTGTGGGAGCAGCGTTTGATCCGGAGCTACCGTTTGTTGGAGGAGGGGAAACACAAACGGGTGACCGAGGTGGCCATGGCCTGTGGCTTCAAGGACCTCTCCCATTTCAGCCGTTTGTTTCAGGCGCGGTTTGGGCAAGCTCCTTCAACGCTAGGATACGCGGTCAGGTCTTGAACTTTGCTTGTTCAAGCGGCTTTATATCCAGGCTGGTTGTTGTGGCGGACCAATGCTTGCTGGCTGACTCACTCGCTTTTCAAAAATGTAAAGTTTGCTTTACTTATTGACAGGTATTTTTGACTTCTATAAAGTCAGGTTTACTTTACATTCAGGTGCTCAAACATGCTCACCAACAGCAATTCCTCTTCTGCGCCATCAGCAGGCCGCCGCTATCTGATTCGCACTTTGCTCTTTATGGGCGTGTATATCCTGGTCAATGCCTTGACCATTGTGGGGCTGTTCGACAGCCTGCTTGGTCGACCTGTTGGCTGGTTGATTGCCATTGCTGTCGCCTTGCCGGTTGCCGGACAAGTGTGGGCCACCTTGCGCTTGATGGCGCAAAGCGATGAGTTCGTGCGGGTGATTGTGGCCAAGTGCTTTGTGCTGGCTTCGGGAGCGACACTGACCTTGTGGACAGCCTGGGGCTTTGGGGAAACCTACGCCGCTGCGCCCCATATTCCCGCTTGGTTGATTTACCCCTTCTTTTGGGCTGTGTTTGCCCTGGTTTCACCCTTTGTCCGGACTAGCGATTAAATGAAAAACCGATTGCGTGTATTGCGGGCTGAAGCGAATTGGACGCAGGCCGATTTGGCAGAGCGCTTGGGCGTGTCCCGGCAGGCGGTCAATGCGCTGGAAACGGGTAAACATGCACCGTCCCTGGATCTGGCCTTTAAGATCAGTGCTGTGTTCGGGCAGACCGTAGAAGAGATTTTCGAGAACCCGTATCGGGGACCTCGGGCCTAATCGGGGATGACGGCCTGGAAGGCACACTTGCCTGCTAATTCCTTTTTGGAGTCAGCAGGCAAGTGTCGAAAGAGCGCCATTATTCCAGTCCGAAGCTGTGATCTTGCGGACTCGACGCAAGCATTGCCTTGTCTGCTTCTTATTGGCTTATTTGGTGGTGTAGCCACCGTTGATCAGAATAGTCTGGCCGGTAATCCACCAGCCGTCGCTGACCAGATGACGAATAAAGGGCACGACATCTTCAATGTCTGTCAGTCCGGTCTTGGAGTAGGGGGACAGCGCGGCAGCCGTCTTGTGATAGGCCACAGCGTCCTCGCCCTCGGCGGGGTAGAAGAAGGGCGTATCCATGGGGCCAGGGCCCACTGCCGTGACGGAAATACCGCGTGCGCCATATTCTTTGGCGGCGGCGCGAGTGTAGTGTTCTACCGGCGCTTTGGTGCCCGCATACGCGGCGTAAAACGGGGTGAAAGCCCCCAGCAGGGACGTCACCAGGGTGCAGACTTTGCCATTGTCCTGTACGTGTTTGCCGGCTTCTTTCAGGAAGAAAAAAGCGGTTTTGGAGTTGATGTCGCTCATCTCCTCGTACTCGGCTTCGCTGACCTCGGTCAGTGGTTTTTTCAGTACCTTGCCGACCGTATTGATGGCGATATCGGGGCGGCCAATGGCGGCGACGGTATCGCTAAACAGTTTTTCCATGGCGCTGGCCGAGCGCAAGTCAGCCTGGAAGGCGACGGCTTGTGCGCCAGTTGCCTGGATGGCTTTGACGGTGGCGTCGGCCTCTGCTTTGGAACTGTCGCTGTTGTAGTGAATGGCAATGGCGCGTGCGCCTTGTTCTGCCAGGTCGCGGGCGATCAGGCCACCCAGATTCTTTGCTCCGCCTGCAATCAGAACGGTTTTACCTTTGATGCTGTGCTTTGCCATGATGACTCCTTGCTAGTGTGGGCTGCGACGTGCAAGCCGTTTCGTTTTTTCATGATATAAGTCGCTGAAATTGTTTAAATCACCTATTTCTGACATCATTTGTCAAAAAAAACGAACAATAATCGTTGCTGCTTGAGCAGACTCGGGTTGGCAGTTCAAGCTGCGAGTTGCGGCTGCTTATCTGGAGAACGCCATGGATCGCATTGACCTGTTTCGCATCTTTACGCGGGTCGTGGAGTGTGCCAATTTCACCCGCGCGGCCGATACCTTGGGTATGCCGCGCTCTTCGGTGTCGATGGCCATTCAGGAGCTGGAGGGCCGAGTTGGTGCTCGCTTGCTCAATCGCACCACGCGCAAAGTGACTGTCACGCAAGATGGCGCGGCGTTTTATGAACGTTGCCTGCGCGTGATTGCCGATGTGCAGGAAACCGAGAACCTGTTTCGCCAAGCCAGTGTCGGGCCAATAGGCACGATCAAGGTGGATGTGCCCGCGCGGGTAGGCCGCTTGATTGTGGCGCCTGCCTTGCCGCAGTTTCTGGAGCGCTATCCGCATGTCCATGTGCATTTGGGCGTGACTGACCGCGAGGTGAATTTGATCGAGGAGCAGGTGGATTGCGTGCTGCGGGTGGGCGCCTTAGGCGATTCGGGCTTGATCGCCAGAAAAATGGGCAGCCTGCCTTTGATCAATGTAGCCAGTCCCGCTTATCTTGCCCGTTATGGTATGCCCCACACGCTTGCGGATCTGGAGAACCATCAAATGGTGCGCTACGCCTCGCCCACCAGTGAGCGCGTCGCCCCTTGGGAATGGATGGAGCAGGACAAGCGGCAGGTGTTGGACTTACCAGGTCGCGTGACCGTGAATAATGCCGAAGCGTATATCGCTTGTTGTTTGTCCGGCTTGGGGTTGATCCAGATTCCTGCCTATGACGTGCAGGCGCACCTGCAGGCAGGTGAATTGCTGGAGGTGTTGCCGGAGCATCGCGCAGCCCCTATGCCTATGTCTTTGTTGTACTTGCATCGCCAGCACTTGTCGCGCCGTTTTCAGGTGTTTGCGGATTGGTTGGAAACCTTGCTGCGCGACTGTGCGTTGTAGCGCAGAGTCACGCAGCAAGGCAAAGCAGTTAGGGGTAAAACAGCAGCAGCCCAAACACCACGAAAACCATCAGGTGCAGATAACCCTGAATGGGGGAGGTTCGCTTGCCGCTAAAGCTCAAGATGCTGAGCAGGGCAGTGATCAGAAACAGAACGGTTTCTGTATTGCTGATGCCCATGATCACCTGTTTGCCGGTAATCAGGCCAATCATCAACACCACTGGCACCGTTAGTCCTACGGTAGAGACAAAGGCGCCCAGGCACAGGTTGATGGCCCGTTGCATCTCATTGTTCATCGCCGCCTTGATGGCGGTAATGGACTCGGGGGTGAACACGATAATCGCGATCAGTACACCGCCGACGGCGACGGGGGCGCCCGAGGCAGCGATACCGTAGTCCGTCACGATAGCCAGATCGTGGGCCAGCAAGACGATAGGCAGGATCAGGGCGATCAGCACCAGGCTGCGTATCAGCATGGCGCGGGTCGCCTGAGGATCGCGTGGTGTGGGTGCCTTATCTTTAGCGCTCTGCACCGTCTGATTGGGTTGTACATAGTCATGGCGGCGACTGCCCATTTGCAGATACAGAAAAATGGCATAAGTCAGCCCCGTCAGCACTGAAATGCCGATGGCCTGGGTTGTGCTGAACTCGCCTGCATTGCGGGTGTAGTTGGGCAGAATCAGGCCCACACTGGTCAGCAGCACAATCATGGACAAGTAGGTGTGGGTGCCTTGGCGGTTGAACTCCTGATCGCCATTGCGCGCGGCGCCGGCAATCAGACAAAGGCCCGTAATCAGGTTCAGGATGATCATCATCACGGCATAGATCGAGTCCCGACCAATGCTGGGGAAGTCCCCTGGTCCCAGCAGTACCGAAGCAATCAGGATGACTTCGATCAGCACAATGGACAGAGTCAGAATCAGGGTGCCGTAAGGCTCGCCCAGTTGATGGGCCAGGTGGTCTGCTTCACGCACCACCCCAAAGGAGGCGGCCAGAATGGTCACAAACAGGGCCAGAAAGACGATGGCCGCGGTGGTGCCGTTCAAAGAATCTCCCAGCCATTGCCCGCCAAAAATCATGAACAGGACAACCATAGACCAGGAACCGAGCAGGCGCAGCCAGGTGACGGGGGTAAAGAGTTCAGGAGAGGGAGATGCAGGGTAGGCCATCGTGAATGCTCCGCTAAAAGCTAGGGCCGTCCCTGTGCTGAAAAAGCAGATCCAGGTCGTCCCGGATCTGTTTTGAATTGAACAATTCAAGTAGCCACAATTTTATCACCTGAACCTCAAGTGGCAACTACGGTTCGTTCGTACGCGGCCCTTTGTGGTTTGGAGCCGTCTTCCTGCTCGTCAGGCCACGATGAAGGTGTGAAGGGCAAAGGCCTTTATCCTCTTTCAGGCGTTGTCAGCCAGCGGTTTTATTTTTCTGATGGAGTTTTGGGGCAAGCCTGCTGTGGGAATGATTCTTTTCCTGTTGCTCGCTACGGTGGACACCAGCCCGATGAAAAAACAGGTGGCCCCATGGAGCGCATACACGGTTTGTTATCCGTATAGGGTTTGTTTCTTTCAATAGCTTGTCGAAACTTTCCAGGGGCTACACCCGCATAGGTTTTGAATGCGGTAGAGAAATTGGCCGGGCTGGAGAATCCTAAGTCAGTCGCAATGACGTCAATTTTCAAGGCTGTGGTTCTTAGCAAGTACTCGGCCCGATACATACGTTGCAATCGGATGTAGCTACTGACGCTCAAGCCAAAATTACGTTGAAATATATTCATGATTTTGCGCCGTGAAATCTTGAACATATCGCACAGTTCTTTTTGGCTGGGTGGAGAGCCCAGATTGGCCTCTATCGTTTTCTGAATGGCATGGATCAGCATGCTGGTTTCAGCGGTCGTGCTGGGCTGCGGGCTTTGCACCTTGCCTGAAACCATGGCTGGCCATATTTTTTTTGGGCAACGCAAAGGCACGTTGATACGCTCTTTGACCTCGTCGACGGCGTATGGATTGCCAATGTAGTCCACCGCCCCTGCTTTTAAAAAAGTGACGCATTCCTCACTGCTGCCGTCCATGCGCGAATCCAGAATGATGAGGGGGATTTGGGCTGTGGCTTTTAATCCTTGGAGCATATGGGTTAAGGACAAAGCATCTATCCCTGTCAATTGCTTATCCACCAGGATAAGTTCCGGCAGGGTTAATTGGGCCTTGGTATATCCTTGCACTCCGTCAGCAGCAACAGAAACTCGAAACGCACCAGCCAGCAGCGCCTGAAGAAGTTGTTCGTGCTGTCGAGTGTTATTGGAGATCAGCAGAATCCTGATTTTTTGATCTGGCTGATACTTTATAGTGGCGTATTTGTTCAATATAAAGCCCCGCGCCCTTCTTCTGATGAAGACGGCTACCTTTACTGACATTGCTCAAGTAGCCAATTTCCTCAGAATACAGACTCAATGAATAGATAAAATCTATCGATATGATTCGTACGGCAGACATAACATTCTGTATTAGTGGGAAAAGTAAATTTTCAAAATTGCTCATTGCATTTCATTTTTGGCAGGCGGCATGCCGAAAGCCCGAAACCCGTGCCGTAAGCAGGACCTAAAAAGTCCAATATCCGGAATGCTACGCTGGCGTATCGGTGAATTTTCCTGATAGGAAAAGGCGTGATTCTACGGCTTTTACCTCTGAACAAAAGACCATGTCCAGATAGGTTTGCCGTGGTTTTGCCCGCATTAGTGTGCATCTGGACAGATGTTGTCGGGGAAGTGTGTGAAGCTCTTTTTATGATGACTCGCAGGTGCAGGAAGCACGGCCCGAGGCAAGGCGCTTATTTGCCGTTTTTTTGTTGGATTTTGATCTAGTTTGGGCGTTCAGTTTTTACAGATTGTTATGCTTGTTAGAGCGAGTTTGGTATAGGGCGGTTAAATCATTTTGGTGGGCCCCGGGGCAGGGCCTGAGCCGGTTGACGAAGCAAAAAACAAGAAGGGCGGGACAAGGTTTATTTCCCTTGTCCCGCCCTTGCTTTCACCATACCCAGGCTTGGTGTGGAGCCTGGCTCAAGCTGGTGCAGGGTGTCCGGTGATGGCCTGGTCCAGCATGTCCAGCCTGTCCTGACCCCAGAACAGCTCACCCTGGTACACATAGGAGGGAGAACCGAAGACACCGGCTGCAATGGCCTCTTCGGTGTGGGCTTGATACCGCGCTTGCATCAGCGGTGCTTGTTCAAGCCAGTAGTCTGCATCTAATTGGTGAGCTTGCAAGATCCCGGCCAGTAGCACGGGATCGGCAATATTCTGGTCCTCGCACCATTGCGCTCGCAAAATGGCTTTGTACAAATCCCGCACCGGCAAGCCAGCCTGGTTGATGGCGATCACCAGGAGGGAGGCCAGCGTGGCGTCTGGGCACATGAAGCGTGGTGTGGGATTGACGTGTAGGTCCAGCTTGCGACACCAGCGCTGCAACTCTGTAATGCGATAAGCCTGCCGTTCGGGCGAGCGCTGTCCTAGTAGAACACCGCCCGTACGGGCATAGACCTGAGGCAGGTCCACAGGTTTGTAGTGGATCGGCACGCCCTGTTGGCGGGCAATCGCCTCCAGCCGGTCGGCCCCCAGGTAAGCCCAGTCTGAATTCATCCAGAAGTAGTAGTGAATGCCGGGCCTGTTCATGTGCGTACCTTTGGGCTGGATAAGGCGGGAAGGGAGAAATGCGTCGGCCCGTGCATGAACCAGGTACTGGCAAAGGCGATCAGACCCAGCACGCTGAGATACCAGACGATGTAGTCGGGTTGGCCATCGCCATAGGCCAGCAAGGAGGTGGCCACCAAGGGAGCCAGGCCGCCACCGATGGCACCGGATACCTGCACGGCAATGGAGATGCCGCTGTAGCGCACTTCAGGTGGAAATTGCGTGGAGAACAGGCCACCTTGCGGGCCATACAGTGCGGCGTAGACCAGGCCAATCGCAATCACCAAAGCCAGGGTAATGGTGTTGGAGTCCAGGCTTCCCAACATGGAAAAGAAGGTGGACGAGAACGCCAGCATGCAGACCGTGCCGGCCATGAATACCCATTTGAAGCCGATCCTGTCTCCCAGTACGCCAAACAAAGGCATGGTGAACAGGGCGGCAAATGCTCCCCAGACGGTCGCATCGAGCATCACGCCGCGATCAACTCCCAAGGTGGTGGTGGCATAGGCCAGGGCAAAGGTCACTACGGTATAGAACCAGGTCACTTCAGCTAGACGGCCCCCCACGACCAGCAGGACTTCACGCGGGTAATGACGCAGGACTTCCAGGGCGGGAATCGCCACTTGTTTGCCTTTCTTGCTCATCTGCTCGAAGTCAGGTGACTCGGCCACTTTGGCGCGTATCCACCAGCCTACCAGCAGCAAGACAACACTGGCCAGAAAGGGGAGACGCCAGCCCCAGGAGAGCATGTCTTCTTCAGGCAAGCTGGCGACCGCTCCCATGGCCAGAGAAGACAGGATCAGACCGGGAGCAACGCCTGTTTGTGGCAAGCTGCCGAAAAAGCCTTTCTTGCCTTCCGGGGCATGTTCAACCGCCATGAGCACGGCGCCGCCCCATTCGCCGCCTACCGCAATGCCTTGCAGAAAACGCATCAGGACCAGCAGGACGGCGGCCCAATAGCCAATGCTTTCATAAGAGGGGATCAAGCCGATCAGGATAGTGGGAATCCCCATTAGAAAGAGCGTGATCAACAACATGGATTTTCGGCCCAGCTTGTCACCGAAATGGCCGAAAACAAATCCTCCCAAGGGACGGGCAAAAAAGCCCACGGAGTAGGTGGCAAAGGCCGCCAGTGTGCCCGTAATCGGGTCAAAGGCGGGGAAAAAGATCTTGTTGAAAATTAGTGCGGCAGCGGTGCCGTACAGGAAAAAGTCATACCACTCTATGGTGGTTCCCATCATGCTGGCCAGGCCAGCGGTAACGTACTGGCGCGACGAACGCGCCTGTCCATGATTAGGCATCGTCATAGCGACCTCCTGGTGGAAGCGGGGTGTTGAGTGTGGGCGTCAGCGAGTTTTAGTTAAGGGCGCAATGCCTTGGGTCTGACGGGACCAGTAATCAAAGGTCGCGTTCACAATGGAGGGCTTGAGCAGGTAGTCGTGCGCTTCGGCCGCCAGGGTGTCGTCCACGGGGGTAAGCGGGCCAAAGGCCGCCTGTGCGCGCACTTGCAGGCGTGCAGCACGCTCCAGATACACGGACAGATACGTGGCTTCCTGACAGCTTTGGCCTGCGGTCAGATAACCGTGGTGGGCCAGGATAATGGCGCGCTTGTCGCCCAGAGCTTTGGAAATGATGACGCCTTCCTGGTCGGCAATGGGGACACCTGGCCATTCGCCCAAAAAGGCACAGTCATTGTGCAGGGGCGTCATGTCCATTTGCGAAATCACCAAAGGCTGACGGGCGGTGGCCAGCACGGTAGCCCAGGGCGAGTGCGTGTGGATGATGGAGTTGACGTCCGGGCGAGCCTCATAGACCCACAAATGAAAGCGGGTGGCCGGGTTGGCCATGCCTTGGCCGCTCAGGGTATTTAAGTCGCGGTCAACTTCAATGAAGTCTTCAGGGGTGGCTTCGTCAAAACCCAGACCAAAGCGCAAGGTCCAGTAGGCACCAGGGCGTTCGGAACGGACACTGATCTGGCCTGCCAGACCGGCCTCCTGCTCGGTCATGGCCAGGATGCGACAGGCAAATGCCATGGTTTCGCGGGTGTCGCGTTGCACGTGCTGCAGATGAGAGGCCATCTCTTTGGTGGCACGTTCATCAAAATAGGATTTGTCTCTGAGTGGGGTATCCATGTGATTTGTCTCCTTTGGTATGCCTCGTCGATCCTTGTGCCGACGATGGGATTCATTGTCTTGATTTAAATCAATAGGAGCTATGTTCGGTGGCTCATAGCTCCTATTCCATTTGCTTGCAAGACGGTGTCACCCATGCAAACCCGGCTCGAGTGCCGGGCTAGGAGACAATCGGGGCCGGGTTCAGCTTTGGCGCCAGCGAGAGCGTTCGCGGCGTCGAGAGCGGGACCAGGGATGTTGCACCTTATGCGGTTGTGGCCGGGGATCAGGTGGATGACGTGTGTCATGGTTTTCCACGGGATTGGAGTCCGGCTTGGGCGAGTCTAGAAAGACACTAGTGGCACAATCGCAGTCGATGTACATGGACAGTCCTTTGTCAACGTAAAGAAAGGGGAGGTGGTAGCGAGGCACTGTTCTGGGCCTGGGTGCCTCCCGAGAAAAACGAGTTGTAGCTGTCTTGCAGGGCATGCAGGATCAGTTCGGGGTAGTTGTCCTGCTCGGCGGGCAGTTGCGATTGCAGCCGTGCCAGATGCTCGTTGTCCTGCTGGTCACCCCACTGTTTGTGATAGTGACCATGCTGATAGCCGCGTAGCTGACGCAAGCGGTTCAAGGCGTTTTTGCCCGCGTAGGAGTGGTAAAGCGTGTCCAGCGTCAGACCACTGAGGCGGGCCAGTTGAACAAAGCTGCTGAAGTCGAACTGACGCGTCTGCAGCACCCGCAAAGCAAAGTGTTCCAGCGCCGTCATGAGGGTTGCAGAGTCGCTGGCGTTTGCAGGGGCCTGCTCAAGCTGATCCAGTGCGGTGGCGGCCTCTTGCTCGCGCAGCAGGTCGTTGGCGCGCAATACATCGCACAGACCAAAATGCAGGATGTCGATAAGCTCTAGCTGTAGTTGCGGCAGATTGCGTTCGCGGTGTTGCCACCACTTCCAATCCAGGTAGTTGGCCAGCTCTGCACACTCCAGCCAGATCGCCCGGTAGTAGTCCTGTTTGGCCACTCGCCAGTTGGGGTCGATCAGGTGATTCAGCTCGGTTTGCAGGGTCAGCATCTGCTTCAGGCGGCGGGCCCCAGAGCCGGCTGGGATAATCGTCTCTTGTTGCCCGAGGCGGTGCTTTTGACGGCCTTGTTCATCAAAGTTCTCGGGTGCCAGCCAGGCCTGGAAATTTGCTTTCAGGGCAGGCCATTCTGTGTCGGTAATCGAGAACCAGGCTGTATCGCGTGAGCGCCCTTTGTAGACAATCGCTTGGCGGAAAATGCCTTCATAACGAAAGCCCAGTCGTCGTGCAGCCGCTTGTGAAGGAGCATTGTGCGTATCGCACTTCCATTCGTAGCGGCGGTAGCCCAAGCCGTCAATGGCATAGGCCATCAACAGATAGTGGGCTTCGGTGGCCATGCGGGTTTGCTTCAGAGCGGGTGACCAGGCTACAAAACCCACTTCAATGCAGCCGTTTTGCGGGTCAATCCGCATCAGGGACAAGGTGCCCAATGCCCGCCCTGTGGCTTGTTCTACGACGGCGTAATGCACGGCGTTGTCGGCCTGACTGATGGTATGCAGATGCTGATCGAATTGCCCTCGGCTGGTAAAGGGCCCTACGGACAAGTAGGTCCAGTCACGGCCATCGTTGGCGCTGCTGTAGGCCTCGTACAGGCTCTCGCCGTGTTGCTCCGGGTTCACTGCTTCCAGTCGGCAGTACTTACCGTGCAAAACACAGCGGGTGGGTCGCGGGCGGGCTTGCCAATGAGGGAGCGAGGGGCCGATAGGCTGGTGATAATCGTTCAACTGAACCATGAGATGTCTTCAATAGAAAACGCTCCTGAAATGCCAGTTCGTGGCACATCGGGAGGCGGGAAAGGGG
>JTFO01000231.1_pt1 | contig 13532 bp, 10 predicted proteins | sample 235411 | NCBI WGS metagenome assembly JTFO01 (sample SAMN03067590, study PRJNA260953) | activated sludge metagenome | biome: Sludge; feature: Wastewater; isolation source: CETP activated sludge from laboratory augmented bioreactor treating... | place: India:Gujarat | collected 2013-04
CCTCGGGGATGAGCCTGGACACACAGCAGTCCATTGCGGACTGCTGTGTGCCTAGCGAATCCGAGCGGCATACAAGCCGCGAGGTGGAGCGCAAGCCGAAGGCGCAGCGTGGGGGCTTTTTTGCCGCCGGGCCGCCCCAAGGCAAAAGCTCCCCCTTGGGGGGCAGCAAGCCGAAGGCGCAGCGTGGGGGCTTTTTTGATACTCTTCAGCCGTCTACCGGCTCGGCAGGCGTATCCAGGGTCAGCAGGTAGAAAGCCACATCCAGCCAGCGGCCAAATTTGAAGCCCACTTCCTTGAAGGTGCCGGCATGCGTAAAGCCCAGGCTTTGGTGCAGGTGGATACTGCCGGCATTACTGGCATCAATGCAACCGACCAGCGTATGGACATTGGCCTGACGAGCACGACGTATCAACTCTTGCATCAGGATTTTGCCCAAACCTTTGCCACGGTGTTCCGGGTGCACATACACACTGTGCTCCATGGTGTATTTGTAGGCGGGAAAAGCGCGAAAGCTGCCCCAACTGGCAAAGCCCATCAGTGTGCCGGTTTTATCGATCACTCCGACCACCGGAAAGTCATTGGCGCGTTTGGTGGCAAACCAGCTCACCATGGCCTCGGGCGGGCGCGGCACATAGTCGTAGAGTGCGGTGGAGTTCACGATGGCGTCGTTCAGAATTGCCAAAATGGCGGTTGCATGCTGCGCTTCATTGCAGTCTATAAAGTGCAACCCGCTCTCACTGTCTTTCATTGATCCGTTCCTGTCATGGGGTAGGCCGGGATTTCATCGCCAATCGCGACGAGGTACTTGGCGGCATGGCTATGTGGATTGCTAAAGCTCATGAGCGCCCGCTCTGGCCTATTGTGTGGCGTATTTTATTCCACTCTATTGGGTTTCTCATGGGAAATTCCCAGTAAGAAAATGCATGGATTTGCCCTGTTTTTGGGGCTTGGATTCCGCCATCCAGACACACGCTTTAGGAAAAGAAAAACGCGCAGCGTGGGCTGCGCGTTTTTTGGGCCAGTATACAGATCAGTTATCTCTGGCACTTGCCTTGCCGGAGCGGCAGGGCGGGGGTACTGATCAATCGTAGCGCGCCGCAATATTGCGTTCGCCAATGGCCAGGCCGGTAGTCATTCCCAAGCCCGTGTGCATGACCGTCACTTGCGTGCTGCCATCGGCTTGCAGAACCGAAAACGGTCCAGGGCCTTTGGCGCCATACACGCCTTGCCAGCGTTGCAAAACCTGTACCGGGCAACCCAGCACCGTTTCTGCCAGAGCCAGCAAGTACTGATCGGTGTCCTCCTGATTGAAGGGACTGGCTTGCAGGCCGTAGTCGTGCGAGTCGCCAATGATCAGGTCACCTTCTGGTGTGGGGCTGATCAGCAGATGGATGCCTTGATCCAGCAAGACACCATGGCGTTGTTGTACTTGTTCACGCAGCGTGTCTGCCAGAGGCAGATCGCTGAAGGCACCGTAGTGCAGGCAGGACAAACCCGTCAGCAAAGGGCGGTCCAAAGCCCAGCCGGTATCTTGCGCACGTACTTTCAACATTTGTAGACGTGTCACCGACGGTTTGACAGTGTCGAGCAGGTCGCGATGCAGGCTGCTGTAGTCGTGGCCGGGGCACACAAAAATGCTGTTGGCTGTGAAGTTGCCCGCGCTGCTGTGTACCTGGCCTTCTTGCGCATAATGCACATGCGCCTGGGTGTATACATCCACGCCCATGGCTTGCAAGCTGCTGGTGATGGCGGGCAGGGCGTCGCGCGAGTAGATCTGCAAATCATCAAAGCCTTGCAGCGCACCGTGGTGATGCCCCAAACGGCCATCAAATAGGGAGGCCAGTTCTTTGCCGTTGAGCATTTTGCAGGCGACGTTTTCTTCTTGGGCACGGCCCTGGGCAAAATCCTCCAGCAGTTCCAGTTCCAGATGATTGCGTGCCAGCACCAGCGAGCCATTGCTGCGTACATGGAAACCGGCTTGCTCAGCCAGTTCCAACCACAGACCGCGGCTTTGGCGAGCCAGATCCATCATGATGCCTGGTGCCTGGCCAGTGACCAGAACCTGACCGAAATTACGTATGGTGGCGCCTTGGGCCTGGTGACTGCGCTCCAGCACAGCGACGCTCAGCTTGCGGCGGGCAGCCGCCCAGGCATGTGCCATGCCCAGGATGCCGCCCCCCACCACGATTACATCGTAGTGTTGTGTGTTCATTACTTCTTGGCTTCCGATTTACCGTCGTAACGTTTGGTCCACTCTTCGATGATGCGCTCGCGGTTCTCAGCGGCCCAGACGAAGTTGTTGTCGATCAGACGTTGGTTCAGGTCTGTAGGCAGATGTGGGTTAGCCGTGGCGATGGAAGGAATGGCCAGCACGGCAAAGTTGGTCTTGTACAAGTGGTTGGCTTCTTCACTGGCGGAGAAGTCAGCCAGTTTCTGTGCGGCTTCCAGGTTCTTGGTGCCTTTCATGATGGCAGCGGCTTCGATTTCCCAGCCCAGGCCTTCTTTGGGGAACACCAGTTCCAGGGGAGCGCCTTCTTCTTTCAGGCGAGCGCCACGGTAGTCAAAGGACACGCCAATCGTGTATTCACCAGCAGCGGCCATATTGCAAGGCTTGGAGCCGGAGTGGGTGTAGGCACCGATGTTCTTGTGCAGACCGTCCATGAAGGCCCAGCCCTTGTCTTCACCAAACAGTTGCAGCCAAGCGCTCACGTCCAGAAAGCCGGTACCCGAGGAGGCGGGGTTAGGCATAACAATCTTGCCGGCGTATTCGGGTTTGGTCAGATCTTCCCAGGAGGTGGGCATAGGGAGCTTGTTTTTTTCCAGCTCAATGGTGTTGACACACAGGGCAGCGGCAAAGCCGTCCATACCAACCCAGCTAGGCGGGTTGTTCTGGTCGCGCATTTTGGCGTCGATCTTGTCCAGGCCTTGGGGAGCGTAGGGTTGCAGCATGTCCTGGCTGGCCATCAAACCCAGTGAGGAGCCGGCCAGACCCCAGACGGCGTCAGCCTTTGGGTTGTTCTTTTCAGCCAGCAATTTGGCGGTAATGATGCCGGTGGAGTCGCGTACCCACTGGATCTTGATATCGGGATTTTTTTTCTCGAAAGCAGCCTGATAAGCCTTGAGCTGATCGGCTTCCAGCGCCGTGTAGACGGTCAGGGTTGTAGCGGCTTGAGCCAGGGAAGCGGCGCCCATCAAAGCGGCAGCCAAGGAGCTCAGAACAATGGTTTTCATGGAGAAGTGTCCTTGTGACAGCAAAAGGGGGGTGGGGGTTAGAGGGAGTCGGCAGGGCATTCGCCCTGGGCCATGCGCTCGGTGATTTGCTCAATCACGGCGGGTAGTTGGGCAACGGTATCAATCAGGTAGTGGGGCTGGGCATGGGCAAAGGTGGCCGCTGCGCGATCGCGCAGGGTTTGGCGGCTTTGCTCGTCCAGAGCCAGAAATTCCAGCTCGGTCAGACCAGCGGCGTTGCCCGACAGCAGCAAGCCCACGGTCCACATGCCGGCATTGCGACCTTCTTCGATACCGACCGGGGTATCGTCAATCTTCACGCAGGCACCGACATTCGTGATCTCCAGGCGAATGACGTTTTCCAACGCCATGGCAGGCCAGGGACGCGCTTGGGGGACTTCGTCAAAAGCCACGTGGTAGTCCACCAGCACTTGCTGGCGGTGCGCGTGTTGCAGCAGGTTGTCCAGCACCAGGCGCGGATAGCCGGAGCAGGAACCAATTTTCAGCCCTTGGCGGCGTGCCCAGGACAGCGTTTCGCGCGCACCGGGAATGGCGGTGGAAAACTCACCCACGCGCTCGTTTTGCATGGGCAAGAAGGTGTTGTAGATACGGTCCACATCACTGTCATCGGGCTCACGATTGTGCAGGGCCATGAACTGGGCATGCACCTCAGGCAGTGCCAGCATGGCTTTGATGTGGTCCCATTTACCGATGCCCATGGCGCTGCGGGCCTGGTCCAGGTTCAGGGTCAAGTCAAAGCATTTGAAGGCTTCCACCAGAATTTGGGTCGGGGCAAAGGAGCCAAAATCCACCAGCGTACCGGCCCAGTCAAAGATCAGGGCTTCAAGGCGCGGGGCCTGGGAGCGTGGCGTGGCTAATGGCGTATTCGCGCAAGTAGGGGATGGCATTGCGGTCCTATCGGGTTGGGGAAAGGGAAGAGGTGGAACGCCAGGCTTGGCTGCGGCGCAAGGCGGCACGGCTCAGAACATGAACCAGCAGACAGACAAAGCCGGAGCTGAGCATGATGACCGTACACATGGCAGCCGCCGGGCCAATAAAGCCCGCGTCGTCCATATTCATGACCGCGACCGAGGCCAGTACGGTTTGCGGGCTGTACAGAAAGACCACGGCAGACACGGTTGTCATGGCCGATACAAACAGGTAGCGCGAAACCGATAGCAGGGCGGGCAGGCACAGTGGCACGGTCACGCCCATCAAGGTGGAAAGGCGTGGCGCTTTCAGGGACGCAGCCGCCGCTTCCAGCTCGCCGGGAATGGCTTTCAGAGCAGTGACAAAGTTCAGGTGAGCACTGGTGTACAGGTGGATGACGGTACACAGCACCAGCAAGGTCATGGAGCCGTACAGTCCCGCCAAGGGGTTCTCGGGGTGATTGAAAAAGAAGATGTAGCCCAGGCCCAGCACCAGACCGGGAATGGCCATAGGGGCCAGTGCCAGCATGTGCAGCATGCCGTACAGTCCTTTTTCGGCCTTGCCTCGGGCTGGCAGTTTCTCCAGTACCCAGGCACCCAGAAAGATCAGGGCCGAGCCCAGAACGGCGGTAAACAAGGCCATGGTCAGACTGTTACGCCAGGCCAACCAGCCGCCACCGTCCATATTGTTGAAGTCGTAGGACTTCAGGGACAGGCTCAGGTTGTAAGGCCAGAACTTGATCAGCGAGGCCCAGACCGCCATGCCCACAATCGTCAGAATGGCCAGGGAAACCAGTATCAGGACAGCGGTGAAATAACGGTCGCGCTGACGGTGTGGCAGGGGCGAATAGGCGCTCAGCGATCCTTGAGCCTGGCCACGGGCACGAGCCCGCAGGTGGCGATCCAGAAAGAAAGTCAGCACAGCGGGAATCAGCAGCAGCACGCCAATGGCGGCGCCTTTGGAGAACTGCAACTGACCGACCACGGCTTTATAGGCTTCCATGGCCAGTACGTTGTAGGAGCCACCCACGACTTTAGGTACACCGAAGTCGGTGACGGTCAGCGTAAAGACCAGGCAAGCAGCAGAAAAGATGGCATAGCGGCTGGCGGGCAGTGTCACCGTCAGGAAACGGCGCCAGGAGTTCGCACCCATGGCGCGGGCGGCGTCATACAGGCGAGCGTCGGCCAGGGCCAGACCCGTGCTCAGAATCATCAGAGCATGCGGGAAGGTGTAGAAGGCTTCACCCAGCACAATGCCCCAGAAACCATAAATTGTCTCGCCGCCCAACCAGTGGCGCAGCAAGCCCTGATTGCCGAACAAGTAAATCAACGATAAACCCGGCATCAAGGAGGGAGCCAGCAAGGGCAATAGGCCCAGGGCACGGAACATGCCTGCGCCCCGTATGCAACAGCGTTGCAGGGCAAAGGCAAAGGCGTAGGCGGCGGGGATGACAATAATCAGCGTGGTTACGCCGACCAGCACACTGCGGCCCACCATGGACATAAAGCCGGGTGCGCTGATAATCGACCAGAACTGCCCCACGCCCACTAACTGCCCGTCACCGTCCTGGATGGCGCGCAGCAAGATAAACAGCATGGGCAAGGCCAGAAAGAGGATCAGCAGGGCAAACAGGGCAATCAATAAGATGCGTCGTACTGCCGAGCCTATCCAGGCCGGCAGCACGGGGCGAATCAAGGGGTGGTTCTTCACGCTGGTTTTAGCTACAGGCAGGCTACACAGGCTGGTGGATGTCAGGGGCGCAGTACCAGGCTGTGGCATGGAATCAGTGGTGGGCATGCAGCGCCTCGCTGGGAAGCTGGATTCGGCAGCGACGTGCGGCCAAGGGATCAAGTAAGCGGTCGCCCTGCTCGGGGTTGACGATGGCCTGCACGGTCAGTCCATCCATACCTTCCGGGCGCAGCGTCAGCTTGTAGTGACGACCCAGAAAGATGCCATCCACAATGTCGGCCAAAAAGGTATTGGTGACAGGAGCGGGGCTGTTGTTGTCCAACACACGAATGTTCTCAGGACGAATGAAGAGGCGTCCGGCGCGGGTGGGGGCTTCCTGGCTCAAGTCCAGGCGGGCACGTTCCACCAGCACTGAACAATCGTGCAAGGGGGTAAAGGGCAGCCAGTTTGCATCACCGATAAAGCCAGCTACAAACGGATCCGCAGGAGCGCGGTACAAGGCCTGGGGGCGATCAAACTGCACCAGGCGGCCTTTGTCCATGACGGCGATACGGTCGGCCATGACCATGGCCTCTTCCTGATCATGCGTGACCATCAGGGTCGTAATGGACAGTTGTTTTTGCAGATCGCGCAGCTCGCTGCGCAGGCGTTCGCGCACCTGGGCATCCAGAGCCGACATGGGCTCATCGAGCAAGAGCAGCGAGGGTGAGGGAGCCAGCGCACGGGCCAGGGCCACGCGCTGTTGCTGGCCACCGGACAGTTGTGCCGGGTATTTGTTTTCCGATCCGGACAAACCTACCAGGTCCAGCATTTCAGACACGCGCTGACGTACTTGGGTAGCCAGGTTCTTGCGTGGAGACAGGCCGTAGGCAATGTTCTGGGCCACGGTCAAATTGGGAAACAGGGCGTAGGACTGAAACAGAATGCCGTAGTCACGCTGTTGGGGCGGCAGGTGGGTAATGTCTCGGCCTGCCATCACGATGATGCCTTTATCGGCTTGTTGCAGCCCGGCAATGCAGCGCAGCAAGGTGGTTTTGCCACAGCCCGAGGGGCCCAGCAAACACACCAGTTCACCGGCTTGTATGTCCAGGCTGACCTGGTCTAATGCGGTAAAGGAGCCGAACTGCTTGTGCAGTCCTTGTATGGTTAAAAAAGCTGGCTTGGCGCTCATCCCGGGGTTCCGACTTGTCATGAATGTCATGAACGTCAGTATGGGAGGCGTATATGGCGGCCCTATGACAGTACAACTAATTTCTGTAATACGAGCATCGGATAATTTGGGCTTTCCCTCTTCCCAAGGAGAGCAGCAGCATGCTGGCTCTGGAACTCAAGTCCTTTCATGCCACGGCGCATTGTGGCTCTATTACCAAGGCGGCCCAACAATTGGGCATCAGCCAGCCTACTGTCACATCCCATCTGCGGCAGCTGGAAACCCGCTATGGCGTGGAGCTGTTCTATAGGCAAGGCAAGGGTGTGTACTTGAGCCAGCAGGGGGAACGGCTCCTGCCCCAGGTCGAGCAGTTGATGCAGCAGGCCGCGCAGATCGATTTCAGCTTGCGCGATTTGCGCGATCTTAAAAGCGGCATGCTGCGGGTAGGCGCGACTGGGCCGTATTACATCATGGCGGTATTACGGAATTTCCATCAGGCCTACCCCGGCGTGAAGATGCGCTTGAGCATTGATAACTCGCAACGGGTTCTGGGGGCCTTGCATGACTATCAGTTGGATGTGATCGCGTCGTCGGCACTGGTTGATGATTCGCGCCTGGTACGTCTGCTGCTGGCCTCGGATCCATTGGTGGCTGTGCTGCGGGTGGACCATCCTTTGGCAAACCGTCAGCGAGTACGCATTATGGATTTGTGCCGCTATCCCATTTTGATGCGTGAGCAAGGGTCCATGACGCGCGAGCTGTGCCATCAAGTGTTTCGTCAGGCCGGACAGGAACCAAGCCAGATTCTGGAAATCGGTAGTCGGGAGGCAATCGGGTGGGGGGTGGTGTGTGGCATGGGGGCCAGCTTGCTGCCTTTGCGCGAAGTGCCTGCGCATCCGGATATTATCAGCTTGCCACTAAGCGATGTGTCGGCTCATTTGAGCGAGTTCGTGTATTGCCTGAAAGAACGCGCGCAGGGCCATGCCATACGCGCGTTTCTGGAGCAGGTGCAGGCCGAGTTGCCTGTACCTGTATAGCGAGCAGGATCAAGCCAGTTCAGCCAGACCCTTCTCAAAAGCCTGACGGGCTTGTTGCACGGCGTCGCGCCGTTCCTGAACGGCTTTGCGCTGGCTGGCAATCTGGTCTTCCTGTTGGGCAAGTTGCTCGCTAAACCGCTGGCCCAAGGTGCTTTGAGCACTGACCGCAGCCAGGTTGGCGCGGATGCGCTCCTGTTCGGCCACGGTTTCGCTCAGGCGCTCGACGGCCTGGTTTTGAGCCTGTTGGGCCTGGCTCAGTTGACGACGCAGCTCGATCAGCTTGTCCATCTTGGCTTGTTGTGTGCTGTCCTGGCCGCTGCCACGCCATTGCAGCAGCATGTTCTCGTCAATCTCCTCCAGGCGCAATTCCATATGGTCTTGCAGACTCAGTTGCGCGGTGACGGTAACGGTTTTGCCTTTGGCCACGTTTACCTTCAGGCGGTGTTCCTGTGCGGTATCACTGTCGTGAGCATCTGACTTGAAGGTCCAGCCGTCCTGACGGGGCAACTGGATCAGCACCGTGCGGTCCTCATCCGCGGGGGCCTTGATCTCGTAGCGAAAGTTCTGCACGCGTGTCCATTCCGAACGGGCTACGCCGTCGGTCACACGGGTTTTGCTCAGGCGGTACTCATCCGTCTGTTCTTCGCGGATTTGCACTTTGTTGTCCTGGGCAAAGTAGATCAGGCGCTGCTCGCCAGCAGGCAGACCGGCCAGTTCTGCATCACCGATATGACCATCCGCCTGGTTAAAGACTGTGATAATGCCGGGCGGCAGGCTGTTGGCCTGTTCATTATTGACCCAGATAGCGGCCGTAGGATGATCACCGGCCTGGCCGCTGCGGTAAACCGACAGGGATTCGGCTTGCAAAGAGGTATCGATAAACGGCACTGAGACCGTCTGGCCGGTGGGCACGCTCAGCTTTTGCGGCAGGCTAAAGCGCACTTGAGTCTGGCCTTCCTGTGCCTGGGTGCTGGCACCCGCGCCGCCCGAAGCCCACTGTTTGGCCATGCTGCTATCGGCGGCGTAGGCCGCGTTTTCCATCATGATGGGAGCGGGAGCGGCTGGCGCCATGCGAGCACGCATGGCCTCGCTGGCTGCTTTGCGGGCGCGATTCGCGCTCAAGGTGGCCTGGGTGTCTGCTTGCGGCGCGATGGAGCTGCCTACCGCCACCGGCAGTTCAGGGCGCTCGTTCCAGTAACGCTCCAGCAGACGTTGGCGCAGCATCACAGGCGAACCGGAGCTGAGGGTGACTTTCACATCCTTCCAGTCCTCGCCGCTGGTGTTTTCGAAAATGGCCCAGGCCTGCAGACGTGCCTTGCCGTCCTGCATCATCAGGCGATAGGCGCTTTTCCAGACCGGTGCGGGAATCAGGTAAGACAGGCGCGCTGTTTGGGTATCGGTCTTGTTCAGGACCAGTTGAATATCACGCGATTGTTGATTGCTCTGGCCCGCCAACACGTCGGTGGCCTGCTGCAACTGCTGCTGCAAAGTCTTGTCCAGCACTTCCAGGCTGGTATCCGGGCCCAGCTCCAGAGTCTGGATCTGGCCTTGCTCTGTCAGTACGCTCAAGATGGCCTGGGCGGGACGCTCATTAGTGGCTGCCGTTGCTTGCACCCCCAAGATGGCACCACGTACCAGACGGCCTTGCGAACTGGCGCTGACTTGCTGGCCGCGCAGGGCCTGCGCCAGGGTAGCGGGCGAGCGCAGGTCTTTGGCCGAGAAGGGCAGGCTGTCGAAGCTTTCTTTTAGTGGGGCCAGACCCGACAAAGTCAGGGAGTCAATGCGGTTCTTGCCATCGACGGCCATGAGGGTTTTCAGAATGTCATCGACCTGAGTCAGCGGTACACGCAACTGGGCGGTGCCTGCGTCGGAAATGGGGACTTGTCGCTCGATCTCGGCCATACCAGCGCTGGATAAGGTAATGGACTCGATCTGCTGAGCCCAGGCGTTACTGGCTGCCGAGCCCATCCAGACCAGGAGCAGGGCGCCGGTCAAAGAGCGCAGGCGAGGCGTACGCGCAGCGTGGGGCACAAAGTGGTTCATAGCGCTTCCTTATTCATCCGTAAGCGAAACAAAGGTGTGAAGCGCATTATGCCTAGCCTTGTGGGGCTCTGTCTGTCATTCGGGTAACAAAAAAATGCCACCGTCCGGCTTTTTCCCCCCGGAGCAAAAAATGCTTACGTCATCAAAAGCACGCAAGGCTCTGCTAGGATTTGGGCTGCGCGGCCTGTGCCAGTGCATGTTTATTCACCCGGTGAAGGATCATTATGATGTGGACGTCGTGGGGCAATGCCTGGGCGGGAATGGGGCTTGCTCTGGTCTTGGCAATCTGTTTCGTCTGGCCTGCCCGACGCTTGTCCTGGAGCCTGCCCATCGAGCTGGAGCCTGAACTGACTGGGCGTTCGCCGCGTACCCATCGCCAATGGGGGTGGGTATGCCAGAGTCTGGCCTTGGTCTTGATGCTATGGGCCGGTTGGCGCTGGCAACTGACGCCAGCGGCAGTGGCGGCTTGCGTGTTGATCGCCGGGACGGCCTTGCTGGCCTGGATTGACGCGGAAACCGGCTATCTGCCCGATCGCCTGACTTTACCCTTGCTGTGGCTGGGTTTGCTGGTCAACCTGGATCACACTTTTAGCAGCCTGCCCTTGGCAGTGATGGGGGCGGCGCTGGGTTACGGATTGCTGTGGCTGTTGAACCATGTGTTCTTGTTGCTGACCGGACGCGCGGGCATGGGGTATGGCGACTTCAAGTTACTGGCTGCCTTGGGGGCCTGGTTGGGAGCAACTGCGTTGCCGGGGGTGTTGTTATCGGCATCGATACTGGGTCTGTTGGCGGCTCTGGTCCTGCGCCTTGGTGGGCGTTTGCAAGCAGGGCAGGCGATTCACTTTGGCCCCTATCTGGTGTTGGGAGGCTGGGTCATGTTGTTTTCGTTGCCTCGCATTTTGTAAAGAAAAGTCTCGTGATTTTTATAACTATAAAAAAATGACCGCCGGTTTTCCCTTTGTTGGATTTTATGTGTGTTGATGCGAGCTAATTCGTGGCCTTTTTCGGGAGGGGGGATCGACGCGGGGTTTCGTGGATTTTTCTGTTTAAGGTGGCTGCAATAGGCTTGAGTGTGCCTATTGGGTTTAAATCGTTTTCCTCACCGGGCTGTCGTGGTAAAACGTCCGGGGCCAGTCGGGCAGGCGGGAGTTTCGCCCGGGCTGTATGGGTAAGTACAACGCGGTTCTATGGACATTGTCCCGCTGATAAAGCAGACGGGAACCTGAGGATGAAGGCATGATTATTGTTGTTGGCGCCGGTGTGGCGGGTTTAGCGGCGGCGCGTCGCCTGAGTATGCAAGGCCAGGAAGTGACGCTGGTGTCTCCTCAGGAGCCCCAGCCCTCGTTTGGCGAGACCTTGTCCGAACGCGGGGCCGTGGTCTTGACCAGTCTGGGCTGGGCAAGCTGCCTGGACGAGACGGTTGCCTTGCGCTCTCAAGGGCGTTTTTCAGTATGGGGTGGCGCAGGATTGCGTACCGTGCAGGATGAGGACGGGCAGGGCTATTTGCTGGACAAGGCCCGTCTGGAGCAGGTGCTGTTTGAGCGCGTGCAAAAAGAAATGAAGGTCAGTATTCGCCAGACTCGCGTCTTGAGTCTGGAGCATCAAGCGGAAGGAGTCATTGCCAGGCTGGCAGACGGTAGCAGCCTGGAGGCAACGGCCTTGATCGATTGCACCGGCCGTGCGGCCGTGTCCGCCGGTGCGGCAGCCGAGCGCCATCGTCTGGACAGACTGGTCGCTGCCTGGCATGTCTTTGACTTGCCCGAAGGAGCCGAGCCATTAGCCGCTTCTCTGGTGGAGGCGGTAGAGCTGGGCTGGTGGTATTTGTCCCCCATGCCAGGCCATCGCTTGATGGTGGCCTTGTTCTCGGACTCGGATCTTTTGCCTGATGGCTTGAGCCGTGATGGTGCGGTATGGGCCGGTTTGCTGGGCTGTGCTGATGCGGCACGGGTGCGTATGGAAAGCCTGGGTCTGGATAGCAAGATGGCCGACTACACGCCTAAAGTCAGCGCCGCTGCCAGCTGCACAGTGTCTTACTTCGTGGAAGGTCGTATCTTGCGAGCAGGCGATGCAGGCGCGGCCATGGACCCCTTGGCCGCCAACGGTTTGGCAACGGCCTTGTGGAGCGGATCACAAGCGGCGCAAGCTGCTGTGGCCCTGACACAAGGCAATTCGGAACCGGCTCGAGCTTACGAGAAAGACTATCTGCTGGGCTTGGTGCGCCATTTGAATTCGCAGCACGCTTTGTATGGGATGGAGCAACGCTACGCGGCACAGCCTTTCTGGCAACGTCGTCATCGCCCATTGGAATGATGGTGAAGAGGGTGGGATAGCTGAATAACTTGCGATAACACCGCCAGAGTAAAAAAGCCGAAGCAACATGGGCACTGTTTCGGCTTTTTTGTGCTTGGTTATTCTTCAGTGCAGCTGGAGTTTGTTCTGGGCGCTTTGAGTTGCATCCTGAAAGAAGTTCTACTGGTCGGCGGTTGTAGTGCCAGCAGAGAGCTTGGGCGCATCGAGATGATCCCCGCAGAATTTGCATGGCAACTATTCTCGCCCTCAAACACGATTTTCAAACCTTTTGTGTGCTGAATGTACAAAACAAAAAGCCGACCATCTTGCGATGATCGGTTTTTTTTTTGAGGAATTTGTGGTGCTCAGCAGAGGACTCGGTCACACAGGCGCGTCCCCGGTCGGGCTTGCATGCCTGACCTTTCTCGTCCCCACGTCAGGTGCTCAAGCACCTGTCTTTCTGGGCTGGAATGAAAAAAGCCGACCATCTTGCGATGATCGGCTTTTCGGAATTTTGGTGCCCAGGAGAGGACTCGAACCTCCACACCCGAAGGCACATGGACCTGAACCATGCGCGTCTACCAATTCCGCCACCTGGGCTTTGATTAAGGCTGCTGCCCGTCTCAAGCATTAAATTATAGGATGAGATCCCAAAGTAAAGCAAGCGTTTTTCACTCGATAAATTCAATTTCAGTTTTTAGTTGATTAGCATTCTCATTATCATTATAGTGTGTCATGTGATATAGCATAAGAGTATGGACATGAAATTCAATACAGTGGATGTCGAGCGCATGCTGCTGGATATGGGCCAGGGCCGAAAGTACTCCGCTCGGGCCATGCAGCTCATGCTGATGGTTCTGCTCAAAGAGGGCAGTACTCACGGTTATCAGTTGATTCGCCGCTTTGCGCAGCTGAGCCAGAACAGCTATGTGCCCAGCGCGGGCGCGGTGTATCCCGCCCTGGCGTATTGCGCCACGCAAGGCTGGGTGCTGATCGAAGAAGAAGGTCGTCGCAAGATGTACAGCCTGACCAAGGAAGGTCAAGCGTATTTGCAAGAGCAAAAGGAAAAGTGCGATTACCTGATGCAGTCCCTGACCTATCGCGGGCGCAAGCTGGTGTGGATACGGCAGATGCTGGCCGAACACAATAGCGACGAGGATTTGAAG
>JTFO01004887.1_pt1 | contig 13491 bp, 10 predicted proteins | sample 235411 | NCBI WGS metagenome assembly JTFO01 (sample SAMN03067590, study PRJNA260953) | activated sludge metagenome | biome: Sludge; feature: Wastewater; isolation source: CETP activated sludge from laboratory augmented bioreactor treating... | place: India:Gujarat | collected 2013-04
ATCCTATGCCACCGCCAATGCAAAAAACAGCAGCCAAGATATGAAATGAATCCGCAAATGCAATGAAAGCCAATGTCGCAGCGGAGAGACTCGTCCCTATCAAGAGTAACAATCCAATGCCCACATACCTTGCTATTACTGGATAGATAAGAATGATCATGCTTGCCACAAGCATATTGCCCAGTAGCACAAAAGCAATATCGGCAGGCTGAACGCCTAGGATCACCACCAACTGAGGGGCTAGAGCCTGCAATAATAGGCGTGGGACCGCTCCAAACACTCGAAAGGCTAAGATAGCGTACGCCATGCCCTGTAGGGCATTAGGCCTGCGGCTCGTGTTCAAGGTTCCTCTCAACCTAAGCACACGACTCTGCGTCCGTTACACCAAACTCAACCGAAACCGAGTGCATATAAGCGCGTCTAGAGCCATTCCACCGCACAGGCACACCCACTCGCACATAGCAAGCATGCGGGAGTGGAATCGCAGCCCCTCTAGGAAGTGAATACCCTAACCCCGAAAGCCGCACAGGAATCATGGGAACATTGGGATGCTGTTCAGCAAGTGTTGCGATACCGCCCTTCAAACGCGATGGAATCTCGGGTTCCCCACGAGTGCCTTCAGGGAAGAAAATCAAGATCTGCCCCTCCTCCAAGGCCTTACTACAACGCTGCAAAGAGCGCTTCGCCTCGCCACCGTTTGCCCCCCCAACCGGAAGAATACCTACCACATGGGTGGCAAACCAAGCAAGCCAACGATTTCGTAAAAAGTAGCGATCTGAAGCAACGGGACTAAGCAAAGGAAGAGCCCTGAAAGGCAGTAAGGCTCCGAGCACTAGTGTATCCAAGTGACTATTATGATTCGCAATCAAAATGGCAGGACCCGCTTTAGGAAGGCGCTCCCGCCCCGTCACTCTCACTCCGAGGACAAAGATCGAGATAAACCGACCAAATGCCTTGTAAAAAATCAGGCGCAGTAGAACTTGGAAAAGAAATTTCATCAGTTTGACCGCATCAAAAACCTACCTGCTCAACGCACTACGGCCCGAGCTACTTTCTAAATCACTATTAGAACGGGGATGCATAGCGCCATACAGCACATACTCAGAGATTCTGCCAAATGAACTTTCATCTACCATCATGCTGAGTCCTCCTAAATGCCGAATTTGCGAGACGATAGAAGAAGCGACCTGTGTACCGGTGTACTTGAGAACCTCTGCTGCAACGCTAAACTCTCTCATCGCCACAGCTGGAGAGGTATGAGAAGCCTCCACCAACACCGACTCAACGGCATAACGTAAGGAGAGCGCAGAACGCAATTGCAGCTCCATACGACCTACAGCACTTTCATGCTTCAGAACGCTATCACCGGAACCTACCGTGGCTATCTTACGTATGCAAACCTCTAAAGCTGCACGCGCTGCGCCAAGATACGCAGCTGAAATAAGCGACTGAAACCAAGAAAGTGAATAGGCATGAAACTGCGTTGTGGCAGTGATATCAGCTACGCTCACAAGCTGATATGGGGCAATACTGACCTGATCAAAGTTAATTGCACGCGTATCGGTCTCCTGCAAAAAAGCAACGGGAGGAGTTGTATCGAACGCAATATTTGGATTGTCTTTCAATACGACATAAAAAAGCCCAAAACTATGATCAGAAATGGCTGCAGTAAAAAACAGAATATCGGCAATACTTGCCATCGACTGATAGCGTTTACGTCCGGTAACCACCCATCGCCCATCCACCATCACTGCGTTAAGACCAGCTTTGATTCGCCCATCCGATTGAATCGTCATATCAAAACTCGAAACTGCACACAGTAGCTTTTCATCTTGAATCATCTTGAGAAAATAATCTCGCTTCTGACGAGACTCCTCATCAAAAATCTCTGCAGTAGCAATCGTCCCTAAAGCATACTGATGCATGGTTAGCCCAACCGCTGCAGCAATATCAACCTTACCAATTTCATGCAGTAACTCAAAAGACGATCGGTAAATCTCATATGGAAGTTTTTGTCGGTCAACCATATGCGACAAAATATCAGTTTTTCGCAACGCTGAAACTGCATCCGATGAAAAAAAACGTCCTTTCCAACGCGAGCAAAAATCCCTAGCTTGAATAACTAACTTCGAGGAATTCATATCAATTTTTTCGAAAGCCAATACTTTCTCCATAGCGCACCAATGTTTCAATTCCATTATTACTATTCGCTTCAATATCAGAATCCATTACAACGGCACCTGGTTTAAAAACAAGAATTATTGTCGACCCACCAAGAGAGAAAAAACCTTTCTCTTGCCCACGTACCACACGAGTACCAGATTGGTTTAACTGGGTAATAGCGCCGACACCCAACGCTCCTACGTCAACATGCAAAACATCGCCAAAAGTGGTGGTATGTAAGAGGCTACAATCTCGTACGTTAACCGTGAACGATTTAGCATTAGCCCACAATGCATACGGATGAACAGCCTCACACAAACGCCCAGACGTCCATGTATTGCCAACCGTCGCATCATCGATATAACAAAAACGGTGGTAATCGAATGGAGCCAACCTGAGCACGATGACAGTGCCTCCCACATAAGCTTGCGCCATTTCGGCTTTTCCCAGGAGTGCTTCCAAAGTAAAGCTACGCCCCTTAACGGGAAGAACACAATCCTCTTTCATCTCATACTTAATTACACGCGCGTCTGCGGGTGAGATCAACACTCCCAACTTCATATCGATTGGCCGAGCCCCAACTCTCAGTTTCCTAGTGAAAAATTCGTCAAAACTGAGAAATGATTCTATAGGACGATCCAATTCGCTAATCTCAATATTATAGTTTTTTATAAAGCTACGAATTTTACGAGTAGATTTATTGCTACGATTCAGAATTCCATAAATATTCGAAAAAAAGCGATTTCGAAAAATAACATAACGCAATGCCACCCCAATCGGAGTGTAATACATAAACCAGAGCCAAAACTCATTAAAAACTGGCTCATTAACTATTTCAAAATGCGGATTTCGAGTTGCAATCTTTAACGGCTTTATGCGATTTGACATATTAAAAATTAACTATTTAAATTAAACATTAATTCAAATAAATAAAAAACAAAAAAAATGCAGGCGCACTCAAAGTCAAACTATCCACACGATCAAGAAACCCGCCGTGCCCAGGAAGAGAACTACCACTATCTTTAATATTTAAGTTCCGCTTAACTGCCGAGAAGCAAACATCACCAAAAACACCGGCTAACGAAACTGAAAAACCTAAAACGATAGAAATAAAAACACTCATTCTATTAATTAAATACGAAGCTAATATGAGTGACACGACGGCTGTACTCAGTGCACCACCAATAGCTCCGGCTATTGTTTTACCTGGACTAACGGAAGGGAAAATCTTCCGTTTGCCATAAGCCTTCCCCCATACGTACTGCATGACATCATTGACTACGGTCAGCAACAACAGCATATAAAATCCGCTGCCAACAATTGCGCCACCTGATGAAATAAAAGTCACCGATAGGCTCAAATTAAAAACCAAAAAAATATAGCCCCACAATAAAGTAGCGGTAGTTGAAATATAGTTACTAGTTTCACCTTTCAAAACGGAGATGCAACTAATAGACGTCGCCGCTACAACTGGAAGGATGAACAAATTTAAGCTTTGAGGGTAAAAATAGGCCATCGTATAAGTCGCGGGGATCAACATATACGCAAAAAAACACTGTGCTCTACCATGAACCCCAAGTTGAGTTATAGAGATAAACTCACGTAAGGCAAGATAACTCACTAAAGACATAGCAACCACAATTGCTGCATTCCCAAAAAGCGCGGGAACAGTAAAAAAAAGCAAGATCTTTAACCAGGTTTGAATACGTGGGCCTAACTCTTCGACAGTAGTGACACTTAGCCTCCCGCCTACCACTACCTTAACCGTATATGCAAAGCCCAAAACCGCCCATAAAATGGCTAATTCCAAAGGCATATACCTAATTAAATCGGCGGATACATATTCCATAATTTTTTGAAAATAATAAATAGCGAATTAAGAGCCAGATATAAGTTCACTATGAAAAATTGTTAAAAAATCATCTTAAATAAAAATCAAAATATCGATTAAATCTACTAATCCAATGACCCCAAGAGCATGCCACGTTTAAAGAAAAAATCTCGAGTCATGCTCAGCAGTAGTGCTTTCTTGTGAGGAAAATCAATCTCCCCTACAACAGAAAATCCAAATCGGCGCAAATAATTGATCATGCGCTCATTATCAATACGAGGCTCACACACTAGCCTCTGCGTCCTAGGCTCATCCAAGAATGCATAATGGATAAGTGATGCAAGCCAGGCCTCTACGCGATGTTCACCTCGGAATCGATCATCACCAACCAGCATATGAAGACCACGATCGTAGTCGGCCGCATCATAGTGTTGACCTACCTTGTCCTCTTTCGCCCAATAAACATCGAAATAACCAAAAGGGCAGCCATCAAATTCGCCAATCAATGGTTGTGCATGCTTATCTGCAAGCAGTGCATGTAGTAATTGATAATGAAACTCTGGCGTTCCCTGCATTCCCCAGAAAGCATTGACACGCTCATTGTTCATCCATGTATGGAGATGTATTTGATCAACATCAGGATCTAACCCTCGGAAACTCAATCGGTAGCCCAGCTGTGAAATATATCTAGAGTAAACAAAGCCGATAGGACGCTCTGGCCGTTGAGGATGCCGCAACGCGCCTGATTGCACGTAATCATCAACTCTTGGGTTGGATAGAGCACTACTTAGCCAAGCCCGTCCACACTGGAGAAAATCTTCACGCTTTACACAAAAAAAAGGGCTACCAATAGTTTCGCTAGCACTTCCCTTGATAGCCTCCATATGTAAAACATCTTCAAGGCAAAGAGCAGACGCTGAATCTATAGTGATTTCATCTGGATAAGAAGGAGCGAAAAAAGCTTCCTCAATTATGCTCAGTGTCTCATTTAGATTAGTATCTTCTTGTCGAAAATCAGTTCTAAACACATTTCCAGAAGCCTTCAATTTATTCATAGAGTCATTATAAATATCTATTAAAAATGAAAATTAAATACAAAAATTATTTAAAACGAAATATATTTTATTGACTTGTCCCATGATGATCTATTCCTATTCAGACAAAAAATATGTCTAAAGCGACAATTTCATCCGCCATGACCAAAAAAACAAGAAAACCATCTTATTTCCATTGCTATTTTTTAAAAATCATTAAGCAATGAAAATTAAATTAGGCAGCAATAAGTTTAAGCCTCAACAAACAATAAAACTTAAAATGATTTTCTATAAAATAGGTAATTAAATGAACCAAGGAAGGCCATGAGAAAAAAAAGCCTATACCACACTGACTACCAAGACATTCCCCGCTTTATTGGTGCGATGGGCAAAGAATATCCTGACGGATATATAAGCTCTGCACATAGTCATCCACGTGCACAGTTTCTGTATGCCTCTGCTGGTGTCATGGAAGTTCAGACGCACGACACACTCTGGGTTGTTCCGTCTCAGCAAGCGCTCTGGATTCCGGCGGAAACGACTCATGAAACACGCATGCGAGGGAATGTCTCGCTCCAGACCCTTTATATCGACACGACACGTTGTGCCTTAGGATCCCCGAAGCAGCCGACAATCATTCGAGTCTCTGCACTACTACGAGAACTAATCAGCCGTGCAATTGAGATGCCGCTAGAGTACGAATTGGGAGGACGCGACGAGCGGATAATTCAGCTCATCTTGCTAGAAATAGACTGGAAGGAACGTCGGCCATTATCAGTGTCACGTCCTCGAGACCCGAGACTCAAACGAATCTTTGATAGCGTGCATAAAACTCCAGCTGACGACAGGAGCCTTCAAGATTGGGCACACATTGTGGGAGCGTCCAGTCGGACACTTACCAGACTTTTCCAGGCAGAGTTTGGCTTGTCTTTCCGAGATTGGCGTCAACAAATGCGTTTACTGGCGGCGATTCCTCTTTTAACCGCAGGAATGCCTATTACCAAAGTGGCAGGGGATGTCGGATACGACACACCCAGCGCCTTTTCCCTGATGTTTCGCAAGGTCACCGGCATCACGCCAAGCCAATATCTTGCGCGCTATTGATAACGCCCTGAGACCGTCATGCTTACGACGACTCCAGACATCGTATGACATCACCCAGATCATCAACGACAGTGGCTCCTTGAGTACGCAAGGCACGACCTGATGCTGAATCAGGACTGCCAATACCAACGAACCCCAAACCAAGCGCACTCGCGACCCGCATGTCCCACAAACCATCTCCTACAGACACGACGGCCCGAGGCTTGTCCATATCATAGAGATGCATTGCACGGACTCGCGCAGCCTTGACGAGATCATCACGTGCAGCATGCTCGGACGAGGTAAGCAACGCTTCCTCCACAAAATCAATCGCAACAGCATGAAGTTTTTGTCGGCTCACTGACCGGATACCTCCCGTGGCGAACACTACGCCCCAGCGTGTCGTCTCCATAGCCTTTACGAATGTTCGGGCACCAGTAATTTCACGCAAACCGCGCTCAGCAAGCAGGACCGAAAACCGGGAACCCAAATCCCTCTCAAAACTCGCCATCTGATCTGGCGAGATCCCTGTTCGCCCATGCTCTTTCATTGCATGGGCAAAAATCCCGGTATCAGTGTGATGGGGATAGCTGCCCCAGTCGGTATTCAAATGTTCCAACATCAGTGTTTGCATGGCTCCGAGCAAGGCTTCCTGATGCATGGCAATCGAATCGGTCAACGTACCGTCGATATCAAGTATCAAAATACTGTCTTTCTTCACGGGTTGGGTGTTGGCAGTCATAGTCAATGGAAAGCATCATGCACACTCTGTAAACACGGGCACGTAGCCAAGAAAGTGCGCAAAGTAACAAGTTCTTTACTCTGACGATTCAACGTCAACACGAGTCTACGGTGACTAAGTGACTGTTGCCTATCTCGTAGTAGCCACGGAATACGCCTGATACGACAAAGTTGGTCGAGCACCAGCCAGCCCCACTTTGATCGCCAATCCTTGGCCTCACTCCACCATCAAGATCTTATTCACGTGGATTGCTACCGGACTTCGTCGCTTCGGTTACAACAGGGATATCCCCACTAGGCTGCAAAGGCCCCACGAAACTCTCCGCCTCACTCAAAGCATGCGCCAAACCGAATAGCGGTGGCAGTGCTTCGTGCTGGCGTTGGCCGGACTCGAACTCCTGCCAGACTTGGTAGGCTCGCTGGCGTTGACGCACGACTGCCTCGATCTTTTCACTGAAGATAGGATCTTTGCCACGCAAGGTGTCGAAGTCGCGCTCGGTTAGCATCAGCAGGCGGCTATAGCCCAGAGAGCGGACTTCGCCCGCATGGTCGCTATGCTCGACGACATTCACCTCGCCAATCGTCTGCCCTGTTCCCAATTCGACCAGACTGCCATCGGGCAAGGTCAGCTCCAGTGCTCCGGAAGCCACAAAGAACATGACGCGCATGCCGCCGTAGCGCAGATGAATCTTCTGGTCCGGCAGAGCCAGACGCGGGCGCAAACGTCGCGCCAGTTCTTTTTTGGCCTGCTCGGAAATGCCATCGAACATGGGCACCTGGGCAATCAACTCCATGGCACTCATGGTCATGTCCAGAGTGGGACGCTCCTCCAGATAGCGCCAGCGTTGCGTGATCTGTTTGACCAGATCCGCGTACATCTCGCTGGTAATCAGAGAGTGCGACAGCATGGTGCGATAGTGGGCTCGCTCTTGTGCCGCCGCCACTCGTGCCAGATAGGATTCCTGCAACCATTGTGCAAACACAGGGTATTGCAGCGTCAAGGAATGCAAGGCATCTTCCAGTTGCGACAGACGCAATTTATGGGCCTGCACAATCGTACCGGTGGCCTGCTGCCCCAATAAGGGAGCCAGCTCCGTTTGGGCAAACTGTATCAAACGCTGGGCCACTGACCGCTTGGCGATCAGGTTCGAGAAACGCTTGTCCAGTTCCCGGACCAGCCAGCCTTGCCGGCCAAATAGATAATGCAAGCGCAACGCATAACGAAACCCTCGGGAGTAACGCAGGTCTGATGCAATGGCGGCCTCAAAACCAGCCAAACCCGCCTGACGCACCGTATCGTTCATGCGCTCGGCCCGGCTTAACAAGGACTCGGCTGTTTTCCAGTCCACAATCTGCGATTTCAACTGCTCGTAAAACAGCTCCACTTCACGGGCCGATAGAATCGCCATGCCCATTTTCACTTTCTGCGCCTCGGTCAGGCTTTGGATCTGACCCGACGCCACACCGGCCTGACTGACCTCAAAAACGGTACACAGGCGCTCAATAACTTGTGGCTTGATTTGCTCTTGCCGACCCAGTTCCTCGGTCTTGTCGCGCAGCTCTTCCAAGGCCAGACTCACCGCCTGATCGCGCAAATGGCGCTCCAGAGGAGTCAGTTGGTTCAGACCCAAACGACGAATCAAAGGCCGCAGACTGATCCCGTTCACAAACAAAGTCAGCAACACAAAGCCCGTGGTGGCCACACCAATGAACTGGCGCACATCATGCGGGATAGCGTGTTGCTCGGTGACGGCCAAGGCCAACGCCAAGGAGACAGCACCACGCAGCCCACCCCACAGAATCACCACCCGATAGGGACGACTGACTCGGGTCCCAAAGCGGGTGCGCCCCAGCAAGGGCAACACGGCAAACACCATGACAGCCCGTGCCAGCAAGGTCACCACAAACAGCAAGGCGACCAGGCCGATCTGCATCCAGGTGATTTCAGCCATCAGGCGCGGAATCAACATGGCAGCAAACAAGAAGATCAAAGAATTGGCCAGAAAGCCCATCTGGGACCAAGAGCTGCTCAAGAGTTCAAAGGTCGCGGGCGACATGCGGGTGCGGCCTGTGGAGCCCACCACCAAACCGGAGATGACCGTGGCAACCACACCAGATACACCCAGATAGTGCTCGGACACAAAAAAGGCCAGATATGCCAAGGCAATGGTCAGCGTCACTTCCGCTGCGGGCCAGCCTCGTAACAGCACGAACAGGCCACTGGCCAGACGCCCCATCAGGAAACCCGCAACACCACCGCCCAAGAAGCTGAACAGGAAACTGCCCAGCACGGTGCTGCCACTTAATTCGCCACCGCCGGTCAACACCGCCAGCAGCACCGAGTACAAGGCAATCGAGGCCGCGTCATTGAACAGGGCCTCGCCCTCGACCAGCGTGGACAGACGTTTAGGCGCACCCACTTCACGGAAGATACCCACCACAGCGACTGGGTCTGTGGTGGCCACAATGGCGCCCAGCATCAAACAGACCACCAGCCCATAGGAAGAGGCCACGTTCAGGGCATAACCCACGGCAAAGGTACAGACCACCACGGCCACAATGGCCATCATCAAGATGGCGCCTATATCATCGAGCAACCTACGCAGGTTCATGGCCAGCGAAGTCTCGAACAGCAAGATAGGCAGGAAGGCGTAGAGGAATGTCTCGGAGGAGATGTCGAAGGCTTGCAGGGTGCTCAGAAAGTCCGACACCATCTTGGGTGCCCAGGCATGCAGATGCAACAGGATGCCCAGCGCAAAGCCGATCAGAGCCAAGAGTACGGAGTACGGCAGTCGCAAGCGTCCCGCCAAAGGCGGCATAAAGGCAACCAGCCCCAACAGGCCTGCCAACCCAAACACAAACTGCCCAATCTGCATCGCGACATCCTTTGTCATCGGCATTGAGTCTACCGGCATGTACCTACGCATTCAGGCGTGGACAGGCCAGATCGACACGGAAAATCCCCCCGCTTTCCGCATAAGGCAGAATAGCGCCTTTTCCCCGCATCACAGCCACCGAACTATCTTTTTCTCGCAAAATTTACGTTTTTTGGCCTCTGGCCCCGCACCCAGAGCCACATCTACACAAAGATACGACAGCGAGCCGGAATCTGCGCCAACGCAAATTCGCCTTTGACATAACTGGTTATACTTTCGCATCATGAATTTTCCGCGTCCCTTTCCTGCTGCGACTCGCTGGCCCCATCGTCTGGGCCTGTGCTTGTTGTTGCTGGCTGTGATGCTGCGCGGAATCGTGCCTGCGGGCTACATGCCCACGCAAAACGATCAGGGCTATGCCCTGGCCTTCTGTTTGCCTTCAGGACAAAGCCTGCCCCCTGAAATGGTGCAGCACTGGGCAGCCTTGTTGGGCGAGGACACCGCTGACCATTCGGACGAGGCTACTACCAGCGCCACCTGTCCATTCTGCGTCATGCTGCAAGCCGCGTTGACGCCCGCGCCTGTGGCTGTCGCCACACCCTTGAGCCTGGGCCACTTCCGGCCCTTCCTGCTTCCCCCGCTTGATCCCGCCCTGGCACAGGCCTTTATTCGTGGCCCGCCGGTGGGACAACGAGCCCCACCCTTTCTTCTTCCTGCCTGATTTCCCGCGTTCGGCTCTGCCGCTGCGCCTTTTCTCCTTTGCTGCTATTGCCCAAGCGGGTTTGCCGCTGGGCGACGGCTGCTCTTCGGAATTTAGTCATGAAGAAATTAGTAAACCCCGGCCTGATCAGCGCCGGTGTTCTGGCCTGTGTGCCCTCTATTGCCCTGGCCCAATCCACCGTTATCGAACAACTCAGCCCCATTGTGGTGACAGGGGTGGCTCCTGAATCTCCTTTGCAATTCAGCACCAATCCCAAACTGCCGCGCCTGCCCCTGCCCGCCAGCGACGGCACAGACTACTTGAAAACCATCCCTGGCTTTGCCGCCATCCGTAATGGCGGCAGCAACGGCGACCCGGTGCTGCGTGGCATGTTTGGCTCGCGCCTGAACGTGCTGACCAATGGCAGCTCCATGCCTGGTGCCTGCCCGTCGCGCATGGATGCGCCCACCTCCTACATTTCGCCCCAATCCTTTGATGAGCTGACCATCATCAAAGGCCCACAAAGCGTACGCTGGGGGCCAGGCGCGTCTGCCGGGACGGTACGTTTCGAGCGCAAAGCGCCTGGCTTTACCGAAAGCGATGCCACGCTGGACGCCAGCATCCTGGGCGGCTCGGCTGGTCGTCACGCAGGCAATGTGGACTTTGCCGCTGGCAATGCCTCTTACTATGCCCGCCTGACCGCCAATCAGGATCGCGCGCAAGACTACAAGGACGGGGATGGCGAGCGTGTGCCTTCACGCTGGAAAAAATGGAATACAGACGTCGCCATTGGCCTGACACCGGATGCCGATACCTTGCTGGAGTTAAGCGCAGGCACGGGTGACGGCTATGCCCGCTATGCCGGTCGTGGCATGGACGGCACCAAATTCAAGCGCGAAACCTTGGGTCTGCGCTTCCAGAAAGACATGCATGAAGGCGTACTGCGCAATGTGCAGGCCCAGTTGTATTACAACTACGCCGATCACGTGATGGATAACTACGAGCTGCGCCCCTTCAAGCCCAGCGGCGGTATGTCCATGCCTATGGCTTCCAATGTGGACCGCCTGACCTGGGGCGGCCGCTTCAGCATGGACTGGGCCTTGAGCGACGACCTGACGCTAACCACCGGCGCGGATGCCATGCGCAGCCGCCATCGCAAACGCAGCGCAATGGGGATGCAGGACTACCGTGATCAGGATTGGGTAAAAGATGCCGAGTTCGACAATATCGGCATCTTCACCGAGGCCCGTTGGGATCTGAATGACGCCAGCCGTTTGATTGGTGGTGCGCGTCTGGATTGGGCCAGCGCCCGCGATCTGCGCCCCAGCCTGGGCAGTGGCATGATGAGCAAGCCCAACCCCGGAGCCAACGAGCGCCGTCGGGAAACCCTGCCCAGTGCCTTCTTGCGTATCGAGCATGATCTGGATTCCCTGCCTTTGAGCCTGTACGCCGGTATTGGTCATGTGCAGCGCATGCCGGATTATTGGGAACTGATTTCCCCGGCCAGCGGTCCGAAAGGCAGCCCCAGTGCCTTCCTGGGGATTCAACCTGAAAAGACCACGCAACTGGATTTTGGCGCGCAGTACAAGGATGAAACGGTCTCGGCCTGGGCTTCTGCGTATATTGGCCAGATTCAAGACTACATCTTGTTCGACTACCTGCCCGGCGGCATGATGGGCAAGAAAACCCAGGCCCGCAACGTCAAGGCCCGCATCATGGGCGGCGAATTGGGTGCGGACTGGAAAGCGACGCCCAACTGGACCTTGGGCGGCAGCCTGGCCTATGCCTGGGGTCGAAATAGCACTGATGGCCGCGCTCTGCCGCAAATGCCCCCGCTGGATCTGCGTCTGACAGCGGATTATGTGCAAGGTCCTTGGTCCGCAGGCGGTGTCTGGCGCATTGTGGCCAAGCAAAATCGCTATTCGCAGGGACAAGGGAATGTGGTGGGTTACGACTTTGGGCCTACCGGCGGTTTCAGCACCTTGTCGCTGTACGGCGGCTACAAAATCAACCGCAATCTGTCTGTGACAGCCGGTGTGGATAATGTGTTCGACAAGACCTATGGCGAACACCTGAATCTGGCCGGGAACAGTGGGTTTGGTTTTGGGGCAGCAAGCCGCTTTAATGACCCTGGTCGCACCGTCTGGCTACGCGCTGCTTTGACCTTCTGATCGTTTTTGCCTGCTAGGTCAGATGGACTCAGCAGGCAAAAAGGCTGAAAAATCAGGGCAAAAAAAAGGGACACCTAGCTGGTGTCCCGTAAACATCCGCTTCAAAAGGGAGGGGAAGAGGAGAAGCCGAAGCGGATGTGCAAATGCCGAATTGCATAGGTGGCAAAAATCAGCAAATGTATTGTTTAGTCCGCGAAGATCAGCTTAAGTTCTGCCGGTTTCCCTGGAAATTTGTAACTCTTTAAAACGACTTAAACTGCTGCCGCCAAAGCGACACGCAGCTTCTTGAATGCAGCCACTTCGATCTGACGGATACGCTCTGCCGACACGCCGAATTCGGCAGCCAGATCGTGCAAGGTCGCGCCGCCATCGTCCTGCAACCAGCGGGCGCGCACGATGCGCTGCGAACGCTCGTCCAGCGTGTCGATCGCTTCTTCCAGGCCGCTGCCTTCCAGCATGTCCTGAGCACGACGTTCCAGCACACGTGAGGGTTCCTCCTGCCCTTCGTCGGACAGGTAAGAAATAGGCGCGAAATGGTCATCGTCGTCATTAGTCGGGGCTTCCAGAGCCATATCGTGACCGGACAGGCGCACCTCCATCTCACTGACGTCCTGTGGACGCACATCGAGTTCACGCGCAATCGCGTCTACCTGAGCCGTATCCAGTGTTTGTCCATCCGGACGCATGCGGCGCAGATTGAAAAACAGTTTGCGTTGGGCCTTGGTGGTAGCCACTTTCACCATGCGCCAGTTGCGCACGACGTATTCATGAATCTCGGCCTTGATCCAATGCACGGCAAACGACACCAGACGCACACCGCGTTCTGGGTCAAAGCGTTTGACGGCCTTCATCAGGCCCACGTTCCCTTCCTGAATCAGGTCGGCATGCGGCA
>JTFO01000196.1_pt1 | contig 13420 bp, 11 predicted proteins | sample 235411 | NCBI WGS metagenome assembly JTFO01 (sample SAMN03067590, study PRJNA260953) | activated sludge metagenome | biome: Sludge; feature: Wastewater; isolation source: CETP activated sludge from laboratory augmented bioreactor treating... | place: India:Gujarat | collected 2013-04
ATTGCGCAATAACACCTATTGAACCTACAATCGCAAACGGCGCTGAAACAATTTTATCCGCAATACACGCCATCATATACCCGCCACTGGCTGCCACTTTATCTACAGCAATCGTCAAAGGTAATTCAGCCGCTTTCAAACGATCCAGCTGAGAAGAAGCCAACCCATAGCCATGCACCATACCGCCCCCCGTTTCTAAGCGAAGCAGAACCTCATCTCCTGCTTGGGCCACCGCTAAAATTGCCGTCACTTCTTCTCGCAGTGAAGCCACTTCTTTCGCATCAATACTGCCATGAAAGTCGAGCACAAACAGATGAGGGGCACGCTTTTCGATTAACTCTCCCTCTTTAATCGATTTTTTCAATGCTTTCTCACGCGACTTTTGCTGCTCTTTTTCACTTTTCTTCTCCGCTTTATGGCGGGCTTTTAAAAAACTGTCGTCATGCAGATAAGACTCTAACTGCTCAACGGTTTCTTTATGCTGATCGGTTAAGTTAGTGATAACCAACTCTCCCTTCACTGCGGCCTGCTTTCCTCCAACCGATTTCACAATGACTAACACCATGACGAGCGCAACCACAACGGTCACAATCTTGGCTAAAAATAAACCGTACTCTAATAAAAATTCCAATGTACTCATCCTCTTCAATGCGAATTGGTGTATTGTAACCATCTTGTCACGAAGACGAAAAGCAAATCATAACAATAAGGAAACGTAGCGTGGATTATTCTGTTTCTGTTGACACCTTAAAAAACAAAGTGATTTTAGTCACTGGTGCGGGAGATGGCATTGGCAAACAAGCCGCCCTCACCTATGCTGCTCACGGCGCAACAGTCATATTATTAGGCCGAACGGTGAAAAAACTTGAAAAGACTTATGATGAAATTGAAGCAGCAGGATACCCTCAAGCGGCGATTGTACCTTTAGATATGCTCGGTGCCACTAAGCAACACTACTTAGACATGGCCGAAACCATTGAAGGTCAATTTGGTCGATTAGATGGCGTACTGCACAGCGCTGGCCTACTCGGCGTACTTAGTCCATTTGACCAGATTGGTGAAGATACCTTTAATGAAGTGATGCAAGTGAATGTCAAAGCCCAATTTATGCTCACCCAAGCCATACTCCCTTTGTTAAAAAAGACTGAAAATGCACGCCTAATTTTCACCAGCTCAACCGTGGGTCATAGTGGACGCGCTTTTTGGGGCACCTATGCAATCTCGAAATTTGCAACAGAAGGGATGATGCAAGTGCTTGCTGATGAATTATCGGAAACCACGATTCGGGTCAATGCCATCAATCCGGGTGCCACCCGAACCGGAATGCGGGCTAAAGCCTACCCGGCTGAAGATGTCAATCAGTTAAAAACGCCCGAAGAGATCATGCCTCTCTATCTGTATTTAATGGCACCAGAAAGCCAATCTGTACATGGCCAATGTATCGATGCTCAGCCTAAACACTAATACTGATAGGATAAAGATAATAAAAAAGCCTTGCTTTCCTGCAAGGCTTTTTTATTACGCTAAAGTGGCGCGTAACCTATCTTGAACGGCTTCCACCAGCAGATCGGGTTGAAATTTAGAAATAAATCGATCACAACCCACTTTTTGCACCATAGACTCGTTAAAACTGCCACTTAATGAAGTATTTAACGTGATATAAAGATCTGACATCCGAGGATCATTGCGCACTTCATACGTCAAACGGTAACCATCCATCTCTGGCATTTCAGCATCGGTGATTAACATTAATAGCTCTTTATTAATATCTTTACCTTCATCGCACCACGATTTAAGTAAATTCAATGCCTGCAAGCCATCCCAACATTCTATAATATTGAGTCCAAGCTGAGATAACGTTCCTTTTATCTGGCTTCTCGCTGTCGCAGAATCATCCACAATCAAAATATTTCGTCCGACCATTTCACTCAGTAGATCATGATCCAGCACTTCTTCAGAAATAGAGACGTCATAATCGATGATTTCAGCTAAGACTTTCTCAACATCAACCACTTCAACAATGTGATGTTGATCTTGCTCTTTAATATGAGTAATCGCGGTTAGATAGTTGGAACGACCCACCGATTTAGGAGGCGGTTGAATTTCTGTCCATGCGGTATTAATAATATTACGTACCTGCCCCACCAAGAACCCCTGCACCGTACGGTTATACTCGGTAATGATCAGATTTTGTTCTTGATTCTCAAGACGAGAAGGTGGAAAACCGATCGCTTGGCGTAAATCAATCACAGGGACAGCTTCACCACGTAAAGAAGCTACACCAATAATATTTGGATGCGAACCTGGCATCTTTGTGGTCGGTGGTACTTTAATGACTTCACGAACTTTGAAAACATTAATAGCGAAGATTTGTCGACTATTCAAACTAAACAGCAACAGTTCTAGGCGGTTTTCTCCCACCAAATTGGTCCGTTGATCGACCGTGTTTAAGATACTCGACATACAAAATCCCACCAATAGAAAAGCATTATCGCTTTACAGTATATACCTAAACCGTCGTAAGGTATTTAGATACACACACAAATTTAAGTGACAAATGTAAACGCTCACAGAGAAAAAACGAAGCAAAAATTACCCTTCGACCACCTTCATCAGTAATAAACCATCGTACAACGCTTGTTTTATCAATGCAGCCCCCGGCATCGTGGCCTGTTTATAGAAACGCGATTCTAGCAATTGAAGGTCTTGATGATAAACCGGTAAACTTTGCTCCTCAATACAACGTTGGATAGCTGGGTATAGCACACTTTTCGCTTGGTTGATGACACCACCAACCAAAACTTTCTCCGGATTAAATAAATTAATCACAATCGCAATCGCAGCCCCAAGATAACGGCCTAATTGTTCGATCACTTCAACAGCCAGTTGATCGCCTTCCGCCGCCGCTAAACAGATATCTTCAATGGTGATCTCAGGTTTCTCTGCTAGTGAGGTTTCCTCTCCTAAAGCAATGCGAATCGCCACTTGCTCTCGGATTGCTTGGGAACTGGCAACGGTTTCCAAGCAACCAATATTACCGCAATGACAACGTTTCCCTTGTGGATCAATCTGGATGTGGCCTAATTCGCCGATATTACCATGACGACCTTGTAATACCCGTCCATCGACAATAATTCCCGCCCCTAAACCATGATGGATGGAAATTAATACGGAATTATCCACATCTTGTGAGTGCCCGAATAACTTTTCTGCTAACGCCCAAGCCCGAGTATCGTTGGCAACAAAAACAGGAAGCCCCGTTGCTTTATAAATTTCCGGCCCGAGAGCCAGGTTTTCAACATTGTAATGTGGCATCTGTAGCACAATGCCCTGCTCTGAGTTAACCAGCCCAGGTAAAGTAATAGCAATACTGGTTACACGATCCAACTGAGCGGAATAGGTTTGAAAAAACTCTTCAATTTCAAATAATAGCCGAGCCAATACGTCGTCTTGATCCATTTCATGAATATCGATTTTGGTGTCAATCAACACCTCACCACCCAACTCATGCAAGGCAATTGTGAGGTAGCCTCGCCCAAGGCGCATGGATAAAAACTGCCAACCTTCATTATTGGTTTGCAATCCGACCGCAGGACGACCACGACTGATCGCTTCTTGCACTGTCGTTTCATGGATCAGATGAGCATCGATCAACTCACGAGTAATTTTCGTAATACTCGCGGGGGCTAACTGACTCTCTTTTGATAAATCGATACGAGAGATCGGACCTTTTTGATCAATGAGTTTATATACACGGCCAGCATTGACCTGTTTGATATGATCAATATGGCCTGGTTGAGCCATGTACATGGTGCACTCCAAAATTCAACAACCTGTCAATTTTTTTACTTTGCGAACTAATTGTGAAGCGCTTTGGTGAATAGCCGTGACAAGCATCACGCATATAGATAGAAGTTTGTGTTTTTAGTCAAAGAGTGCGCAATAAGATCCCATCAATATGACTAATAAAGATCTTTTTTTCCTAAAAAAATTAATAGGTTTTCTCTTTATTTTCTGTATGTAACACATCAAAACCTCTTCATTCTAATGCTTGAGATTCAACTATACTGACTTCAATACCATACCGTTTGCTGGAGATACCGATGAGTCCCGTCTTAAGAAAAACAAAAATTGTCGCCACATTAGGACCTTCTACGGATAAAGGAGAGGTATTAGAAACACTGATTCATTGTGGCGTGAATGTAGTACGAATGAATTTTTCACATGGAAATGCCGAAGATCATCGAACACGAGCGAATAAAGTCCGTGAAATTGCAAAAAAATTAGGAAAAAATGTAGCGATATTAGGCGATTTACAAGGTCCAAAAATACGGATCTCTACCTTTAAATACGGAAAAATTCTTTTAAATGAGGGTGATCTTTTTATTCTGGATGCTCAACTTGAACCCAACGAAGGCTCAGAAAGTGTGGTCGGCATTGATTATAAAACCCTACCAAATGATGTAAAAAGTGGCGATATACTGCTCCTTGATGATGGACGAGTTCAGCTGCAAGTTACGGAGGTTAAAGAAAGCCAAGTTTTTACTCGAGTACTGATTGGTGGCCCTTTATCAAACAATAAAGGAATCAATAAAAAAGGAGGCGGTCTCTCAGCCGAAGCTCTGACCGAAAAAGATAAACGAGATATTTTGCTGGCGGCTGAAATTGGCGTCGATTATTTAGCGGTCTCTTTTCCTCGTAATAGCCAAGATATGGATTATGCACGAAAACTGGCCCGAGAAGCGGGGCTACAGGCCCGTTTAGTCGCTAAAGTTGAGCGAGCGGAAACGGTCTCTTGTGATGAAAATATCGATGATATTATTCGCGCTTCTGATGTCATTATGGTTGCTCGAGGTGATCTCGGTGTTGAAATTGGCGATCCTGAACTCATCGCGGTTCAGAAGAAATTAATTTACCGAGCAAAAGCCTTAAATAGAGTGGTTATTACCGCGACACAAATGATGGAGTCGATGATAACCAACCCGATGCCAACTCGAGCCGAAGTCATGGATGTAGCAAATGCGGTCTTAGATGGCACAGATGCGGTGATGCTTTCAGGGGAAACCGCCGCAGGGAAATACCCAATAGAGACAGTCAAAGCCATGGCCGATGTTTGTATTGGGGCAGAAAAAATGATTGAAGCCAACCAGCAAAACTATCGAATCGATCGTGCGTTTCAAACAGAAGAGGAAGCCATCGCTATGGCTACCATCTATACCGCCAACCACCTTGAAGGTGTTGCAGCCATGGTCACGCTCACTGAATCAGGCCGAACGGCATTAATGACCTCTCGACTCAATTCTCTCTTGCCCATTTTTGCAATGTCGCGGAATGATAGTGCGCTAAATCGCTGTGCTTTATACCGTGGCGTCATCCCTTTTTCTTTTGATAGTAACCATACGGAAGGGATGATAGTGGCACAATCGGCATTACAGGCACTAAAAGAGCAAGGCCTTCTCGAATTTGGTGATTTAGTCATTATCACTCAAGGAGACATTATGGATGTCGAAGGTACGACCAATTGTATGCGTATCATTCCAGTGCTGTGATAAACATGCTGTCAATCAAAAAATTGGGAAGGTGTTGAGCAAACGGTTTGCCGCTGTTCAGCGTCTTCTTTTGCCGCTAAAAAAGTCTCAATAAATTCATAGCCAGCCTGTAGTCCTAACTCATAGTCATGCAATAAATCATCATGACGGCTCAGCAATGAACTAGACTTCAGTGGTTTACTAGGCACGATTTGTACAATAAAGACATCGTCTGGCGGTGAATGTAAAAAATCACTGGTCAAAGCATAAGTCTGGTAGTGAACCATCAACATGTCTGCCAGCCCCGAATCAAACTTATTACCTAATAAGTGACTCAACCGATAAATATTATCCGCACCAAACAGCCAACGCCCACCATTTAAAACTTCTAGATGTGGATGATCTTGTTTCAACTGCTGGGACTTAACTATCTGCTGCTGAAGAAATCCTTTCCAATCCTGCTTCCAATTCAATAGCGTATTTTGCCAATGGGTCTGAATGGAATTAAACGACTCTCTCAACCACGGAACTTGCCCCCCACTAGGAACATTTTTCAGTACATTTTGCTGACTCTCTTCATCCAGTGTTTCTGTCCTGATCACCGTGATAAAACGTGCCTCTTGTCGCCATGCCTCTTGCACCGGAATCGAAGCGGAGACACCACCATCAATATAATTCTGCCCCCCTAATGACACATTGTTCGTATATAACCCAGGAATGGCACACGTTGCTGTCAAAATTTCTCGCCAGTCATTCCCCAGCATGGGGAAATAAGCATCTTTTAAAGAAATGAGATCCGTCACTGCTGCGAAAGCTTTTCGGGTGCCAAGTGTTGAACGCCCCATGTCTAAATCTAAGCGATAGGGATAATGACAAATTTTGTCTAGCGCCCAATCTAAATTAAGCGGCTGTTTACGGCGAATATAACTAAACAGATGAAAGAATTGTGGATCGGTGGTCAATTCAAGAATAAAAGCTTTACCTAAGCCATGCTGACGGCAAAGATAAGCACACAAATTAAGCGCACCCGCAGACGTGCCATAGAATTCATGAAATGGATCAAAATTGGATAAGATAAAGGCATCTAAAACACCTGCGGTAAAGATCCCTCTTTGTCCTCCCCCTTGAGTAACTAACGTATTCTTGCCTGTAACAAATTTTGAGAGTCGATGAAGATCGACCCTCTTTTCTAGATCAGAAATGGTACCACTGTTCACCATAGGCGAACCCTTCTTGATGATTAATAAGCAATCGCAATGACTCCGTACCCAATTAAGATAACAAAGACGGTTGCTGTAATCACTAAAGCATACTTAAGATCGCGTTCCATAAACACCTCCTTTTTAGTCTATACCCAAATAACTTTCCACCGCGTAGAGGGACGATACCGAAATCCTCTTAAGATAACGTCAATAACAAAATTGAAACCCAAAAGGTGACGGATAGCTCTACCACAAAAAGTTATCATAGGATAACTAACTAATAACATTTGATTGATACTTATACAATCATTGTGGTTTTTATAGCGACAAATATGAAGTTGTTATCACACTAATCAAGAGATAACTCAGCCACTCTTTTTCTGAGGTGGGCAAAAATAAAGCCACCAAAGCAATATCATCGATAATAAAGCCAGTCTATTGGAGCCATTCTCTGATGTCTGTCTATTTTTTAGTCACTTCTTCTATGAATCTATACAGTTTTATTCGTTAGCTATTATGCTCAGACCAGTTAATCCATTCATTAAGTTCGATAAATCACAAATATATAACTATATTTATCTCAATTATTCTTTTTTTAACCTATTCGAGAAGCATAAAGTGATGTTTACATTCTATTGCTATCTCCAACATATAACTGTAGTCTCTTAACCAATGCGAAGCTGATTATTTCAGACCACGCAAACACACATCGATATATTTAGAGTAATATTCTGAGTTCTTGGTACTCTGGAGAGAGATAAACCTAGGTTTAACTCAACAATGGAAGATGAAACAATAATTTAACAACTAGACCAGATTCAAATCTGGCTAATTGGCCAGGGATAGAAGGCCTGCTATACGTCCCAGATGCATTTAAGCTGAGGAACTGCTCGCTTCTATTCACTATCTGTCTTCTATGAATACACCAGTTTATTAGGAAGCTTCATACCTCAGGGAAGTGATAAGGAGTTAATGATGAAGCGAGAACAATGGGGGTCCCGAGCAGGGTTTATATTAGCTGCGGTCGGTTCGGCGATTGGATTAGGGAATATCTGGCGTTTCCCCTATATGGCCTATGAAAACGGAGGCGGTGCATTTTTCATCCCTTACTTATTTGCTATGTTAACGGCAGGGATCCCTTTTATGATCCTCGAATTTAGTATGGGACAAAAAAATCGCGGCTCAGCACCCACAACCTTAGCGAAAATTCATTCGAAATTTGAATGGCTTGGTTGGTTTCAAGTGGGTATCGCAGCGGTTATTGGCGTCTACTATGTGGCCGTCATTGGTTGGGCCATTTCTTATTTTGGTATGTCTTTCACACAAAGTTGGGGGGCTGACACCAATACGTTCTTCTTTAGTGAATACCTCAATCTTGGTGATAACTCTCCAACACAGCTTGGCTCTATTCAATGGAAGATAGCCCTTGCAATGGCCATCGCTTGGGCGATTACTTATGCAGCGATTGTTGGTGGCGTTAAATCAGGGATCGAACGTGCATCGAGAATTATGATGCCTATCCTATTTATTATGGTTCTACTGTTGATTGCTCGGATGATTTTCTTACCAGGCGCATTAGATGGTGTGAACTATATGTTCGAGCCCGATTTCAGTAAAATCTGGGATGTAAAAGTATGGGCTGCCGCTTATGGGCAAATCTTCTTTACCCTAAGTATTGGTTTTGCCATTATGCTGGCCTATTCAAGCTATCTTCCTGAAAAATCAGACATTACCAACAATGCGTTTATGACGGTACTGATTAACTGTGGGTTTTCTATCTTGGCTGGTATCATGATTTTCTCAGTATTGGGATACATGGCACAAGAGCAAGGAAAACCGCTAACAGAAGTGGTTTCTGCTGGGGTAGGATTAGCCTTCGTGACATTGCCTGCGGCCATTAATCTATTACCGATCCCTTATATTTTAGGCCCTCTGTTTTTCTTAGCACTGGTTGTCGCTGGCTTAAGCTCTCACATTTCTATTCTTGAAGCGGTAACCTCAGCGATTATCGACAAACTGGGCTGGAGCCGTAAAAAAGCGGCAAATATTGTCATTGGTTCAGGATTTGTGATTTCAATGGCTTTTGCAACCAATGGCGGCTTATTATTACTTGATTTAGTCGATCATTTTGCCAATAACGTGGGCATTATGACAAGCTGTCTCGTAGAGTTAATCTTAATGACATGGCTAATGAAAGTTTCGGATGCACGTAAATACGTTAACTCTATTTCCGATTTTTCGGTGGGCATATGGTTTGATATCTGCCTACGTTTTGTTTCCCCTGTGGTTCTGGCAATTATCGTCGCCACCAAGCTCAGAGCACTATTCACGGAAGGCTATGGAGGTTACGACCTTACTCTAGGATGGGCAATGATCCTTCTCTTACTCGTTATTGGCGTCATGATTAACTTAATCAATCGTAAGGAAGCATACTAATGACAACAAGTGCAATTATCATGATGATCATCGGTCTAGGAATAACTTGGGGCGGTGCAATCATTTGTATTAAAAAAGCGATGGCAAAACAGGCATAATCGTCGTTTTTATCAAAAAAAGTCAGCCATTATCTTATGGCTGACTTTTTTAAAACCGATAGATTGCCCCCACTGCGCCGCCAAGTTGTAACTCCGTGCCAGAATACATATTTAATTCCGGATGTACTTGCCCATAAAGATTAAAATTGGCATTTACTGGCCAATCAATACCAAGCGGTACACGTACCCCAAAATCATCATCCCATTCAGCCCACACCCCAACGCCAACATACCAATCAAAGGGAATATCTGCCCGATCAAAGCTTCCTCGCTTTGCAAGATAATCAAATGCCGCACCATCATTTCCGACAATAAATCGATATTGATCATTGGCTTCTAGCACGACACTAAGTTGCTGATCCATCGCCATCCCGGCTTTAACATTGAGCTCCGATTGAGCATAAGCATAACCGGAAATACCGAGTATCAATGTAACTATCCCTACTTTCTTCATCAATTCTTATCCTATCTTACAATGGCTATGTACAGGCACATCATATTACTCACACAAATATTGCACCTAGTAAAGAATACCAGCACTTTATCGAAAGACTTTAAAAACGATGTCAATACCGGGTAAAGGAAAGCCAAATCTCATGTAGGTTTTACATTGAGTAAAGCCCCTTCACCACCAAGCAAAGTGTTTACATTCCCTAAAAGAAGTGAAATGAACATAATAAAACTAGAGGCATATAAAAAGGAGGCCGAAGCCTCCTTATTTATAGGGGAAAGAAAAGTAAGAATTAACCGTGGTTACGGATCCATTCATCCATTTCTGTTTTTAGGTTATCAGACTTAGTACCAAAGATAGCTTGTACACCGCCAGAAACAACCACAACACCAGCTGCACCAAGTTGTTTTAGTTTCGCTTGATCAACCGCTTCTGTCTTAGCAACAGAAACGCGTAGGCGAGTAATACATGCATCTAAGTTAGTGATATTTTCTTTACCGCCGAAAGCTGCCACTAATTCACCCGCTAATTCTGAACCAGTAGACGCGCTTGCATCAGCAGATTCATCTTCACGACCCGGTGTTTTTAGATCTAAAGAACGAATGACAAAAGTAAACACAACATAGTAAAGCACTGCGTAGGCAATACCTAGGCCAACAAGCAGTAACATATTCTCAGCACGTGGTGATTGAACAACAAAGTCAATAAAACCGTTTGAGAATGTGTGACCGTGTACCACACCTAGAGCGTTGGTTAGCACATAAGCTAGGCCGGCTAATACCGCGTGAACAGCATACAGTACAGGAGCAATGAATAGGAATGAGAACTCAATAGGTTCAGTAATCCCCGTTAAGAACGAAGTCAATGCCGCAGACGCCATGATACCCATGATTTTTGCACGGTTTTCTGGCTTCGCACAATGTGCAATAGCAAAAGCCGCAGCAGGAAGACCAAACATCTTAAATAGGTAACCACCAGCAAGTTGACCAAAACCATTACCAGCCGCACGAGACGCATCGTTTGCCGTCAGGAAGCACGTCATGATGCCGCGAGCAGGCTCACCTGAGTTAGTCACACATGAACCCGCTTCATAGAAGAAAGGTACGTTCCAAATGTGGTGTAAGCCAAATGGGATTAATGAACGTTCAACAATGCCGTAAATACCGAATGCCGTTACTGGGTTCTGGTTCGCTGCCCAATCAGAGAAAGCAGCAATCGCATTACCAACAGGAGGCCAAATGAACGAAAGAACAAGACCTAAAGCAATAGAGAGGAAACCAGTGATGATAGGTACTGCACGTTTACCAGCAAAGAAGCCTAAATATTCTGGTAGTTGGATTTTATAGAAACGGTTAAATGACCAAGCCGCTACACCACCCGCTAAAATACCGCCAAGTACGCCGGTTTCAATACCATCGACGCCCATTACATCGGCCATCACTTTCAGTGTGGCGACCATAATACCATAGCCAACGATAGCAGAAAGACCCGATACCCCATCGTTATTGGTAAAACCTAATGCCACACCAACAGCAAATAGCAGAGCCATTTGGCCGAAAACTGAACCACCGGCTTGTTCCATTAGGTGAGAAACCACCTCTGGCAACCAACTAAAGTTAGCTGCCCCCACACCAAGCAAAATACCTGCAACAGGTAAAACTGACACTGGAAGCATCAGAGCCTTACCTACTTTTTGCAGGTTAGCAAAAGCGTTTTTAAACATGTTTATGCTCCTGATTAAGTTATTAGAATTTTTTGGGTTCTAACGGCACACCCCCGTAGCCTAAATGTTAGCACCCAATGAAAATGTAACCACAAATGTATTATATTTTCCGCCTCTAAATATATCTTGATGCCCCTCAAACTTTCTAGTTAGTTAAGAAATTTAGTTTCAAAGTAATAGACAGATCACAAACCATTTCATGGTTTTAGCAGCAGACAACATAACATAACCACATGATTTATAATAAAAAATATCACCTTCAATTAATTTCGATAAGTAAATAAAATAAATGCCATTGTTATTTTTCGTAACAAAATTACATTTTTCGCATTACTGCTTCAAAAAACAACAGATTCAGTAAACAAGTCTAAAAATAGAACAAAACATAAGAGTTCACACACAAAAACCGATTTACACCGCTTTATTAGCCACTTTTTTGATTTCTATCGCAAAAAAAGATCTTGGAAATTTTTACTGGTTTTTTCAGCAACCTCATGTAGTGCAACTCCTTTCAACTGGGCGATATAAGCTGCCACCTCAACCACATAGGCGGGTTGATTCTCTTTTCCCCGATGCGGTACGGGCGCTAAATATGGAGAATCCGTTTCAATCAGCAGCCGATCAAGAGGTAACTGTTTAACCACTTCTTTCAGTTCCGTTGCTTGACGAAAGGTTACAATTCCAGAAATTGAGATATAAAAACCCAACTCCATAGCCGCTTCAGCAAAGGGGAGATCTTCAGTAAAACAGTGAATTACCCCACCACATCGCTCAGCTCGCTCCTGCCTAAGTATAGACAAGGTATCTGATCGTGCATGCCGTGTGTGGATGATTAAAGGCTTATTAAGTTCTACCGCAACCTCAATATGCTGAGAAAATCTCAATTTCTGTAAATCTGCCGTTTCTGGCTGATAGTGGTAATCCAACCCGGTTTCCCCAATAGCCACCACTTTTGAATGATTAGCATAGCGACGAAAACGGTCGAGTTCAAAATCACTCAGTACATCAAGAGGATGAACGCCACAGGACGCATAGACTTGCTCATAGGGTTCAATCATTTCTAACATAGAAGGAAAAGAATCTAGGGTGACACCAACCGAGAGAAACTGCTTAACCTTTGCTTGCTCAGCTTTAGCAATCACATCATCGATGCTTTCATGGCACTCTTGATAATTGAGTTTATCGAGATGGCAGTGTGAATCTACAAACATGAATCCTCATTAAATTTTAATAGCCAATCGGTGATTAACAACTCAGCATTCAAGCCACTAAATAAACGTAGCTGTTCTATCAGCTTAACCAAGCTCTCTGCCTGTTGCTGTAAAAGTGCCAAAGAAATCGTAGTGGAAACGCTCTGACTGCCCGGTGTGAAATAAGAATCCATGATTCCAAAAGTGACTTTTTGGGCATCGGTTAGTAAAAACCAGATCCACTTTAAATACGTTAATGGTTTAGCACTAAGCCATTGACTACAAGCAAGTAAAGACGATAGATCGCCTTGTAAGGCTGATAAAAATAGCGTTTCAACCTCGAGGTAATGCTTAATATCACCAGACGCCATTGCCTCTTTCGTCACCAATGGGGAATGACTACAGATATGGGCAGCATAATCAGGGATGGGATCTCGACATTCCAATGCTAACCACTCATTTACCACTTGGGGTGTTGGCTCCGGAACTACAATCTTCTGACATCGGCTGACTATCGTAGAAAGCAACTGGTTTATGTTCACTGTCAATAAAACAAAAATACATTTTTCCGCAGGTTCTTCGAGCGTTTTTAATAATGCGTTTGCCGCTGATTCATTCATCGCTTCTGCAGGCTCAATGACAATTAGCCGAAATCCAGATAACTGAGAAGACTCCTGCGCTAAACGGTTTGCATAACGAATTTGATCAACGGTAATATTTTTTCCTGCTTTCTCTGGACGAATAAGATGGTAATCAGGATGGCTTTCGGAACGCATCAGTTCACACCCATGA
>JTFO01000175.1_pt1 | contig 13360 bp, 10 predicted proteins | sample 235411 | NCBI WGS metagenome assembly JTFO01 (sample SAMN03067590, study PRJNA260953) | activated sludge metagenome | biome: Sludge; feature: Wastewater; isolation source: CETP activated sludge from laboratory augmented bioreactor treating... | place: India:Gujarat | collected 2013-04
AAATGTTTTGACTCCGAGTTCTGGAATCGTGACTCGGTATGACGCACGGAAGGTCAGCTCTTTTTCTGCTGCTCGAGTATTTTGATAAAGCGACAGTGTTCGTTCACTGGTACTTTCACTCATTAAATGTAGGTTAGGTGTTTCTGCAGAAGGCGTAACCAGTTGAATTTCATTCATACGTAGTTGCCTTTGCACCATTCGAGTAAAGGTACTGTATTGGTCATAGCTGGTTAACGACATCGTACTGAGTGTTTCTGGGATGTCATAATCCCCACGGAGATGAAAACCACAGCCGGAAAGTAAGGCTGTTGTCAAAAGAAGCAATGGTAATGTTGATATCGAAGAAAATTTAAAACGCATGGGTTGCTGGTTCTCATGAGTGAGTTTACTTATCTAAACCGACCCTTTGGGTCGGCTGAGATAAGTAAACAGGGCGGTATGCCCTGTTTACAGACCATCATTAGGTCAATTAGTTCGCTACAATATTGAGTAGCTTACCTGGTACATAGATCACTTTGCGAATAGTTAAGCCATCGGTGAATTTCTTAACGTTCTCATCTTGCAAGCCTAATGCTTCTACTTGATCTTTGCTGGCATCCGCAGCGACGGTAAGTTTTCCACGTAACTTACCGTTAACTTGTAAAACGATCAGTTTTTCATCTTCAACTAATGCAGCTTCATCGTAAGTTGGCCAAGCGGCATGATCAATGTCTGTTTCACCCAAGGCTTGCCACATTTCAAAACAGATATGGGGAGCGATAGGGTAAAGCATCACGGTAATGGCTTTTGCTGCTTCATCTAAAATTGCACGATCTTGTTCTGACTCTTGTGGCGCTTTAGTGAGCTTATTCATCAACTCCATCACAGCAGCGATGGCTGTGTTAAAGGTTTGACGACGAGCAATATCATCCGTCACTTTAGCAATGGTTTTGTGAACATCACGACGTAGCGCTTTTTGGTCTGTATTTAAAGTTGCAGGGTTAACGCTTACCGCCGCTCCTTGAGCGGTATGTTCGGCAACCAGTTTCCAAACACGTCTTAGGAAACGGTTTGCCCCTTCCACACCAGACTCTTGCCATTCTAGTGTCATATCGGCTGGTGAGGCGAACATCATAAATAGACGTACCGTATCTGCGCCGTATTTATCTACCATTTCTTGTGGGTCGATACCGTTGTTTTTTGACTTAGACATCTTAATCATGCCTGAGTGTTCAACTGGGCGGCCTTGGTTATCTATCGCTGAAACAATGCGACCTTTTCCATCACGTTCTACTTTGACTTCGGTGGGGGCAACCCACTCTTTGGTGCCTTTTTCATTGGTGTAATAGAAGGCATCGGCCAATACCATGCCTTGACACAATAGCTGTTTGAATGGCTCATCAGAAGTGACATAGCCTGCATCACGGAGCAGTTTATGGAAGAAGCGAGAGTAAAGGAGATGCATACAAGCATGTTCAATCCCACCGATGTATTGATCCACCGGTAGCCAGTAGTTGGCTTTTGCAGGATCAAGAATATCATCTGCTTGTGGTGAACAGTAACGAGCGTAGTACCAAGAAGATTCCATAAAGGTATCAAAGGTGTCCGTTTCACGAAGTGCAGGTTCACCATTAAAGGTGGTTTCTGCCCAGGTTTTATCGGCTTTAATCGGGCTGGTTACTCCATCCATAGTGACATCTTCAGGCAGAATTACTGGCAGTTGATCGGCAGGAACTGGGTGGACTTGACCATCTTCGGTCGTCACCATTGGAATGGGGGCACCCCAATAGCGTTGACGAGAAACGCCCCAGTCACGTAGGCGGAAATTGACTGTTTTAGTGCCTTTACCTTCGGCTTCTAGCTTAGCTGAAATTGCATCAAATGCAGCTTGGAACTCAAGTCCGTCAAATTCACCAGAATCAAATAAAATGCCTTTTTCGGTATAGGCTTCTTGGCTAATATCGAGTTCAGAACCATCGGCTGGCTTAATCACGGGAACAATGTCCAAGCCATACTTGGTTGCAAATTCATAATCACGTTGATCATGAGCGGGAACCGCCATGACGGCTCCCGTGCCATAATGCATTAATACGAAGTTGGCGATATAAATAGGTACTTCACGGCCATTTAAAGGATGGATAGCGGTTAATCCCGTTGCCATACCTTTTTTCTCCATGGTCGCTAATTCTGCTTCTGCAACTTTGGTATTTTTACATTCGTCGATAAATGCAGCCAGTTGTGGGTTGTTGGCCGCTGCTTGGACCGCTAGAGGGTGCCCTGCTGCGATAGCAACATAAGTCACACCCATTAGTGTATCTGGGCGTGTGGTATACACTTCTAAATCTTGATCGTTATCTTTAACCTGGAATTTTAGATCGACCCCTTCTGAACGGCCAATCCAGTTACGCTGCATGGTTTTGACCATTTCTGGCCAACCCTCTAAGTTATCGAGATCATCCAATAACTCTTGTGCATAGGCAGTGATCTTAATAAACCATTGTGGGATTTCTTTTTGCTCAACGGGCGTATCACAGCGCCAGCAGCATCCATCTTCTACTTGTTCGTTAGCAAGAACGGTCTGATCATTGGGGCACCAGTTAACGGAAGAGGTTTTCTTATACACTAAGCCTTTTTCATACAGCTTTGTGAAAAACTCTTGTTCCCAGCGGTAATATTCAGGTCGGCAAGTCGCAAATTCGCGGCTCCAATCATAGCCAAAACCTAATAACTTGAGCTGGTTTTTCATGTATTGGATGTTTTCATACGTCCAAGGCGCTGGCGCAGTTTTATTTTTGACGGCTGCGTTTTCTGCTGGTAGGCCAAATGCGTCCCAACCAATGGGCTGCATGACGTTTTTACCTTGTAGACGCTGAAAGCGGGAGATCACATCACCGATAGTGTAGTTACGCACATGGCCCATGTGCAGTCGACCACTGGGATAAGGGAACATAGAAAGACAGTAGAATTTTTCTTTATTTGGGTCTTCACTTACAACAAAGGTGTTATTGTTGTCCCAGTGCTGTTGAACTTTCTGTTCAATATCTTGCGGGTTATATTGCTCTTGCATCGATGACATCCGGTTATCTTGGAATTTGTGAGTTCTGTTCGAACAGGTACTAATAGATCGACATAGAATACCTAAAGCAGCACAGCACAACAATAGCCAATCGGTTTTGAGAGAGGTGACTTATGAGAAAAGAGAAAACGGGCTATGAAGCGTTATTGGAAGAAGTGGTGGAAACCCTCAAACAAAGTCCAGAAGAAGTTGACCATATTATAGAGACATCCGGCAAAGTGGTGGCAGCCGCCAACGATTTAACCAAAGATGAATTGGCATTAATTTCAGCCTATGTTAAAGCCGATCTAAAAGCCTTTTCTGAGGAATATGAACAAAGTAAAAATAGTCCCTTCTCTTTAATGATTGCCAATACATTGTGGCAAGGGCTGCTGGAAATCACCGATAAAACCAAAGTAGAGTGGGTAGAGTTATTTCAAGATCTGGAACATCAGGGGATCTATCAGGCAGGAGAGATGATTGGTTTAGGTATTTTAGTCTGTGAAAACTGTGCTCATAAGGTGGAATATAACCATCCGACCGAGATTGTGCCATGTACGCACTGTGGGAATACCCTGTTTAGCCGCCAGCCATTACAGCCATAAGTCAATCCCCTCGAGCGAATGGCTTGAGGGGCGTCAGCTTTGCTTAGTGGCGACGAGTGACCAGAAAACTTATCGCTAAACTTAAGCTACACCATATATAGAGTGGCCAGCTTCCCCAGCGATAATACGGTGTTTGTCCTCGAGTTGGGGTGATTTCTGCTCTGAGCACTCCCGTTTCAAACTGCGGAAGTTGATGAGTTATTTTACCGTATTGATCCGTGATTGCGGTGACACCATTGTTGGTTGATCGAACCAAGGGTTTACCCAGTTCTAAGGCTCGCATTCGAGCAATCTCCATATGTTGAAGAGGCCCGTTTGATCGACCAAACCAAGCATCATTGGAGAGTGTCAGTAAAAAATCCGTATGCTCTGTTACGTTTGTTCTTAGCTGCTCATTAAAAATGATTTCATAACATAGTGCAGGTGCAAAGGCATAATTTGCAGCGAAGATATTTGGCTGAACATATTCTCCCCGGCTAAAAGATGACATGGGTAAGTTAAATAATGGGGCTAAAGGTCTGAGCCACTTCTCTAATGGTACAAATTCACCAAATGGCAATAAGTGATGCTTATGGTAGCGGTGTTCAACGTCGTAACGGTAATCACCATAGGGGGTATTACCTAACGCCAATACGCTATTAAAGTATTGGCCTTGTTCGTTGTAGTTCAAAATACCGGTAATCACCGCGCTCTTATTCATTCGAGCTGCTGAATCTAAATTACTGAGATATGGACCTAACTCTAACTCAAAAGCAGGAATTGCGGCCTCTGGCCAGATAATAATATCGGCATCCCAATTCTCTCGGCTGAGATCGGTGTATTTCATAATGGTTGGCCAACGTTGGTTGGGGTGCCATTTGAGAGACTGCTGAATATTGCCTTGAATAATAGCCAGTGTGGTTGTCCTTTCTGGTTCAGGCGTAACCCAAGTTTGCGCTTTGAAGGCAAAACTGATAGAGAAAAGGGCGATAGGGATCAGTAAAAAACGCCATGCGTGAGTCAAGCAGACATAGCTGAATGAGCTTGCACACATAAGCACAACCAAGGTGATAAGCTCGACACCGCCAAGAGGGGCAAAAGAAGCCAATGGGCTATCTATTTGGCTATAGCCTAACCATAACCAAGGAAACCCCGTCATTACCCAACCACGGAGCCAATCAAAGGTGAGCCAAAGAACGGGAGAGGCGAGTAAAAATCTGGACCAATGAGCGCGAGGAAAGAAACGATTGAGTGCCCAAGCAAAGAGGCCACTATAAAAGGATAAATACCCTACCAAAAGCAGCATGAGGGAGAAACTGGCGATTTTGGGTAAGCCACCAAATGTATCGATACTGACGTGAACCCAACTGATCCCAAAGCCAAATTGACCTAAGCCCCAGCAATAGCCTATGAACGCCGCTTGTTTAGCTGAACGGTGATGAATCAGTAGTAATAGTAGGCATGGGCTGAGAATCGCCAACGGCCATAATTGATAGGGTGCAAAAGCTAGGGGGGTGATTGCGCCGACACATAAGGCCAGAAATGGCCGTATTAGGCGATGAATATAATTTTTCATCAACGATAACTTTCTAAAGTAATGTGCTCAGCTACTTATTTAGCTGAGCAAAGTTGGCACCAGTTTACTCTTCCTGAGTTTCAGGAAGTGTTTCGAAATCAGGAATGGTGACTTGAAGTTGAACGATTCGTCGACTGTCGGCAGCGGTCACTTTAAAGTGATACTTACCGATCTCAATGATTTCACCTCGTGAAGGTAAGTGCCCGAATGCTGTCATGACTAAACCGCCTACGGTATCGACTTCTTCATCACTAAATTCTGTGCCAAAGGTGTCATTAAAAGACTCGATGGTTGTCAGAGCCTTTACCGCATAGGTATGTTTGCTTAATTTTCGAATATCAAGCTGCTCTTCATCATCAAATTCATCTTCAATATCACCGACGATTTCTTCTAAAATATCTTCAATGGTGACGAGGCCAGATACGCCACCAAACTCATCGACGACTATCGCCATATGGTAACGTTCTTCGCGGAACTCTTTGAGTAGGCGATCAACGCGTTTACTTTCCGGAACCACCACCGCAGGTCGAATGACTTCTTCGATATCAAACGGAGCGCTATTTGAGCCTAAGTATTTGAGTAAGTCCTTTGCTAGTAGAATGCCTTCGACATGATCTTTGTCTTCGCTAATCACTGGGTAGCGAGAGTGCTGTGCATCTGTGATTAAAGCGACCAGAGAGTCTAGGTTATCGTTACGCTCAACCGTCACCATTTGTGAGCGAGGGATCATAATATCCCGCACTCGCATCTCTGCAATTTCCATAACCCCTTCAAGCATATCTCGGGTGTCATGGTCGATAAGGTCATTCACTTCAGAGTCTCGGATCACATCCACTAGCTCTTGGCGATCTTTGGGCTCCCCCTGAAAAAGTTGACCTAGGCGTTCAAAGAAGGACTTTCTACTCGGACCTTCAGATTTTTCTTTTTTTCCTTCAGTAGAATGGGGCGAATTATCGTCGTTCATTGTGTCTCTTATTTATTACGCTATCAGATGTGTGATAGCTCACATAAAGTGAACCAGTAAAGGCATTTCTCCCACCAATCACTTAGTTTTTCTCCGCTAAATAGGGGTCATCAAACCCCATTTTTTGCATGATCTCAGTTTCAAGCGCTTCCATTTCGTCAGCCTCTTGATCATCGATATGGTCATAACCTAGCAGATGAAGGCTACCATGTACAACCATATGCGCCCAGTGTGCCATTAGCGGTTTTTCTTGCTCAAGCGCTTCTTGTTCGACAACTTGTTGGCAGATGACCAAATCACCCAATAGATCCAGTTCCACTTCAGGGGGAGCCTCAAAAGGAAAGGAGAGCACATTGGTTGGTTTATCTTTACCACGATAGTCTAAATTTAGTTGGTGGCTCTCATCTTGATCAACCACTCGAATAGTGACTTCAGCTTGGCTTTGAAATGGGCTAATAGCCGTAGTGAGCCAGTGTGAAAAATCATCAAAACTTGGTAGACCTTGCTCATTTTCAACGGCAATTTGTAAATCCAGTTCAATACTCATGATGGATTTGATTCCTCAGGGGTGGATTGAGGGGCGGCTGGGCTGGTTTCTTCCAACTTGGCTTCTCGCTCTTCACGGCGACGCTGTTCATAAGCCTTACGTTCTTTTTGATCTTGCGCTTCCCATTTTTCATAGGCATTAACAATGCGAGCAACAACCGGATGGCGAACCACATCGTCTGACTGGAAAAAATTAAAGCTAATTTCCTCCACTTCGCTGAGTACTTCAATGGCATGACGTAGACCAGAACGAGCTCCACGTGGCAAATCAATTTGGGTTACATCGCCAGTGATCACTGCGCGGGAGTTAAAACCGATCCGAGTGAGGAACATCTTCATCTGTTCTACGGTCGTATTCTGGCTTTCATCAAGGATGATAAAGGCATCGTTGAGTGTCCGCCCACGCATGTAAGCTAGAGGGGCCACTTCAATCACATTGCGTTCAATCAGCTTTTCTACTCGTTCAAACCCTAACATTTCAAACAGTGCGTCATAGAGCGGACGTAAATAGGGGTCAACCTTTTGGCTGAGATCACCAGGCAAAAAGCCTAATTTTTCTCCTGCTTCAACCGCAGGGCGAGTGAGCAGAATTCGGCGAATTTCTTGTCGCTCCAGCGCATCCACGGCTGCGGCGACCGCTAAATATGTTTTCCCAGTTCCGGCTGGGCCAATACCAAAGCTGATATCGTGAGTCACCATATTGACCAAATATTGCGCTTGATTCGGAGTGCGTGGTTTGATCACTCCTTTCTTGGTCTTAATAAAGACTTCTTTACCATGGATAATGGCGGATTCTTGATTTTGCTCTAAAACGCCGGCTTCTTTGATGGCAAGGTGCAACTGCTCTGGCTCAATATCGGGGATCTGGCCACGAACCGGTGCGGTATCTACATAAAGGGTTTTGAGAATGTCTAAGGCCGCTGAGGCGGTATGCGCTTTACCGACGATAGTAAATAGGTTACTACGGTGGTTAATTTCCACTCCAAGCCGACGCTCTAAATGCTTGACGTTATCGTCAAATGGCCCGCATAAACTGGCTAAGCGACGGTTATCAGAAGGTTCCAGATTAATTTCTAAGGTTACGACTTTATTGCTCAAATTGGCCTCTCAATCAGTCACTCATCGGTGCCCGATTATGACCGGGCACACAATGACACTATGTTCTTGTTTGGTGGAAGAATCAGCGGAGCTGAATTCTATGGCCAAGCGTGAGTATTCCTTTCTCCGAGCGCTATGCAGTACAAAACGTTTATGGGGTGAAGGTCGCCACGCCTAGCTCATCTTCACGGCGAGTTTTTGCCATCATTTGTGAGGGCGAAATCAGGACGCGAAGGTTCATCTCTTGTTCAGTGCGTACGAGTTCTCCACGTAATGAGTTCGGAAAAACATCGACAATATTCACATCAACAAACTGACCGATAAGTTCGGCAGGGCCTTCGAAGTTAACCACTCGGTTATTTTCAGTACGGCCACGTAGCTCCATCAGGTTTTTCTTCGATGGGCCTTCAACCAAAATACGTTGTTCTGTTCCCATCATCAGACGAGAGTAGCGCATGGCTTGGCTGTTGATCTGCTGTTGTAATTCATATAAGCGTGCTTTTTTGGTCTCTTCAGAAAGGTCGCATGGGTAATCTGCGGCCGGAGTTCCTGGTCGAGGAGAAAAAATAAAGCTAAAGCTCATATCAAAATCGACATCACGAATCAGCTTCATGGTGTCTTGGAAATCTTTATCGGATTCACCGGGGAAGCCCACGATGAAGTCTGAACTGATTTGAATATCAGGACGAGCTTTACGTAATTTACGAATGATCGATTTATATTCAATCGCCGTGTGCGGACGTTTCATCATCGTTAAGATGCGATCGCTACCACTTTGCACTGGGAGGTGTAGAAAACTGACGAGCTCAGGGGTATCTTCATACACAGCAATGATGTCGTCAGTAAACTCTAGTGGGTGACTAGTGGTGAAACGAATACGGTCAATACCATCAATAGAGGCGACTAAACGAAGTAGCTCGGCAAATGAACAGATGGTTCCATCGTGCATTGGGCCACGGTAGGCATTCACATTTTGCCCAAGCAGGTTAACTTCACGAACACCTTGTTCTGCTAACTGGGCAATTTCGTACAGGACATCGTCCATTGGACGGCTGACTTCCTCACCACGAGTATAAGGCACAACGCAGTAAGTACAGTACTTAGAGCACCCTTCCATAATAGAAACAAAAGCCGTCGGCCCCTCTGCTCGAGGTTCTGGCAGGCTATCAAATTTTTCAATTTCAGGGAAAGAAATATCCATGACCGGAGCGTCAGTCGATTGGGATTGTCTGATCATTTCAGGCAAACGGTGCAGGGTTTGTGGACCAAAAATCACATCTACGAATGGTGCACGTTCACGGATGTGATCCCCTTCTTGGGTCGCCACACAACCTCCAACGCCGATCACCACGCCTGGTTTTTTATCTTTTAACGTTTTCCAGCGTCCCAGTTGATGAAAGACTTTTTCTTGAGCTTTTTCACGGATTGAACAGGTATTTAATAGTAGGACGTCTGCTTCCTCTGGCTCTTCTGTCAGCTCATAGCCATTTGCTGCATTAAGCAGATCGGCCATTTTGGATGAATCGTATTCGTTCATCTGGCAGCCCCAGGTTTTTATTAGCAGTTTCTTACTCATCTCACTTTCGCTCGTTCAATAATTCGTTGAAATAGGAATCCGCCATCTCGGCGGTAGCGGCGTATTGTACTGCTTTCGTTTGTGACTGACTAGTAATAGACAAAAATCTCTGCTAACCATTGCTATTGCTTGGTTTTCTCCTTACAGAGGGCAAGGTTTTTGATGAAATATATTCGCAAAAAAAACCTTAATACGTACAATGGTTTTTAAGTGAAATTAACCTAAAGTGGCGAAGATGAACCAGTTTGATGTGATTGTCATTGGTGGGGGAATGGTGGGAGCAGCAGCAGCATTAGGCCTTGTTCAACAAGGTCGAAAAGTAGCGCTTGTTGAAGGGAATGCCCCTTCGGCTTTTTCACCAGATCAGGCGATGGATGTTAGAATCTCTGCGATTTCACAGACCTCGGTTTCATTACTCGAAGAATTAGGGGCATGGGAGGGGGTGAAGCAAAAACGTGTTTGCCCTTATCGCCGATTAGAAACGTGGGAGTACCCAGAGTGCCGAACTCGCTTTAGCTGTGAGAGTTTAGGCTTAGCACAGCTAGGGTTTATGGTTGAAAATCGCTTGATTCAATTAGCCATTTGGGAGCAATTTAGCCAATACCCTGAGTTAGTCCTTTTTTGCCCAGATACCCTGAGTAAGATCCAATTTCAGCCAACGGGAGCTCACCAAGTTACCCTGCAGTCTGGTACGACATTGGTTGGACAGTGGATTATTGGTGCTGATGGCGCTAATTCTCAAGTCCGTTCTCTTGCCCATATTGGTATTACAGCCTGGGACTATCGCCAACACTGTATGTTGATTAATGTGCAGACGGCAAAACCACAGCAAGATATCACATGGCAGCAGTTTTTCCCCTCTGGTCCTCGTTCGTTTTTACCACTGCAAGATCAACAAGCATCATTGGTTTGGTATGATTCACCGAAGCGAATCAAGCAGTTAATGAACTTGAGTGATGATCAGTTACGTGAAGAGATACTAAACCACTTTCCTCCAGAATTGGGGGATATTGATGTGATTCAGCGAGGATCATTTCCTTTGACCCGTCGTCATGCGCAAAGTTATGTTCAAAATGGTTGTGTGCTTATCGGAGATGCGGCACATACCATTAATCCATTAGCTGGGCAGGGCGTGAATTTAGGGTTTAAAGACGTAGCTGCGTTATTGGCGGTGACAGATGAGATGGAAGAATTAACACTGGAACAGTTTCAACGCTATGAACGAAAACGTCGCCCTGATAATTTATTGATGCAAACGGGGATGGATGTTTTCTATAAAGCCTTCAGTAATGATTTGGCTCCCATAAAGCTGATGCGTAATATTTTATTAAAAGGGGCGGAACATTCTGGGCCAATTAAAGCGCAGGTTTTACGTTATGCACTTGGACTTTAGCTTTTAGAGAGAACAATAAAAACGCCGCCTAGTTGGCAGCGTTTTTATCAGTAACATAGCTCGAGATTACTTCGTTACACGAAGAACCGGAGTTTCACCTACGGTGACAGAGCCAGATAACTTGCTTAGCTCTTTAATTTCATCCATGTTAGAAATAACAACTGGAGTCAATGTAGATTTCGCTTTTTCTTCAAGTAGAGCAAGATCGAATTCAATAATCGTGTCGCCGACTTTTACTGATTGACCTTCTTCAGCGATACGTTTGAAACCTTCACCTTTCAATTCAACGGTATCGATACCGAAGTGAACAAACAGTTCAACACCATCGTCAGACTCGATAGAGAATGCGTGATTAGTTTCGAAGATCTTACCGATAGTACCATTCACAGGGGCAACCATTTTGTTACCTGCAGGTTTAATCGCAATACCATCACCAACGATTTTCTCAGCAAACACGACATCTGGCACGTCTTCAATGTTTACAATTTCACCAGAGAGAGGTGCGATAATATCAATTGCACCCGCGTCAGCGCTGTCGTCAGAGACTAGCTTTTTAAGTTTGTCAAACAGACCCATTGTGTCATGCTCCTAACGTTTAGATTTATTTTGTTGAAGTATAGTATACCAATCCCAAACAATAGACGACTATTTTTATATCCTTCAAGGAGTTTGCTCATAGTCACCTATTGTAGGGGGTTTATCCTTATTGACACTTCTCGGCGATGAATTTTTCAACGCAAGCTTCAATTTCTGCCGCTGTTGGTAGAGATAAAGCTTCTTGTGCCATTGCTTTTACTTCAGCAAAGTTTGAGTTACGAATGACTTTCTTCACTTTAGGAATCGAAATACCACTCATAGAGAACTCGTCTAAGCCCATACCCAACAATAACAGTGTTGCTCGTTCATCACCAGCAAGCTCACCACACATTCCTGTCCATTTTCCTTCAGCATGAGAGGCATCAATCACTTGTTTGATAACCGTCAATACTGCTGGTGACAGTGGATTATATAGGTGAGAAATCATTTCATTACCACGGTCAACCGCAAGGGTGTACTGGGTGAGATCGTTCGTACCGATAGAGAAGAAAGAAACTTCTTTCGCTAAATGATGAGCAATCGCTGCAGCAGCAGGGGTTTCTACCATCACACCAATTTCGATGCTTTCATCAAAAGCTAGCCCTTCGCTACGAAGTTCAGCTTTGTACTCTTCAATGGCTTCTTTTAAGGCACGAATTTCTTCAACAGAAATGATCATTGGGAACATGATGCGCAGTTTACCATGTGCAGAAGCGCGTAAAATACCACGTAATTGGTCACGTAAAATTTCACGACGATCTAAACTGATACGTACTGCACGCCAGCCTAAGAATGGGTTCATTTCTTTTGGCAGATCCATGTAAGGGAGATCTTTATCACCGCCAATATCCATAGTACGGATAATAACAGACTGGCCTTCCATCGCTTCTGCGACTTCTTTATAAGCTTGGTACTGTTCTTCTTCCGTAGGCAGTGCATCACGGTCCATAAATAGGAATTCAGTACGGTAAAGGCCGACACCTTCACCCCCGTTGCGGATAATACCGTCACAATCTTTCACTGTGCCAATGTTACCGCACACTTCGACACAATGACCGTCAAGTGTTTCAGCGGGTAAATCTTTAAGTTTTGCCAGTTCTTCTTTTTCTGCCAAGAAAGCTTGTTGAACTTGCTTTGCTTGCTCAAGCTCCGCTTCTGTTGGGTTAACAAAAATCTGGTTGTTGATCGCATCTAGAACCAACATGTCGCCATTCTTGACTTGCTTGGTAATGTTGTTAGTACCAACAACTGCAGGTAATTCTAAAGAACGCGCCATGATCGAAGTATGAGAAGTACGGCCGCCAATATCACAGGCAAAGCCCAGCACGTAATCTAAGTTGATTTGTGCTGTTTCTGATGGCGTTAGGTCGTAAGCAACTAGAATGACTTCTTCGTTGATATCACTGATTGAAACGATGTTGATACCGAGTGCATTTTTTACAAAGCGAGAGCCGATATCACGGATATCGGTTGCTCGTTCTTTTAGGTATTCATCATCAAGAGATTCCAGCGCGGTCGCTTGCTCTTCAATGACGGTGTAAATTGCATTGTCGGCAGAAAGTTTGTCGTTCTTGATGAGGGCTAAAATTTCTTCTTCTAGCTCTTCATCTTCAAGCAACATGATGTGGCCTTCAAAGATGGCTTCTTTTTCTTCACCAAAAGTTTCCAGCGCTTTTTGCTTAATGACTTCAAGTTGAGCCGCTGATTTTTTGCGGGCGTCATAGAAACATTGGATTTCTGCTTCAACTTGAGTTTCTGGAATGGTGTTTGTGTTTAGGACAATTTCATCTTCTTGAAGTAGTAATGCTTTACCTATAGCAATACCAGGAGATGCTAGGATGCCTGAAATCATAGCCTTACCTTAAATTGGTCAACTGTAAACGGGAGGAAATGGACGTTAGTGCTAACGATAATATGTAGCCTATTTTCGGACATATTTCCAATAAAGCCATCTTGTGGGTAACAAAATGGCTTTTATTATTTAATTGGAAAAAACCAATTAGTGAAGTTGGT
>JTFO01004713.1_pt1 | contig 13251 bp, 11 predicted proteins | sample 235411 | NCBI WGS metagenome assembly JTFO01 (sample SAMN03067590, study PRJNA260953) | activated sludge metagenome | biome: Sludge; feature: Wastewater; isolation source: CETP activated sludge from laboratory augmented bioreactor treating... | place: India:Gujarat | collected 2013-04
CGTGATGGTTGCATCCATATGCGGGGCGATATTGATGTAATAAGGTACTTCTAATTCAAAGCCATTCTTTTGCGACGAACGCACGGTTGGAAATAAAAAACCAGATTTACGTTCATCGGTAATCGGAAAGCTCATGTAAGGCATGTACACAACAGGCACGCCAAATAATTCAAATTTGGCATGCCAAGCTTCCCCAAAAGCTTCGTCTTCATTTAAAGAAATGGTCCGAGCGCTTAACTGCCACGCCGGGTCCGTGGTTGGACAGGTGGTGAAAGTAGAGCCTTCTAATCGTACCGATTGTGGCGATAAGGATAAAATATCGGCTTTGCCACGCGCCCCAGATGCTACTAGTTGATATTGAGCGCCGCTAATATAAGCTTGGTTTTCAGCTGAGTTTAGGCGAAAATTTTCTGATTCTACTTGCACGTAACCATTGGTGTAGCGCGTGCGGCCACTGGCGTTTATAGCACCACTTTGCTGATTGATTTGCGCTTGTTCGGTACGCAGTTGTTGGTTATCCAACTGTACTTCAACATCACCAAAGAATGAGGCAACCTCGGTGCGATAATCTAGATCAGAACGCTCTGAGCGTACGCCGATAGCGCCTTTGGGCAAGTTTGCAATCGGCTCTATGGGGGTTTGAAATAACTCGGTCGGCAACGGACAGACACCCATCGGCAAGGGTTGCTTGGGTTGCGCCGATTGCGCCCAGACTGGCGCAATGCTGCATAGGCCTATCGCCCAAACCCATGTCTGTAACAATTTACTCATGTAACTTTGATTCCGAGTTATCCTTCACAATGTGCAGGGTATGATAAAGCAATTTTTATTCGGCCGCCATTTGCTACACTTGATATTCTGTAAAAACCAATCAGTTGCCATGAGGTTCATGTGGAAAACCAACGAGAAATAGCACTGCAAGCTTGGTGTGAGTCTATCACCGGGCATGCGCAAAGACGTTTACAACCGGTATCAGGGGATGCCAGTTTTCGACGCTACTTTAGAACCAGTGATGGTCAGCGTAGCTTAATTGCGGTGGATGCACCGCCGCCGCAAGAATCATTGCAGCCATTTATGGCGATAGCAGCCAGTTATGCAGCCGCAGGTGTGACGGTACCCGAGGTGATTGCAGCAAATCAAGAGCAGGGTTTTATGTTGCTCTCGGATCTTGGTTCAACGTTACTGCTCTCGGAGTTAACAGAAACCAACATGAGCGAGTGGTATCAGCGGGCATTGCAGGATTTAATGGCCTTGATGCCAGTCACTAGCACTGAACTTGGGCCCTTGCCTTGTTACGATGAAGCGCTATTACGGCGCGAATTAGCGCTATTTCATGACTGGCTTGTGACTGAACACCTGCAACTAAAACTAAGCCGCGAAGAACAGCTTTTATGGCAAGAGTTTTGCGATACCTTGGTTACCAATGCGTTAGAGCAGCCACAAGTGGGTGTGCATCGCGATTTTCATGCCCGCAACATCATGGTACTTGGGCCACAACAACTGGCCTATATCGACTTTCAAGATGCGGTGGTGGGACCTATTACCTACGATGCTGTGAGCCTTTTGCGTGACTGCTATGTGCGCTGGCCGCTGGCGCAAGTGCGAGAATTGAGTCAGTACTTATACTTGCATTTGCAGCAACAAGGCCTTATTTCTCAACAAGTGTCGGCAGCACAATGGCAACGTTGGTTCGATTTGATGGGACTGCAGCGACATACCAAAGCCTCTGGGATATTTGCACGACTTTATCACCGTGATGGTAAAGCCGGGTATTTAGCTGATATTCCGCGTACCGTGGGTTATCTGCATGATATTGCAGGCTTGTATCCAGAGTTTAGCGAGTATCAACGCTGGTTGGCGCGTGCCATACAACCCGCGTTACAGGAGTTATCAGCTTGAAAGCAATGATTTTGGCTGCCGGTCGTGGTAAACGGATGCAGCCATTAACGGATACATTACCTAAACCGCTGTTAGCAGTACGAGGTAAACCGCTGATTCAGTACCACCTCGAGAAACTAGCAGCACTAGGAGTTGAACAGGTAGTGATTAACCATGCCTGGTTAGGGCATCTGTTACAACAGCAGTTGGGAGATGGCCGCCAGTTTGGTTTACGTCTTTCTTACTCGGCTGAGCCTCCGGGCGGTCTTGAAACCGCCGGAGGCATTATCAAAGCGCTGCCATGGTTAGGCGATGAACCTTTTTGGGTGATTAATGGCGATGTTTTTACGGACTTAGATTTTGGCAATTTACCGCGGCAGCTAGAGGCTGATGCGGACGCGCATTTATTGTTAGTAGCAAACCCCGCACATCATCCGCGAGGAGATTTTGCGCTCGCTCAGTCAGGCTTATTAAGCACTGACGCAAATGCATCAAATAGGTTAACCTACAGCGGTATGGGTTTGTTTCATCCGCGTTTGTTTGCAGCTTATCCTGCCGGTAGTGAGCAGGTGCTCGCACTACGCTCGTTGTTCGAACAAGCGATTCAGCGACAAGCCTTATATGGCAGTTGCATAGCGGCGGCATGGACCGATGTGGGTACCCCCGAACGTTTAGCACAATTACAGGAGCCAGTATGATTTGGGGTAAAGTTTTAGGTGGTTTTTTCGGCTTTTTGCTGTTGCGCTGGGTCGGTATTGTGATTGGTGTGATGGTCGGACACTGGTTTGATCAAGCATTACAAAAGAATATGAAGCAAGGGGGTAACCCAGCCAATCATCAGCAGTTTTTGGATACTTTGTTTGCGGTACTTGGGCATCTTGCAAAGTCGAAAGGCCGAGTTACTGAGCAAGATATTGGCTATATAAGCCAGTTGATGGCGCATTTACGCTTATCCGAAGATGCTAAAGTGCGTGCACAAGCTGCGTTTCGTGAAGGTAAACAAGCTGACTACCCGTTAAACGAGCGGGTGCAGCAGTTTAAGCAACAGTTTGCTTGGCGCCGAGATGTACTTCAGTTCTTTTTGGAACAAGTACTAACGGTAGCCTTGATTGACGGTCAGGTGGACCAAGCAGAGTATCAAGTACTACAGCGGATAACCCAAAATCTTGGCTTTCATAAAGCGCAACTTGATATGTTGTTGCAGATGGCGCAAGCCGGTCAACGCTTTCGTGGCGGGCGGCAAGGAGCAGCAGGCAACGCGCGCAGTAGTGCTAGCCAACTTGACGATGCCTATGCCGTACTGGGGGTGCCACGCAGCGCTAATGCCGCTGAAGTGAAAAAGGCTTATCGCAAACTCATGTCGAAACATCATCCAGACAAGCTGGCGGCGCAAGGGTTGCCACCAGAAATGCGAGAGTCAGCGCAGGCTAAAGCCCAAGAAATTCAAGCGGCTTATGAGCTGATTAAAAGTCAGCAGGGGCAGTAAAACTCAGCCATTGCTGACTACTTGGCTGAAAAAAGCCGAGCTGTTGTGCATGCAGGAATAAGCGTTCAGCAGCTGCGTAGGCCTGCTGATGAGCGTAGAATTTATCCCCCAGAATAGGGGTGCCCAAGGCCTGCATGTGCACCCTTAATTGATGTGACCGCCCAGTAAAAGGTTCCAACTCTACCCGGCTAATCAGCTGCTGTTGCTGCTGGCGCTGGGCCAGCACTCGGTAGAAAGTTAAGGCTGGTTTACCAAGGCTTAAATCAACCATTTGCCGGGGGCGATTGGGCCAGTCGCAACGCATCGCAAGGTCGATAGCCCCGGCCATGGCTGGTAAGGCTCCCCAGACTTCGGCTAGGTAGCGTTTGTAGACTCGACGTTGTTCAAATTGACGCTGTAAATGAGCCTGGGCGGTTTTATGCAAAGCAAACACCAATAAGCCCGAAGTCGCCATATCCAACCTATGTACGACTCGAATATCGGGAAACACCCAAGCCAGCCGCGCCCAGCTTGAATCGCGATGAGCTGGATCTTTGCCTGGTACACTCAATAATCCACTTGGCTTGTTAATAACCACCACATCATCGTCTCGATAGACAATGTCTAGGAAAGGGTGCTGTGGCGGGTTATAGGAAAGCAAAGTCATGCTGGAATATTCACCATAACTCGTACAGCATCTAATTGTAATACAGGCTGTGTCAGTGCTTGCAGTAATTGCTCGCGACGCTCTCGCACTGCATTAATTTCTGAGTCACGCACCAATGGGTTGTGTTGTTGTAACTGCTCTAAGCGGGCCAACTGTTGCGCTAGTTGCTGCTCGACAGCGTTTGCCGCGGCAGCAACAAAGCTAGATTGAGCTTGTTCGGCTGGTGACCAAGCTGTTTTGATTGCTTGCTGACAAGGGCCGCGCAATTGCTTCAACAGCCCTCGAGCTTGCTTCTTATCTAGCGGCAATAACTGTTTGTCTAGGCCTGCGGCGGCCACCTTAGCAGTCAAGTCGCGGCCTTGACTGTCTAAGAGCACGCGAATTCGCTGTTGCGGATAAAACTCATGGGCTTGTAGCGCTTTTGGGGCCATTAAGGTGCTGACAAACTGCAGTTCAATAAACCAAGTGCCGGCAGGTAGAGCACGGTTTTTGAGTTGTGCAACACAGGTACTGCCGTAACTATCGAAACTTAGCAACTCCAGTGCTTGTTGGACAAACGGGTGGTCCCAACTTAAGAACTCCACGTCTTCGTGCTGTAACGCATAACCGCGCGCAAAAGTAACGGTCACGCCCTCTTCTGGTAATCCCGCGATAGGCACACGCAGCTGTTCAGTGGGACGTAACCAACCGCTACTGTCGTTGAGCGCATCATAGTCGATACCAAACCGGTCCCAGAATTGTTCCATGAAAGCCTGTAAGGCTTGATAGTCATCAGCAGCGCAAATGGCATCTAGCACGGGTTGTACTTGATGCGGTCGGCAGGCATTCAGTTCTTGCAGGCGATCGCGACCCGCTTGCACTTGTTCGCGCAAATCTGCCGCCATAGTTTCGGTGGCAATGATGAGTTCGTCTAATAGCTGATTATCCTCACCTTCTGCATCAGTCATAGTGCTAGCTGCTAGCACTTGGTCGTGTAGCTGGTCATAGATGGCAGCTCCGACCGCATTCGGTTGGTTAAAAGCATCCATGGCTTGATACCAAGCAAAGAGTGCGGCTTCGGCGCTATCGGCAACAATAGGCACATGAATATGAATGGTATCTTGCTGGCCAATCCTATCCAAACGGCCAATTCGTTGCTCCAGCAGATCAGGATGGTTAGGTAAATCAAACAAAATCAAATGCTGAGCACATTGGAAATTTCGTCCTTCGCTACCGATTTCAGAGCATATTAATAAGGGGCAGCCTTCTTCAGGGCTCGCAAAATAGGCTGCGGCTCGATCGCGTTCTAGTAACGTGAGTTGTTCATGAAACACAGCTGCATGGATGCCAGTTTTTACTCGCAATTGTTCTTGTAATAACAAGACCTGATCTGTGTGACGACAAATAAGCACAAACTTTTGCTGTTTGTGCTGCTTCAGTAGCTCGATTAACCAGTCTAGCTTGTTCTGCTCGGGCGTGAGTCGTTGTGGGTGCAAGACGCGTTGCGGAAACTGTCCAACATGACTGCGGCTATTACGAAACATGACCCGGCCGGTACCGTAGTGATCTAATAATTGGTTCAGCTCGGCATCTTTGCCAGCGGCCGCGAGGGCAGCGGCTTGGGGGGCCAGTGTTTGGTAATGCTGCTGTTCTTGCTGAAAACTAGCGAAATCACTAAAACGATCCGGGTCAAGCAATTGTAACCGAGCAAAATGAGCTTCGGCTCCCGCTTGTTCAGGGGTGGCGGTTAGCAAAATGACCGAACCAATCGCTTCGCAAAGCTCACTTAATTTGCTAAACGCAGGGGTAGCTGGGGTCAGTTGATGAGCCTCATCAACAAGCAGTAAATCCCAGTTTACCTCCAATAACTCTAAGCTCCAGAACTTATGGGTAAGTAGGGATTGCGGTACGATAACTAATTGCTCAGTGGCAAACACGCTATCGGCATCTAGCGCTGCCTCTTCACAGCGCTCTTGATCAAACAAGCTAAAACGCAAATTAAAGCGCCGTAACAGTTCGACAATCCACTGATGAGCTAGGCTATCAGGTACCACAATCAATACTCGTTCGCTGCGACCTGTCAGCAAACGGCGCTGCAAAATCAAGCCGGCTTCAATGGTTTTGCCAAGGCCCACTTCATCAGCTAAGAGCACTCGTGGATTGAAGCGATCGGCAACGGTTGCCGCAATAAAAATCTGATGGGCAAGAACATCAGCACGGGCCCCGAGTAACCCCGCAGCTGGATTTTGCTGCCATTGCTGTAAATACTGTTGTGCTTGGTGACGTAGCCGATACAAATCGAGCCGATCGACCTTACCAGCCAAGATCCGAGTTAAAGGGTGATTGGCCGCCACTTGGGCCGCTAGGTGCACTTCGGCGATAACCACAGTGTCACCGTTATCTTCACGTTGCGCCTGATAGTTGATGACACCATCTTGCACAGTCACCTCGGTTACCCGAAAGTACCAACCATCGGCGTGTTGACCGCGTTCATCAACCAGCAAGTGGTAGCGCGCTAGTGGCGCATCGCGGCGGGCATAGTGGCGCATTTCGCCGGTGGCAGGAAACAGTACCGCGACGGTGCGGTCTTGCACTTGGGTGATCACTCCCAAGCCTTGTTCCATTTCGGTTTCACTTAACCAGCGTTGACCCATTGCAAAATCGGCGGTTGTCACATCAGTTACCACATCAGTTACCATAGTGTTGAAAGACCTTTACAGCATAGCGGAATATTGCCCGCATAAAAAAGGGCGCACATGGTAACTAAAATTATTTGAATGTTCACATGATTTTCATAAAAGATGCGCTAATCTTAGAAAAGCAAGCTCGTGGTGATAGTACTTACCTTGATAACATCAACGCAGAGGTGCGCATGACCGAAACCCCCGCTAAATATTACCTACTCGACACAAATATTCTGCTACATGAACCCCTTGCCTTTTTAAACTTTGAAGAGCATCACGTGATTATTCCGATGGTGGTGCTAGAAGAGCTCGATAACATCAAAGATCGTCATAAAGATGTCAGTCGTGAAGCGCGGTTAGCTATTCGGTCGTTAGAAGATGCGTTAAAAGCAGCTACGCCTGAACAGATCTTAGCTGGGGTGCCGTTAAATCGAATGCAAGGAGCTCATCATGCCCAAGGCACGTTAGCTATCTATCCGGATTACCAATTAAAGCAACAAGATGCGGTATTAAACCTAAAAGAGAACGACCACCGCATTATTCAGTCTGCATTAGCGTTGCAAGCGCTGCATCAGCACACCAAAGTAGTGCTCGTGACCAAAGATATCAACATGCGCTTAAAGGCTAAGGGAGCTGGAGTTAATTATGTCGAAGACTATCGTACCGACCAGTTGATTGATGATATTCGTTTCTTATCCAAAGGTTTTGTTGAAATAGACGGTGATTTTTGGCAATCCGTAGGCGAGGTCACGAGCGTTCAGCAGGGGCGAGAAACATTCCATGAAATAGACCGCAAGGTATTGCCACATGTGTTTAGAAACCAATATTTAATTGATGATAGCGAGCATTTTGCCGCCAAGGTCGTAGCCTATGATGCGGACCGGGTACGGCTGCAAGATCTGGGTTTTGAACGTATGATGAGTTATCGCGCCTGGGGCATTCATCCGAAGAATATTTATCAAGCGATGGCTTTGAATGCACTGTTAGATCCTCACATTGATTTGGTGATTTTAACTGGGCCTGCCGGCAGTGGAAAGACCTTGTTGGCACTGGCCGCTGCGCTAGAACTCGTAGTCGAGCAGGGCACCTATGAGAAAATCATCGTGACCAGAAATACCCCAGAAATTGCTGAATCTATTGGTTATTTGCCAGGTACAGAAGAAGAGAAAATGGCCCCGTGGCTAGCAGCTATTACAGATTCGTTAGAGGTCTTGCACAAACATGATGAAAGCATGGAAGCGAGTATGAACTACATCATGAACAAGGCGAACATTCAGTTTAAATCTTTGAATTTTATGCGTGGTCGCAGTATTCAAAATGCAATTGTAATACTCGACGAATCGCAAAATCTAACAGCTTCACAATTAAAGACCTTGCTAACTAGGTGTGGTACGGGCACTAAAATTGTATGTACTGGTAATTTGGCGCAGATTGATAGTTATTATCTGACCGCAGTAACCTCGGGCTTAACCTATATTGTAGAGCGTTTTAAAGATTACCCGGGCAGCGCGACGATTAATTTAAATGGGGTTGTAAGAAGCTCCTTAGCACAATACGCAGAAGAAAATCTGTAATGGCAGGAATGCATCTTTCGCGACTAGGTTTAGCTTTGATGACTAAGATAGTCTTCTAAAATTAACTGGGCGGCGGCGCTGTCAATTTTATCTTTTTGTAATTGCCGGTAGCCGCCACGCGCAAAGAGTTCTTCTTTGGCTGCGACCGTGGTTAGCCGTTCATCTTGCAGCTCCACCGGCAAGCCAAAGCGACCATGCAGGCGGTTAGCAAACTTACGAGCTAGGTCCGTCAGCGGCTGTTCGCTGCCATCCATATTTAATGGCAGGCCAACCACTAGGAGTTTTGGCTGCCACGTTTGGATCAACTTGGCAACCAAATCCCAATTAGGTTGACCATCTTTGGCTTTTAAGGCAGCCAATGGTGAGGCCGTTCCTGTGATGGCTTGGCCAACTGCCACGCCAATGCTGTGGGTGCCAAAATCAAAACCAAGAACCTGGCTCATGCGTGGCCTACATCCGGACCTAATTGCCACAAATCGATGCCAAGTTTGGCCACCGCTTTTTGCCAACGCTCTTTGCTGGGAGTGTTGAACAAAATATCTGGGTCGGCAGGAATCGTTAACCAGCTATTACTGGCTAGTTCTTCTTCAAGCTGACCCGCATCCCAACCAGCATAGCCCAGTGTCATCAGGAACTTTTCAGGGGGGAAACCCTTTCCCATCGCCTCTAAAATATCCTTAGAGGTAGTAATACTTAGCTCGTCGCTGAGCTTAATTGAGCTACGCCAGTCATGATCTGGACTATGGAGCACAAAGCCGCGATCTTGGGCTAAGGGACCGCCAGAATATACTGGGCGTTGCAACGATGGGTTATTATCAGGCACCACGATTTCTAGTTTGGTGAGTAAATCTTCCACACTAAGTTCAACCGGCTGATTAATCACCAAACCCATAGCCCCGTCTTTATTGTGCTCGCAAATATAAGTCACTGAGCGGGCAAAGAAAGGGTCGTCCATGGTTGGCATGGCAATTAAAAAGTGATTCTGTAAACTCTCTAGTGTTTCCATTAACTCACTACTCCTCAACACAAACCTAGCTGGCGCTCAATAGCATCAAATACTTTGGCGGCGATGTTAATAGAATATGCGTCCTCAATTTCGCGCATACAAGTGGGGCTGGTGACATTTATTTCTGTAATACGGTCGCCAATCACATCTAGCCCAACCAGCAATAAGCCACGGCGTTTTAGTTCAGGACCCACAGCTTTGGCTAGTTCCCAATCGGATTCACTCAAAGGTTGTGGTCGACCGCTACCTCCAGCGGCAAGATTACCACGAGTTTCGCCGGCTGATGGAATCCGAGCTAACGCGTATGGCATAGGCTCACCATCAATGATAAGGATGCGCTTGTCGCCATCTTTAATGGCCGGTAAATAACGTTGCACCATGGCAAAGCGTTTGCCGTGGTCGGTGAGGGTTTCAATAATGACCCCAAGGTTCTTACCGTCAGCACCGACTCGGAAAATAGAGGCTCCACCCATGCCGTCCAGTGGTTTCAGGATGATATCTTGATGTTGCTGATGGAAGGCCCGAATCTGCTCCGCTCGCCGGGTGACTATCGTAGGAGGAGTTAACTCATTAAACCAAGCTGTGAATAGCTTTTCGTTACAATCGCGCAAGCTTTGTGGTTTGTTGGCAACCAATACGCCACGTCGCTCAGCCAGTTCTAGAATGTAAGTTGCGTACACATATTCGGTATCAAAGGGCGGATCTTTGCGCATCAAAATAATATCAAACTCAGCCAACGGCACCTCTTTAGCTGGTTCAAGATCGTAAAAATCTTCGGCTTGGTCGCGCACCGTCACTTGTCGAACAGTGGCCATGGGCTCGCCGGCCACAATCGATAGGTCACTCATTTCTAAATAAAAGCATTCATACTCACGAGCTTGAGCTTCCAGCAAGAGCCGAAAGCTGGTGTCTTTGTATGTTTTGACCTGGGCGATTGGATCCATAATCATGGCTAGTTTCATAAAACCTCCATTAACAGCAACACCGGCGTTAGGCCAGGTCACCAAATTGGTATTGTATAACGGTGATGGCAGCTAAGGCTGCGGTTTCGGTACGTAAAATTCGTGGTCCTAGTTTTACCGGTTGGAATGTATAAGCTTGTGCCACCCCAACTTCTGTTTCCGTGAGCCCGCCTTCGGGACCTATCAGTAAACTCACATCAGTCGTTGCTGTCGGATTTAACTGCGCCAACGGAGTCGTAGCGTAGGGGTCTAAAGTTAACCTAAGGCCAGCGGTAAGTTGCTCACACCACTGCGCTAGTGACAGCGGTAAACACACCTCGGGTATGCTACTACGGCCACTTTGTTCGCAGGCAGCGATAACGATCTTTTGCCATTGCTGGCGCTTTTTTTCCAAACGCTCGCCACTGAGCTTAACACCGCAACGCTCGGTAAACAGTGGCGTGATTTTAGTCACTCCCAGTTCGACTGATTTTTGTAGCACAAAATCCATCCGGTCGCCGCGTGAAATACCTTGCCCCAGATGGATCGAAACCGCCGACTCGCTAGGATTAGGCTGCACCGCCTGGATTTCTGCCTGTACTTCTTTTTTGCTTACCAAAGTGAGAGCAGCCAGGTAGTTATTGCCATCGCCATTAAAGAGCTGCAACTGCTGGCCTACGGTCATGCGCAGGACTTTACCTACATGATGAGCCGCATCTTCTGCTAAGGTAATAGCGTTGCCAACCGTCCACGGCTGCTCGCTAGAAGTATAAATTCGCGGAATGCGCATAGGTCGCTGGTATCCTAAACTATCAAAATAAAATCATCTGGCGGTTATCTTAGCACTGCAAAAGCACCATTGGCAGCGGGAAAATATTTGATTTTGTTGGCTGCGCAGTCGATCATGAAGTACGTGTGATTATTGGAGAGTTATCTATGTTGTTTAGTAAGCAATGGTTTTTGTTCATAGCTATGGCTATTGTCGGGCTATTTTCAAGCACTGCAGCAGCCGAAGATGCGCACAGTTATGCGCGTTTAGATGAAGTATCGACCCCACATTTAGAACTTGATTTAGCGATAGATTTTGATCGTAAACAGCTACGTGGTTTTGCTGAGTATAGTCTGCAACGTCATAGTAACAGTAACTTGCTGTATTTAGATTCGAGCCAGCTCACTATCGACAAAGCAGAAATTTGGCAACATGATCAGTGGCAGCCAACCAAGTTTAGTTTGGGCGACGTTCATCCAAGCCTAGGACAAGAATTGATCGTTGATATCGGTAGCACTGCCACTAAGGTTAGAATTCACTATCACACAGCAACCACTGCCAGTGGTCTACAGTGGCTAACGCCAGCACAAACGGCAGGGAAAAAGCATCCGTTTATGTTTAGCCAATCTCAGCCGATTCACTCACGTAGCTGGATTCCTATTCAAGATACTCCAGCGCTGCGACTCACCTACAATGCCCGCTTAACAACGCCAGCAGGTTTGCTAGCAGTGATGAGTGCAGACAATAGTTTGAGTGATAATCGCGACGGTGAGTACTTTTTTAGTATGCCGCAAGCTATTCCGCCTTATTTGATTGCGATTGCTGCCGGTGATCTTGCTATTCAAGCCATTAGCGACAAAGTCGCGGTGTTTGCAGAGCAATACATTGTCGACCAAGCTGCATGGGAATTTGCTGACACCCCTGCCATGATTGAAGCTACTGAAGCCATGTACGGTCCGTACCGCTGGGATCGCTATGATTTATTGATTCTACCGCCAAGTTTTCCCTTCGGCGGGATGGAAAACCCACGCTTATCTTTCATAACACCCACGGTAGTTTCTGGCGATCGTAGCCTCATCAACCTGATTGCGCACGAATTGGCCCATTCTTGGTCAGGTAATTTAGTGACGAACGCTAGCTGGCGCGACTTATGGATTAACGAAGGTTTTACCAGCTACGTTGAAAACCGCATTATGGAAGCTTTATTCGGTACTGAGCGAGCAGTGATGGAACAGGCTTTAGGATACCAAGACTTGTTGGCAAACTTAGAACTGCTGGAGCCGAATGACACCATTCTTAATATCGATTTAGGTACTCGCCATCCAGATGATGTGTTCTCGCAGGTACCCTATGTGAAAGGCCAATTGTTTTTGATGTATTTAGAAGAACAGTTCGGCCGCGAAACCTTTGATAAGTTTTTACGCCAGTATTTTGATGACTTTGCCTTTCAGAGTATTTCTACGGCGCAGTTTAAGGCTTATCTACAACGTGAGCTGCTGGCAAAGCATCCGCAAGTGGTAAGCATGGATAAAATTAATGAATGGATCCATCAGCCAGGGTTACCGGAGGATGCACCTAAACCGCAGTCAGATGCCTTTGCGAAAGTTGAGCAGCAAATGAATCGTTGGCTCAAAGGCGGCGCATTACAAACCGACAGCTGGACCACGCATGAATGGTTACATTTTATCAATAACCTGCCGCTCGATATTTCTGCTGACAATATGGCGCGCTTGGATCGTCAGTTTAATTTAACCAGTATTCAAAATAGTGAAATTGCTCATGCTTGGTTAAAGCTCTCCATCATTAAAAAATATGAACCAGCTCGCGATAGATTGCGTAGTTACTTGCTAACTATTGGGCGCAACAAATTAGTCAGCCCGCTTTACCGTGAGTTAGCCAAAACACCGGATAACTTAAAGTGGGCTAGAGCCGTGTACGAGCAAGCTAAACCGGGTTATCACCCGCTGACGCAAACCGTTAACGAAGCCTTGCTTTACAACAAAGATTAGGAGTTTTACATGCCAAAAGCTATTGGATATGCAGCAAAAGCCGCTGATCAAGCCTTAGAATATTTTGAATTTGAACGCCGTGACCCAACCGCAACTGATGTTGAAATTGACATCTTATACTGTGGCGTTTGTCACTCAGATTTACACCAAGCCCGCAATGAGTGGGGTGGGACAGTTTTTCCGTGTGTACCGGGACACGAAATTGTCGGTAAAGTAACACGGGTGGGTAACCAAGTTAGTAAATTTAAAGTGGGCGATACCGTAGGTGTCGGCTGCATG
>JTFO01002414.1_pt1 | contig 13243 bp, 10 predicted proteins | sample 235411 | NCBI WGS metagenome assembly JTFO01 (sample SAMN03067590, study PRJNA260953) | activated sludge metagenome | biome: Sludge; feature: Wastewater; isolation source: CETP activated sludge from laboratory augmented bioreactor treating... | place: India:Gujarat | collected 2013-04
CTTTACTTCCCACTCCGAAGCTGCCGAGGCTGGCGGCAAGGAGTATCTGGTATTTACTCTGGGCGACCAGGAATACGGCATCGATATTCTGAAAGTTCAGGAGATCCGGGGCTACGACTCCCAGACCGTAACCCGCATTGCCAACGTACCGAACTTCATCAAGGGTGTCACCAATCTGCGCGGCGTGATTGTGCCGATCGCGGACTTGCGGGTGCGCTTTAACATGGAGCGGGTGGAGTACGACCACCAGACCGTGGTGGTGATTCTGAATCTGCGCGACCGTGTGGTCGGTGTGGTGGTCGATGGTGTGTCGGACGTGCTGGTTTTGCAGTCGTCCCAGATCAGCGCCGCCCCCAGCTTTGGCACGGCGTTCTCGACCGAATACCTGACCGGGATCGGTACGCTGGGTGAACGTATGCTGATTTTGGTGGATATTGAAAAATTGATGACCAGCGAAGAGATGGCGCTGGTCGATAGCGCAGTGGCCTGATCGCCCGAGTCTGCAAAGACTGGCAAAGCGGGGACCTGTTTACCGGGTCCTTTAAGGAATGTTCGGGTCGGGGGAGGCGTCACAAGCGCCTCTGATGTTCGGATCTACTCTAGACAAGGTGCTTGCAATGCTGGATGGATTACGTTTGGCCAATCTGAAGGTGCGGACCAGTCTGATTCTGGTACTGGTGTTTTTTTTAGTCATGCTGGTGGCAGGTGCTGCGTTGGGGATTTTGTCCCTGCGCGCCAATAACGGTGCGCTGCAAAGCATCGTGGTCAATCAGCGAGTAGGCTCGGCCATGTATCAGGCCATCGAGAGCTACAAAGAGACCCAAACCCTGATTGGACGAGCGGCTATCAGCTATGTGGTCAGCAACGATCTGCAAAATCAGGACCTGATGGCCGAGTGGAGCGACGTTGCTCCCAAAACCTCGGCAATCAGCACAGCGACCCAGGATGCCCTGGAGGCAACACGCAAGCAGTTCGAGCTGGCGCAGGAAGCATTTTTTGAGTATCAGGGCATTGCCACGCAACTGGAAGGCACCAACGACTATTATCAGCGCGTGGATGCCGCCTTCATGTCCTTGATGCAAGGTGGGGTGCTGCCTTTGATTGCCTATCTGGAGCAGGGCGATATCGCTGGTTTTCGTGGCTATGTGGCCACCACGACCAAGTTTTTGGAAGAAGATCTCTATAGCGCCTTGAATTCCTTGCAGCAAGCTCAGCAGCGCTCTATCGATGAGCAGTACCAGAAAGAAAACGAGCAGTACAACATGGTGGTCCGTCTGGTGGGGCTGGCGATGGTGTTTTGCCTGTTTATCTCCTTGGCGGTGTATGTGTTCCTGAACCGCATGGTGCTGCGTCCCTTGCGTCAGGCGGGTGCACATTTTGATCGCATTGCCAGCGGCGATTTGACCCAGCGTGTGGAAGTGAAGTCCACCAATGAAATCGGTGTGCTGTATGACGCCGTACGACGCATGCAAAACAGTTTGCAGTCCATGGTGCATACCGTGCGTCAGGGGGTGGAAGAAATTACGTTTGGCTCGCGTGAAATCTATGTGGGCAATACGGATTTGAGCAGCCGCACGGAAGAACAGGCGGCCTCCTTGCAGCAAACTGCGGCCAGCATGGAGCAGTTGGCCAGCACCGTACGTCAGAACTCGGACAATGCCCAGCAAGCGGATCAGGTCGCCAAGAGTGCGTCGGATGTGGCGCTGCGTGGCGGACAGGCGGTCTCGACTGTGGTGCAGACCATGGAAGACTTGTCGGCCAGTTCGGGACAAATTGCCCAGATTGTAAATGTCATTGATGGTATTGCCTTCCAGACCAATATTCTGGCCTTGAACGCGGCGGTAGAGGCGGCCCGGGCAGGGGAGCAGGGCAAGGGCTTTGCCGTGGTGGCCGGCGAAGTTCGCAGCCTGGCCCAGCGCAGCGCGCAAGCGGCCCGTGAGATCAAGGGTTTGATCGAGCAGTCGTTGGCCAAAGTTAAAGAAGGAACCCGTCAGGTCGATGAGGCGGGCAAAGTGGTTATGGAGGTGGTCAGTTCGGTACAGAGTGTGACCACTATCATGGCGGAAATTTCGTCAGCCTCGAACGAACAGTCAGAAGGAATTGAGCAGGTTAACCGGGCAGTTGCACAAATGGATGTGGTTGTGCAGCAAAATGCGGCCTTGGTCGAGCAGGCAACCGCAGCAGCGGGCTCCTTGCAGGATCAGGCAACCCGTCTGTCCGACGCGGTGTCGGCGTTCAAAGTGAGCGCACAAGACATTATCGATGATCCGTATGAGGCGCCCGAGCCGGAGCGATTGCGTTCCGGCGAGCGTCTGTCGACGGGGCCTTTTAGCGGGACCTTGGCCAGCCTGTAGTTATATGAGCACATCTGTGGAACCTTTTGTTTATACATTGCCCTCGATCCCGCAGGCCTCGAGGGCCGACTGTGAGCGAGCCGCGCGCTTGCTCAAGTCGTATGCGGGCATCATCTTAGGTACCCACAAAGAAGATATGGTGGCCCGCACACTGGGTATGCGCAGCCAGAACGCGGGTATGCGGGAGGTGCGACAGTACCTGGATATTCTGGAGCAGGACACCCATAGCCAGGAGTGGCAGGACTTCGTTAACGCGTTCACCATCAATCACACGGCATTTTTCCGTGAACAACATCACTTCGATATTCTGGGCAAGTTTGTCAGTACACGCGGCAAACCTCTGGATATCTGGTGCAGCGCAGCGTCCACCGGCGAGGAAGCCTATTCCATTGCCATGACGGTGCGCGAACATTGCCCTTCGCCGGATGTGAATGTGTCTATCCTGGCCAGCGACATTGATTCGGCCGCCTTGGATAAGGCCCGTCAGGGCGTGTACACCCTGGAGCGTATCCAGCCCGTACCCGATTTGTGGCTGCCGCGTTACTTTCAGCGCGGTGTGGGGGCTCGCAAAGGCCTGGCGCGTGTCAAACCGGTGCTGCGCAATATGGTGGAGTTCGAGGAGTTCAATCTGGTGGGGTCGGCCTGGCCTTCGTCCAGTCGTTTTGATGTGATTTTCTGTCGAAACACCATGATTTATTTTGACCGGGACGATCAGACGCGCATTCTGGAGCGATTCGCCGCTGTGACCAAACCGGGTGGCCTGTTGTTTGTGGGGCATTCCGAGAACTTCTCCTACCTGACCAAAGCCTTTCGCCTGCTGGGTCAGACGGTGTATGTCCGGAACTAGGGTCCAAGGGGGGCTTGCACGCCCTGAGCTCTGTTGGCGCTTGAAATCGGGATTATGAGTAGCATGAAGAAAATTCGAGTTTTGTGTGTAGATGACTCCGCCTTGGTGCGCAGCCTGATGGTGGAAATTATCAATAGCCATGCGGATATGGAAGTGGTGGCCGTTGCCCCCGATCCGCTGGTGGCGCGAGAGCTGATCAAAGAGCACAATCCGGATGTCTTGACGCTGGATGTCGAGATGCCCCGCATGGACGGTCTGGACTTTCTGGAGCGTCTGATGCGCTTGCGTCCCATGCCCGTGGTGATGGTGTCCTCGCTGACCGAGCGCAATTCGGACGTGACCTTGCGCGCGTTGGAGCTGGGTGCAGTGGACTTTGTGACCAAGCCCAAGCTGGGTCTGCGCGATGGTCTGCTGGATTATTCGGACCTGATTGCCGACAAGATCCGTGCCGCCTCCATTGCCCGTCCGCGCCGTGCTGTCCCGGCAGTGCCAGGCTCGGCCCCGGTGCGTCGCTTGACGCATAATTTTTCAACGACTGAAAAACTCATCATGATTGGCGCCTCCACCGGTGGCACCGAGGCGATTCGTCAGGTGCTGGAGCCCTTGCCCGCCAACTGCCCGGCCATCATGATCACTCAACACATGCCAGCCGGTTTCACGCGCTCGTTCGTAAACCGGCTGGATGGTCTGTGCTCCATGCAGGTGCACGAGGCGGAAGATGGCCAACGCGTGTTGCCCGGTCACGTGTATCTGGCTCCTGGTGGCGTGGCGCACATGAAGCTGGCCCGCTCGGGTGCCAACTATGTGGTCAAACTGGTGGACAGTGAACCTGTCAATCGCCACCGGCCCTCGGTCGATGTGCTGTTTCACTCTGCCGCCGAACTGGCCGGACGCAATGCCGTGGGGGTCATTCTGACTGGTATGGGCAAGGATGGCGCGCAAGGTTTGCTGGCCATGAAACAGGCCGGTGCCATGACGTTTGCCCAGGACGAGGCCACCAGCGTGGTCTTTGGCATGCCGCGTGAAGCCTTGCAAATTGGCGCAACCGACATAGCGTTGCCCTTGGGGCAGATTAGCGAACGAATTCTGGCCAGTGTGGGGGCTTTTGGGCACCGTGTATAAACGGTCCTGAACGCACTGGCATGCTACTCATTTGGAGAATGTAAATGGTACAAAAAAATATAAAAATTCTCGTCGTCGATGACTTTCCCACCATGCGCCGGATTATCAAGAACCTGCTCAAGGATCTGGGATACGAGAATGTAGACGAAGCAGAAGATGGTCAGATGGGCTTGGAAAAATTGCGTAATGGCAATTTTGAGTTTGTAGTCTCTGACTGGAACATGCCGAATCTGGACGGGCTGGAGATGCTCAAGCAGATTCGCGCCGATGCCAGCCTGTCTTCTTTGCCGGTGCTGATGGTGACGGCCGAGGCCAAAAAAGAGAACATTATTGCCGCCGCTCAGGCGGGCGCCAATGGCTACGTCGTCAAGCCCTTTACCGCCGCAACGCTGGAAGAGAAGCTGAACAAGATCTTCGAGAAAATGGCCGGTTAATACGGAGTACGTCATGGATCCACAGCAAACATCGAATCATCCCGACCCCCAGAGCGTACCGGTTGATCTGGTTTACCGCATCGCCAATCTGACCCGTCTGTTGCGGGAAAGCATGCGCGAATTGGGTCTGGATCAGGCCATTAAAGATGCCGCGCACGCGATTCCGGATGCCCGCGATCGTCTGCACTATGTGGCTCGCATGACTGAGCAGGCCGCCAACCGGGTGCTCAATGCAGCCGAGCAAGTGCGTCCTTTGCAAGAGTCCCTGCAGGCAGACGCCCAGGCGCTGGATGCCGAATGGGACCAATGGTTTGAACAGCCCCTGGACCAGGATCAGGCTCGCGAACTGGTCAAGCGCACCCGTGGTTTTTTGCGCGATGTGCCTGTCAAGGCCCAGCAGACGCAGGACAATCTGCTGGAAATCATCATGGCTCAGGATTTTCAGGATCTGACCGGTCAGGTGATCACGCGCATGCTCGGTGTGGTCGGTACGATTGAAACCGAACTGGTTCAGGTGCTGGTCGATAACGTTCCTACAGAAAAACGTGAAGAAACTCATAGCCTTATCAATGGTCCGGTGGTCTCGCCCGTAGCCTCGGAAGTGGTCACCAGCCAGGATCAAGTGGACGATTTGCTGGCCAATCTGGGCTTTTGATTTCTGGTCCTACCTGATCATTGGGTTTGCTTTCTTAAGGCGCTGCGCATTGCAGCGCCTTTTTGCTTGTGAGGAACAGCCTGCTTTTATCAGGCTTTCTCCGCGCTATCAGAGCCACAGCCCTCTTTTAGAATGACCCCGCAGCATGCCGTGCGAGCGCAAAATGTGTGCTGCGCGCGTGATTCATTCTTTCAACTCCTGCGTCTTGGCAGTCCATGGCAGAAGACAGCGATCTCGAAAAAACAGAACCGGCCTCACCCCGGCGCCTGGAAAAGGCGCGGGAGGAAGGGCAGGTAGCGCGTTCCAGAGAGCTGACTACCTTCCTGATGCTGCTGGCCGGGATAGGCGGAATCTGGATTGGGGCCGGCTATCTGTACGAGACCTTTGGCGGTATTGTGCGGCGCAGCGTCTGGTTTGATCCACGTGTCGCGCACGATCCCAGTGCCATGGTGATGCAGGCGGCCAGTCTGGCTGGTGAGGCACTAAAGGGGTTGGCGCCCTTGTTTTTGCTGCTGGTGGTGGTCGCGGTGATGGCCTCGATGGCGCTGGGCGGTATGAGCTTTAGCGGCAAGGCCCTGCAGCCCAAGTTCGAGCGCATGAATCCGGCCAAGGGCATCCAGCGCATGTTTTCCATGCAGACGGTCGTGGAGCTGATCAAAACCCTGGCCAAAGCTGGTCTGGTGGGCTCGGTGGCAATGTATGTCATCTGGACCGAGCGCGAACAGATGACGGCCTTGATGTATGTGCATCCCACGGCGGCTATTGCCACGGGGATGGAGCTGATCATCAAGTGTTGTGCCCTGATCGCTGCCAGTTTGCTGGTGATTGTATTGATTGATGCGCCCTGGCAGTTGTGGAGCTTTTACAAGAAGCTGCGCATGTCGCATCAGGATGTGAAAGAAGAGCATAAGGAAAGCGAAGGTGACCCGCACGTCAAAGGTCGCATTCGGCAGCAGCAACGGTCCATGGCCCGTTCGCGCATGATGTCTCAGGTACCGGGCGCTGATGTGGTGGTGACCAACCCCACGCATTACGCGGTGGCCTTGAAGTATCAGGACGGCAAGGGCGGTGCTCCCCGTGTGGTGGCCAAAGGCACGGGCTTGATTGCCGCCAAGATCCGAGGACTGGCGGCGGAGCATAACGTGGCCACGTTGCAGGCGCCTGCGCTGGCGCGGGCCCTGTACTTTAACGTTGAACTGGAGCGCGAGATTCCCGTGGATTTGTACTCGGCGGTGGCCGAAGTGCTGGCCTGGGTTTATCAGCTTCGTAACTGGAACAAGGGGCAGGGCGAGCGCCCGATCATGCCCACCCGATTGAACGTGCCGACAGGCATGGATGAAGGCCCACTGCGTTCGCGCAAACATGAAAAGCAATGAACAATTTTTTTGCCTTACTCAAACAAAATGGTGGCCAACACGCCCGGCTTTTAGCGGGTCCGGTGCTGATCCTCATGGTGATGGCCATGATGATTTTGCCCTTGCCCCCGTTTTTCCTGGACCTGTTGTTTACCTTTAACATCGCTCTGGCCGTCATGATCTTGCTGGTGGCCATGTTCACCAAAAAGCCATTGGACTTTGCCGCTTTCCCGGCCGTGCTGTTGTTTGCCACCTTGCTGCGCCTGGCCTTGAATGTGGCCTCCACGCGTGTGGTGCTGATGAACGGTCACAAGGGCCCGGATGCGGCTGGCCAGGTCATTGAGGCCTTTGGCCACTTTCTGGTCGGTGGCAGTTTTGCTGTTGGCCTGATCGTGTTCGTGATTTTGGTCATCATCAACTTTGTGGTGATTACCAAGGGCGCCGGGCGTATTGCGGAGGTGGGCGCACGCTTTACCCTGGATGCCTTGCCAGGCAAGCAGATGGCCATTGATGCGGACCTGAATGCCGGTTTGATCGGCGAGGACGATGCACGGCGCCGCCGCGCTGAGGTGTCGCAAGAGGCCGAGTTCTACGGTTCCATGGATGGTGCCAGTAAGTTCGTGCGCGGTGACGCCGTAGCGGGCCTGCTGATTATGGTCATCAACGTGATTGGTGGTCTGGTTATTGGTGTCGTGCAGCATGGTTTGAGCTTTTCGGAGGCCGGCCGCGTCTACACCTTGTTGACCATTGGTGATGGTCTGGTTGCCCAGATTCCTGCTTTGATCATCTCGACGGCTGCCGGTGTGGTGGTCTCGCGCGTGGCGACGGACGAAGACGTGGGCCAGCAGATGGTCAACCAGCTTTTCCGCAACCCTGTGGTGCTATATATCACGGCCGCAATTTTAGGCTTGATGGGTTTGATTCCCGGCATGCCCAATCTGGTGTTCTTGCTGCTGGCTGCGATTTTGGGAGCGGGCGCCTGGCTGATGCAAAAGCATCAGAACGAACAGGTGCAGCAAGCCACTGAACCCAACGACGAAGTCTTGGCGGCGGCTGACTCTGCTGCCAGCGAAGCTAGCTGGAATGATGTGTCCATGGTGGACCCCTTGGGCCTGGAAGTGGGCTATCGCCTGATCTCTTTGGTAGACCATGCGCAAAATGGCGAGCTGCTGCATCGTATCCGCAGCTTGCGTAAAAAGTTTGCGCAGGAAGTGGGCTTTTTGCCGCCTGTGGTTCACATTCGGGATAATCTGGAACTCAAGCCTAACGACTATCGCATTTTGCTGGCTGGGGTGGAAATTGGCCGTGGTACCGCAACGCCAGGCCAGTGGCTGGCCATTGATCCCGGTGGCGTCACCATGAAGCTGCCGGGTACACCGACTACGGATCCGGCTTTCGGTTTGCCGGCAGTATGGGTGGATGTCAGTATGCGCGAGCAGGCACAGATCGCGGGCTATACCGTGGTCGATGCCAGCACGGTCATTGCCACGCACATCAACCACTTGCTGCATCGCCACGGGGCCGATTTGCTGGGTCGTCAGGAAGTGCAGCAACTGCTCGATCATGTGGGCCGCGAAGCGCCCAAGCTGGTCGAGGATTTTGTGCCGCAAACCCTGTCTCTTAGCCTGTTGCTCAAGGTCTTGCGGGGCCTGCTGGCTGAGGACGTTCCTATTCGTGATATGCGCAGCATTGTGGAAACCTTGGCCGAGCATGCGCCGCGTATTCTGGCTCCTGGCGCGGTTCAGCCTGGCCAGGAGGCCGGTGAGCTGCTGGCTGTCTTGCGCGTGGCGCTGGGCCGCGCCATTGTGCAGCAGTGGTTCCCTGGCGAAGGCGAGTTGCGTGTGATCGGTCTGGATGCTCGTCTGGAGCGGGTCATGACGCAGGCGCTGACCAGCAGCGGTGCGCTCGAACCCGGACTGGCCGAGTCGGTATTGACCGATGCCATGCGGGCTACACAGTTCCAGGAAGAGCATGGTGATCCGCCTGTGCTGGTTGTGCCCCCCATTTTGCGGGCCACCTTGTCCCGTTTCCTGCGACACCACATTCCCCAGCTGGGTGTCTTGTCTAACGCTGAAATTCCTGAAGAACGCATCCTTCGGGTCACCACCATTATTGGTCAGTCTGAATGAATATAAGTCGCTTTTTTGGTAGTACCAGCCGTGAAGCCATGCGTCAGGTACGCATTGCCTTGGGCCCCGATGCCCTGATTGTGTCCAACCGTCGTGTCAATGGCGGGGTGGAGATTCTGGCGACGGATTCCAGCTCCGTGCCCGGTGCCGCCACCGAGCGTGCGCCCATGCCAGGCAGCGTGCCTCATCAGGCCGCCGGCATTCGTCAGCAGGAAGTGGCTCCGCCCCCAGCGGCTGACAATGTCATGGGCGCGATTGGGGCATTGCGTGGCGCATTGGAAGGACGCATGGATGATTTGGTCTGGAGTCACCAGATGCGTCGCACGCCTGTGGCGGTGAATCTGTTTCAGAGCCTGTTGTCGCAAGGTTTCAGTACCGCCTTGTTGCGTGCCATGCTCAAGCGTTTGCCCGAGGAGCTGGGCGCGCGTGCGGCCTTGCAATGGGTACGTACAGAGTTGGAAACCCATTTGCCGGTGCTGCGTTCTGAGGACTCCTTGTGGCAGCCTGGCTTGGCCTTGGCCTTGGTGGGGCCCACGGGAGTGGGCAAGACCACCACGCTGGCCAAATTGGCGGCTCGAGCCGTGCGTCGTTTCGGTCCCGATAAAGTGGTTTTGCTAACTACCGATACGTATCGGATCGGTGCGCATGAGCAATTGAAAATTTATGGCGATTTGATGCGGGTCGCCGTGCATATTGTCCAGGATGTGGCGCAACTGCGTAGTGTGATGCTGGGCGTGCGACCCGATCAGGTGATCCTGATCGACAATATGGGCATCAGCCAGCGTGACCGCTATGTGCGTGAGCAGGCCGCTTTGCTGGCCGGTGCCGGACGCCGGGTGCAGCGTTTGCTGGTGCTCAATGCGGCCAGCCAAGGCGATACCCTGGATGAGGTGGCACGTAGCTATACGCACGATGGTGGCACTGCGCTCAGTGGCTGCATCATCTCCAAAGTGGACGAGGCCATCAAGCTGGGCGGCCCTCTGGATACCGCCATCCGCTTCAAATTGCCCATTCATTACGTGTCTAACGGCCAGAAAGTGCCCGAGGATCTACGCTTTATGAGCGCTGCCGAACTGGTCGACTCGGCCTTGCAGGTACGCGAGGGTCAGCGCCCCCTGTACGCGCCCAGTTCTGGCGATCTGGCGGCCTTGCTGGAAAGCGGCGGGCACTCCGCACAGGAACTGCAAGCCGAACAAGAGCGCCGGGCGCGGGTTTTGCCGCGCCTGTTGTCGGCAGCCTCTGCCGGTGGCCCTATTTCCCCGGAGCAGGCCCGTCGCGCTGCGGCGGATCTGGACGAACGCTTGGCCTGCGCCGAAGCCTATGATTTTTGGCGTGATTTGCATGCGCCCAATGCCTCCGTTCAGGATGGGGCGGCGGCGCAACGGGCGCAAGGCTTGATGCGTGCCGCGTGTCAGGAGGTCAGCGAAGGCAATATGTCCCGTTTGCTTGTGATCCACGCAGATCATCAACCGGCGGGTGCTCAGGAACAATGCTCTTTTAGCTTTCTGTTCAGCCCCAAAGGGCAGGCCCTCAGTATTCCGTACTATCAGCGGCAAACTCCGTCGCAGTGGTCGGATGTGCGTGGTGTGCGCAGTATGGAGCGGCCCAGCCCCACCCAGGCACTGAATCAGGCCATGCAGGTTCTGAACGCTCAGGCCCAGCCTGTGAATTTGCTGCATATTTTCGAAGGTGGTTCGCCCACGATGTGGCGTCAATGGGCCGATATGCAAGCCGATTGGCTGGCTCTGATTCCAGGCGCGACTTCCTTGTGGCACAAAGACGGCAAGACCACGCCTAATGCCTTGAGCAAACAGTTGGCTTTTCACGCCATTCCTGATTTGGCAGCGCGCCTGCATCTGGAAACACTGGGACGTGCCAAGCTGGGTGAAATTGCCTTGTGGTATGCCGTGGAGCCGGTGCAATTGCGGCACCGCAATGCCGAGCCTGTTCATCTGGATTTGATCGTCTTGCGTACCGTTGCTCGTCACGATGGCAAAGTGTTGAAAACCCGCTTTGCTTTGATGCATCATTGCGTCGGCTCCGAGGCCATTGCCCCGGCTAGTCTGGCCTGCTACATGATGCTGCGTAGCGAGGTACAGGAAATGGCACGTTTGTTTAATGCGGTGCGTGGCTTGTTGCCTGCCAGCAATTCCGAGTTTGAAGAAGAGCTCCATTTGCTGGCTGCTGCTCAATTAACGCTGGCTTCCTGGGATTTGTTGCAGGCGCCGGATAATCGGGGAGTGCGGCAACTCAGTGCGCGTTTGCTGGGCAAGCCGAACCTGAAGTCCGGGCAGTCAGTCGATGCGCTGGTAAAGATGCTGGTGCTGAAAGAAGCGATGAGCTAAATCCAGCGAGATTGAAAAAGCCTGCCACACGGCAGGTTTTTTTATTTCAAGCGCTGCAAATTGCTGCTTAGTCCCTGGAAGAGGGCGTCTTTGATATGTTCAGGGAAATGCGCTGGCAATCGTGCCGCGACATTTTGAATGGCTGGCTCCACAAGCTGGTGAAGGTCTTCGATTAAGGATTCAGTGGCTTGCTGTCCTATATAGGTTTTTCCTACGGCAAGCCAATGCCGGAGAAGCATTTCCTGCATCTTGTAGCGAGTGTTGCTGGTGCGTAGTGCCATCGCCATTTTGACGTGCTGAATAGGGCATTGATTTTGTTTTGTGCCTACCCAAGGCCAGGCCGAGAGCACATCGTAAAGTGGTGCCAGACGGAAGTAGCCGCCAGGTTCTATGGCCAGGCTGAAGTTCTTGGCATGGCCATCTGGGGCGGCCAGCAAGTAAAACACCAACAAAGTTTTGAAGAAAGCCTGTCGGTCAGCCAGAGCATTGGACGAGCCGGATAAGACCTGCATGATGGCATGGATGCCAGGGCCACCGTCGGACTCGTATTTGGCATGGGAAGGCAAACCACTTGCCTGTAACAGGTCTTCATGGGGCAGGCGTATCAAATGACCATGACGGCTCCAGGCACGGTCAAAGCGCTCCACGATGAGAACCTTTTGATCTTCAAACTGGCCAATTTGGGTTTGGGCGACATTCAAGCCCAGTTCTTTGAGCAGCTCCATGCAGAGCCATTCGTTTTCCACCGAGTGGCTCAGATCAAAGCGGACATTGCCCGCCAATCCTAAGGGTAGTTTGAAGATGTGTGAGCTGGGTGTCGATCCCTGCGGAATGTGCCATTGCCCGTGATGCCATAACAGAGCCGTTTTTTCCTGGGCACCTGCCAGTGAAAAACGAAAGTCTTCGGGGGCCAGATCCTGGCGGGCGGTAATTGTGCCGCGTAAATGTTCGGCAACGTCGCTTTCAGTGAGAGGGCGGGCCGTGAGGGTGTGAATATCCGGCGCTGGAGAGTTCTCAGGCAGAAGTTGCACGGCACCAGCAGCATCCCGACCTATTGCTTCGAGCAAGGCAAACGTTTCCAGCGAACGGGTCTTGAAGCGGGAGGCGATGCGTTGGCGAATCCCGGGATTGTCGGGCAGTAGATTGTCAAAGTAGTTGTCTACGACCTCGCCACGAAGTGCTTCATTGTTGAATGTAAAGGGTAGGGATAGAGACAGCGGCCGGCCTTGAGGATGGGCGATCCAGTCTGGTGCGTAGCGAAGTTGTGATGAGCCGTGGGTAGGCTTATACCACTTTCCAACGAAGAGACCATTCATCCACAGGTCCAGAACAGGCATCACCACTCCATAGATTCAGGTTTGTCAGGTTCGTGAGCGTCAATAATGGAGATCTTGGCTTCCAGGACGGCCAGAACCGAAAACAGGTTTTTAAGCGATAAGCCCGACGCGTCATTTTCCATGCGCGAAATGGCTTGCTGCGTCGTGTTCAGCTTGTCTGCCAGCTCTATCTGACTCCAGCCTTTACGCTTGCGCAGCGAGCGGATGAGCTTGGGCATTTGCTCCGGGCTGTGCAGTGCAATGGCGTCTAGTCTTGTTGGCATCGCCTAGCTCCTTTGAATTCTAAATACAATAAATTTGATGTATTTTAAACATACATCGTTTTTGGTGTATTCAAAGAATACATCATATTTAATGTAATGGAGTTCAGGCATGCGGACATTCAGGCGTTCAGCCCTTGTACCTTAGCGTGGCTTGCAGCGTTCTCCGTATTCAGGCAGGACAAAAAAAGCGCCAACTATTTAGTTGGCGCTTTCAGTCTCTGGCATGACCCTGCTTGAGTCTGTTGGGGCTTAAGCCTTCAAGCTCAAGGAAGACTGCGTGTTCTGTGTTTTCCCGGATGCGTCGTAAAACGTGTTGCGGCCCGTAAAGGCTTCCAGCGCGTCCAGGTTCTGTTGGGTATCGATCAAAAAGGTGTCAACCAGAATGCGGTTATTGTCGCTGGC
>JTFO01004966.1_pt1 | contig 13224 bp, 7 predicted proteins | sample 235411 | NCBI WGS metagenome assembly JTFO01 (sample SAMN03067590, study PRJNA260953) | activated sludge metagenome | biome: Sludge; feature: Wastewater; isolation source: CETP activated sludge from laboratory augmented bioreactor treating... | place: India:Gujarat | collected 2013-04
TGGGCAGCGGATAGGCGGCTTGGCGCGATGAGCACACTGCTCATCAGTAGTGAACAATTCAGACATAGATAATCCTTGATGTAGGTAAACGGCATACATGAGCAAGCTGTTGCTTGCTCTCATTAAGGTGATATATGTCTGAAAATTTCTTGAATATAGTGTTCGTCTGTTGGTGTAAGTAAGGGGGATAGTGCAGGGAATAGATTGCTATGGCTTGCTAAAAACCGAAAGAGGGTTTCTCCAGTGTTCAGAAAACGGTGGTTTTCTGGACAGTTCAAAGTGGCACGCTTTACCGCCGCCAAGGCCGTCATCTGGTGTCAATATTGGCGTCAATGTTTCAATGTCCCGTGTGTGTCCATGAATCAAACCCATAGGATACGTCCGCGTTTCAACGGATGAGAGACGCTATGATTAGCCACGCAGCGGGCAAGTCAAATGAGTAGCCCGCTGCGTTGGTGAACTACTTCACCACCTCCATCAGCTTGCCGAAGCTATCCACCACGTCGTACTTGACGTTTTCAGGGGCAAAGCGACGATTCATCTCATCGAAAAATTTTCGGGCGCATTTGATCTTGGTTTTCTCGATCTCGCGCAGATCCATCGACGACATAGAACCTTTGGTTTCCGCCACGAAATAGATGTGCTTGACCGCGCCTTCCTTGAAGCTAATCGCCCAGTCGGGGTTGTAATCACCGACGGGCGTGGGAATCAGGAAGCCGCGTGGCAACTTGGCATAGACCACCACTTCATTGGCCGTATCCAGCTCTTTCACGAACTCCCGCTCGATCTTGGAATCGGTCACTACATAGTCGTAGATATGCCGCTGGAGCTTGTCACCGGCATTGCTGAAATCCTGCTTGGATTGTCCAGCGGTGAAAATATCCAGATCGAATTTTTCCTCGACCGAATCGTAGGTCAGGTGTTCGATGATGACTGTCGCCTTCTGTTCGTTGATCAGGCGTATAGCCTCGGCGATAAAGCTCTCGGGGTTTGTCTTGAACTGCGCAAACACCGCGACGTTGATCCCCTTGAGGATTTCCGTCACTGTTCGGCGGGTCAATTGCGTGCCTTCGGCCAGCTTACCGATCAAATCGTATTTCACTGACGAGTGGATTGAGACGTGATTGGTTTCAGTCGCGGAGTCCTTCAGCTCAAACGCTTTGCCATCTTTGAGCCCATCATAGGTCACGGCAGATGTCTGCTCGCCTGCCTGGATCGTGTACTGCAGCGGCGTGACGTGCAGGTGGGCATCCAGCTCCTTGACAGCCTTCTGCACCAGTTCATCCGAGTCGAAGTCAACGCTGTAGGCTGCCTTGCGATTGATACGGCTCCACAGTGCCTTGAACTCCTGCTTGTCGAAGTTGGCGTTGAGCGGGTTTTTCTTCGGCTTTCGGTCGTCACCGATGTCTGGCAACTGGCTCTCGCTGAACACACTGTCGATCAACTGGAACACTTGGTCGGCGTATGACTGCAACTCCTCCGGTAGCTCCTCCAGGGCCCCATCTTTCTTGGCCTGATGGTACTTCTCGGTGATGGTGCGCTTCCTATCCACGTAGCCGTTCTGGATCAGATAAAACTCGATGTCCGTCGCCTGATCGTCCGTCACCGTAACCGGCCCTTCAGCCATGTTCAATATTTTGCCCGTGAAGTAGGCTTTGTCGGCGACTCTTGGCCGCGCCGACAGCGACTTGCTGATGTCATCCTGCAGTGCCGCCACAAAGTTCTTGTAGCTCTCGCTGGCCACCACCGTCAGCACGTTTACATCATGTACTGTCGCCGGGTGGTCCATCCGGTCACCATCCTGATTGACCGATAGACGCAGGCCCCGGCCCACTTCCTGGCGGCGCGTGACTTCGTTGTTGTAATCCGGCTGCTTGAGGAAGCAAATCACAAACACGTTGGGGTTGTCCCAGCCTTCCCGCAGGGCCGAATGCGAAAAGATAAAACGCACCGGCTCACCCATCGACAGCAGCCGTTCTTTATCCTTCAGGATCAGATCATAGGCGTCCACATCGTCGGAGAGCCCGGCGTTTTCGCCGCGCTTGGCAACCGTGGGATCGGCCAGCCGCTTGGTCTTCTTGTCGATGGAAAAGTAGCCGTTGTGGGTCTTTTCCGCCGCAATACCCTTCAGGTATTTAATGTAGGGTGTCTCATCCAGATCGAGCATCTCGTTGAGATGCAGGTTGTACTCATCTTCGAAGACACGGGCATACTCGCCCTTCTCATCGGCAGCGGAATAGTCCCGATACTTGGCCACCTCATCAATGAAGAACAGGGTGAGCACTTTGATGCCCTGCAAGAACAGCACCTGTTCCTTGTCGAAATGCGCCTTGATCGCTTCCCGAATCTGAATGCGGCGCAGTGCCGCTTCGGTCACATCTCCCGTGGCATCGCCCACCGTTAGCTCTACGCCATTGGTAAAGCTCAGCGTATCGGTATTGGCATTGATATCAGAGACGACGAAACCATCGCGATACTGATCCAGCCCGTTGGAAAGCTCAAACAGGTTGTCGCCTTTGCACAACTTGCGAACAACGCGCTTGATGTTACCGCCTGCAAGCTTCTGCTCGAACTCGACACGCGCCTCGGGCGGCTTCTTGCTCGAAATCTCGATGGATTGCAGGTAAAGATAACCTGCCGTACCCGCCAGCCCCTTCACCGCGATACCGCGCACGGCGATCTTCTTCACCAGCTTCTGGTTGTAGGCGTCCAGCGCATCCAGCCGGTGAATCTTGTTGTGCGTGGTCTTGTGGGTGGCCGAGTAACGCAGCACCATCAGTGGCTTAAAATTGACCAGGGAATCCAGGGTCTTGCCGCCTTCCATCTTCTGCGGCTCATCCAGAATCAAGATCGGACGGTTGGCGCTGATGACATCGATGGGCCTACGCGACTGGAAGTCGTCTAGCTCTTCATAAATGCGCCGGTTGTCCTTGCCGGTGGCATTGAACGCCTGCACGTTGATCACCATCACGTTAATGCCCGCGTCCGACGAAAAGCTCTCCAGGTGATGCAACTGCTTGGAGTTGTAGATGAAGAAGCGAGCCTTCTTCTGATAACTCTCCAGGAAGTGTTTAGCGGTAATCGCCAGCGACTTGGCCACGCCCTCGCGGATGGCGATGCTGGGCACCACGATGATGAACTTGCTCCAGCCATACAGCTTGTTCAGCTCGAAAATGGTCTTGATATAGCAGTAGGTCTTACCCGTGCCGGTTTCCATCTCCACGTCCAGATTCACGCGGGCGATCTTGGTTTTGGCCAGCGCATCAGAAACGGGCAGGTTCTGCTGACGCTGCACCTGCTGGATGTTGTCGAGCAGGGCTGTGTCTGACAGCACCAGATCGGCGTTCTTGAAACCCGCGTCGGAAAACAGGCTGTCTGTCTTCGCCTTGGCCTTGCCGGGGTCGATACGGTAACTGATGGCTTCGCTGGAGGCAGGCGGCTGCCCTTTGAAGCAGTCCACCACCGCCTGCACGGCGGCAGTCTGGTATGCCTGGGTTTTGAATTTGAGTTTCATGCCTCACCGCCTTTTAGTTCTTCTTCAATTTCTTCAATGCTGGGCAAGCTGCTTTGCAGGGTTTGCGGCAATGCACGGGTCAGCTCAAAACCGGATACCCCGATGGGCTTGGTCATATCGCGTAACGCATATTCAGCCAGCACACGGTCTGGCTGCTGGCACAGGATCAAGCCAATGGTCTGACCATCGGTTTCGTGGCGCAGCAGATCATCGACCACGCTGCAATAGAAATTCACCTTCCCCGCATATTCCGGTTTGAAATCGCCGCGCTTGAGCTCGATCACCACATAGCGACGCAGTTTCAAGTGGTAGAAGAGCAAGTCGATATAAAAATCCTTACCAGCTACTTCCAGATGGTATTGGCGGCCCACAAAGGCAAAGCCCTGGCCCAGCTCCAGCAGGAATTTCTCTAGATGTGCGATCAGCCCGGTTTCCAGCTCCCGCTCATGGAAACCGGCTTGCAGCGTGAGAAAGTCAAACAGGTAAGGGTCTTTCAGCGTTTGCTGAGCCATATCCGAATCAGGGGGTGGCAATAGCTGGGTAAAGTTGGTCACCGCGTTGCCAGAGCGCTCATGGGCAATAGATTCAATCTGCAGCAACAGAGTATTGCGGCTCCAACCATGCTCGATGGCCGCCTGCATATACCAGTGCCGCGCGGTCAAATTCTTGACCTTGGCCATCAGCTCGGCATGGTGCCCCCAGGGCAAGGCGCACAGCAGCTCAGCAGGGAAAAGTGCCACAGGCTGTGGCACTTCCCGATTCGCCGCTATTTGTGCCACAGGCTGTGGCACAAATTCCAGATGGGGATATTCCCGATAAAACGCCAGCATTCGCTTGATATTACGCTCGGAAAAGCCCTTTTCCTCTGGTAATTCGTTGTGTAGGTCGCGAGCTAGCGCGGGAATGACCCCCGCGCCCCATCCTTCCTGCTTTTGCCGGGCATTGATCAGCGCACCGATCTCCCAGTAAAGGCGGATCAGCTCGGCATTGACGGCCATCACCGCCCGCGTCTGGGCATGGCGAATCCGCTGTTTGATGTCTGCCAGCACCCGCCGGTAGGAGGCATTGTGAGTGAGCGTTGTCATAGGCGGCCTCAAATACTCTTCACTTCAGTGCCCGGCGAGAGCAGTTTGAAGATCTGTTCCACATTGATCTTGACGGCGCTGTCCTTGAACCCGGCATCGCGGAACACCACGCGCAGAGGCTTGTGCGTGGCCAGCTCCTTGACAAAGGTTTCGTCGATGCCTCCGTGTGCGTCGAAGCAGGCGGCGAGCGCGTCGCCGTCCACGAAGAACACATCCTTGCCCTGGATGGTCTTCTTCTCGATGGGTAAGGCAAGATCAACGCCCCAGTCCAGCATCACCTGGAACAACAGGTCTTCGGCCGTGCGGTCGGGTTTGATGTTGTCCACGAACAGGTCGAGGTTGGACTTGTTCAGTGCATCTGGGGAGTAATACACATCGGCCATGTTAGAAGTGTCGATCTTCAGAACGCGAAAACCGATATCCTGGTTCCAGCCTTCGTGACAAGCTCCGCTAATGACGCTCTTGCCCGCCCGGCGAATGCGCTCGCGACTGACTTCCGGAATGGACTTGAAGCCCGCCTTATATGCGGCTGAATCTTCATTTGCCTTTTCGTCAAGCTGGACCATCACGAAACGACGGTTGCCACCGTCGGTAGCGTTTTGCAGTATGACCGAATGCGCCGTCGTTGAAGAGCCGGCGAAGAAATCGAGCACGATGTCATCGCCCCCGGTGAGCATTTCGACGATTTCCTGAAGCACAAGCTCGTCTTTAGGGAAATCGAACAGATCGCCTTCCATCAGCGCGCGCAGACGCTTGGATGCAGCACGTCCATCTTGATAGAACACGCTGTAAGGCGTTTGCTGCTCCTTGTCTTTCAGGTAGGACTTGATGCAGGGGACAGCGTTTTCATCATCACCAAAATGCACACGGTCATCGTCGATCCATTCCTGCATACGCTTGGGATCGCTGGTCATCCAGCCTCTGGAAGGAATCTTGACGGGCTTGTTGGTTGCTGGATGAAGCACTTCGTACTTCGGCCCGCCACCTCCGGGCCATGAAATGTTGTCCGGGAAGTAGACGCCGCGCGCATCAACATGCGCGTAGTGCTTGTGCGCTTTGGACGGATGACTATCAGATAATGATCGATACCACTCCTTCATGCCTTCGGTCATTGCCTTGTAGTCCTTGCCGTTCTGGCGCTTCAGTCGTTCGTATTGCGCGTAGATTTCGTCGAGTCCCTTCTTGCGCTGCCGCCATGTGACCTGTTTCGTACGAAGGTACTCGACATCACGGGCATAACACACGATGTATTCGTGCGATACCGATACAAGCCTTGAATCATTCTTTCGTCCAGCAGCCCAGACCATATCGGCGACGAAGTTCGACTGACCAAAAGCCTCATCCATCAGCAAGCGCAATCGAGGATGCTCGCCTTCATCGCAGGAGACAAAGATGGCCCCATCCTGTGCCAGCATGTTTTTGGCAAGACGGATGCGAGGTGCGATCATCGTCAGCCAATTGGAATGAAATCGACCATTTCCTTCTGGATTGGCCACAAGGCGCACACCCTCTTCGTCGCGCTCGCCTGACGCGATCTGGTAAGCGGCTTCCTCTGAAGAAAAACTGTCCTTGTAGATGAAATCCTTGCCCGTGTTGTACGGAGGGTCGATGTAAATCATCTTCACCTTGCCAAGATACGTCTCCTGCAACAGCTTCAACGCATCCAGGTTGTCGCCTTCGATGAACAGGTTCTTCGTCGTATCAAAGTCCACGCTTTCCTCGCGCACCGGGCGCAGGGTTTTGGCAATCGGCGCATTGGCCGTGAGCAACGCCTCGCGCTTGCCCGGCCAGTTCAGGTGATACCGTTCCTGCGGCCCCTCGACGATGGAGCTGGACAGTTCCTGTCTGAGCTGGTCGAAGTCCACCGCCAGCTTCACACTGCCGTCCTCGCCCCACGCTTCGGTCACGCAGCCGGGGAACATCTCGCGGATGAGGGCGATGTTGTCCTCGGTCAGGTTGGGGGAATGCATTTTCAATTTATCCATCGTATTTTCCACGTGTAATTCTTAATACTGTTTCAAGCAACACCCATACGGGTCTCGTAATGCTGCTGGAAACCCGCTTCGTCGAACACGGCTTTAAATTTTTCCAAATAATACGCAAGGTCATAATCTGCGTAGTCCATGACGCTGAAGTTTATGCCGTCCTTATGCGACCCTCTATCCAGGAATCGCGCCAACGCCACGAATCGGTTATCTTGCTGCTCCAGCTTTCCTAAAGCAGCTTTGAATTCTTCGTCCTTGTTGTTGAACGAGAAGAAGTGCTCGAGGATACAGCGCATGGTGTTTGGCACAACATGGGCTGGCAATTGCTGATCTCTCGCCTCACGGAGGATGAACCAAAGGGCGTCATAATCATTCATCAGTTCACTCGACTTCATCGAACTGACTTGGGTGTGCGAATTCTTGGTCACTCTGAATAGTTGGCACTTCTTGTTCTTATCGGTCGCACCAAGCTGCTTCATCAGCTCGTGCAAGAAGAATAGGTTATGCGTCAGCACAATGACTTGGCGAACCTTTTGGCCGCCAGCCGGCGCGATCAATTCCTTGCAAATGACGGCTGCAATGTCAAAAACGTAGTTGACCGAAAGACTAGAAATTGGATCGTCTATAACAACAATGGTCTTGTCCAGTTGGAACGTCTCGCCTTCGTTTACTGACCCTTTCAGCAGCTCCATGTAATAGAGAAAGGAAATCAGCGTCTTCTCTCCCTCGCTCAATGACTTCAATTCGCCACCGTTTTGCCCTTGTCGCTTTAGGCAATACAGACTTTCTTGCTCTGACTTTCTGGCGATGGAAAAAGCTGAAATCCCCATACTGGATAGGCGCTGATTGATAGCAACCATCGCCGCATCCACACCTGTCTGCTTTTGGCGGAGCTCGGTCAGAGTTACGTTAAGCGACCCTAACTTTGACTCTAGCTCACGGTCTTCTTTGTCGTATTCAGCCGTTTGGTCGAGAAGCGGCGCGGTCATGGCGTCGTATGTAGAAAATGCTGCAGCTTTGTCTCGGCGGAGAATCTTCCAAAATTCGGCCTTAATACGGCGTTTTTCCGTATCACGGTCAGAGATGCGCTGATTGAATTCCGAAATTCGCTGGTTGATTACGGCGAGCTTATCCAGCAAGTCTTCCAGACTTGATTCAGCAATACTGGCAAGCTCGCTTGGTTTTTCAATTTTCGCTTTTATTGCGACCAGATTGGTCTGCAAGACCAACTTGAGCGCAGACCATGCGCTTGCTAGCCCAGCATCTTCCTTGGCAAACGGGTCTTGTAGTGCTTGATTGACCGATGCCTCTAATTCAGAAATTGCGGCCTCATACCTCTGGGCGAGGCTTTGTATATGATCAATTTTTGTTTGCCTGTCACCATCCAATAATTGGGAGAGCTCGGCGAGCAAATCATGCGGCATTGTCTGCTGGCAAAAAGGACACTCCGGGTCATGTGCAAACTCCCGTCCTTTGTTGATCCAGTCGCTATTTCCCCACTTTTCGATGAGCGGAGCCAACCTGCTTTGCCCCGATACAACGATATGTTCCTGCCAGATTGCATCAAGCTCGATCGCTTGGAATCCCGGTTGGCTCAAACTTAGCTTGGACTTCTGGGGTTCAGTCCCTGATGCCTCTGCCAATCGTTTCTTTAAGTTTTCAATCGTATCCAGCTCTTCATCTTCGGCAACCTGGATAGCCTTCAGTGCGTCAAAAAATTTCTGTCGATTATTCCCATAGCCTTGTATCAACGGCTGCAGCTCTCCGCCGCTATAGGCGGCATGAGCTTTCCAAACCTCGGCCAAGGCAGTATCTTTCGCAGCAGTCAACGAGCTCGCCGTTGATGCCGTTAGATCCTTTAACTCTTCGCGCCGCGCTTCAATGGCGGCAATCTCTGGTGTTATTTCTTCAATTTTCTTTTGCGACTGCGTACCCAGTTCGCCCAAGGTGAAGATGCCCGGCATTCCAGCTACACCGCCAATCACACGATCAACGAAGTCACTGTTATAGACCACGGGGCGGTATGCTCCCTGACCGGCAGTCTCAATAGCGCAATGAATGAAATCTGGATTTTTCTCGCCCCAACCATGGATTACCTCACCGATGGACGACTTGCCAGCACCGTTCAGACCGTAGAAGAACACGGGCTTCTGGGTGCTCGTCTCGAGTTCAATTTCGACCGCTTCGGTCGGGTGAAAGCTCTTGTAGTTAGAAATCGAAATCTTCTTTAGCATCGTCGTCCCCAAGATGAGTCAAATCACATAACTCTAATTTTTAGCGTGTTAATACTTCAATCTTGTTTTTCAAAGCACGCAATTGGGCATTAATCTCCACCTTGCGATTGAACTGCTTTTCCTTGGCCAGCCGCACCGTGATCCTGTCCAGCTCACGTTGTTTGGCCTGCGCTTGTTCAACACGCGCGATCAGTTCGGCCAGCGTTTCTTGCGGCCGCGCTGGCAAAGGGATTAGCCGATGGAGCAGTTGTTCGTACAGTCCGCCCAGGTGCAGAGCGACAGGCATAGTGGTGCGCTCGCAGCCAGCCGGAAACCACTTCGATGCAACGTAATCCGAAAGCACCCAGCGGCTGGTGTCGGCTTCGTTCGGGCGTTTGTAGGCGGCTATTACCTGCGTTTTTCCCTCGAAGGTCAGTTCAAACACGATAGGGAAAGGTATGGCCCCGTCGATGCTGCGCAATACGTCCTGATGTAGTTCCGGTCCTTTGAGCTGGATACTGAATACCTGAATCTCTGGCACGCCGGGCCGCTCGGGCAGGTGGAGCGTTTCCGGCGCCAGCTTGAATGCCCAGACAATCTGTTCCACCTGCTTGACGAACAGTTCTTTCTGCCGGGTGTTGGCCCCGCCATGCTCGTATACCTTGCTCTTAGGCAGAACGCGGTCAACGGCGGCCTGCTTTGGGTAGGCGATCAGCGCGGACTGTTGTGTAGTTGCTCCCTGACTCATTCAGCCTCCTGAATCACGATAAAGCTGATGAGTTCGAAGTCGTCCAGCCCCGAGATGGTGTTGGTCAGCGCCGTGGTTTTGCCACCGCTAAACAGGCTGTCCAGATCCTTTTCTTCCTTCACGTCGATCATTGACCGGATGGATTGGCCCAGAAGGTCGGAATAGGTCTGCATCTGGCGACCCTCGACCGTTTCCTGATTGAAGCGCTGGCAGGCTTCGACGATGGGTTTGTCCCGCCCCTTGCAGCAGCTGCGCACCAGATCGAGCAGGCGCTTGACCTCGGTTTGGTCGTGAATGACTTCGCCTGCACGGCTGATGTAGACGAGGTAGTAAGGGTGCAGCCGGTTATGCTGGTTGAGATTGATGTCGCTTGTTTTGGAAGAAAGGGCGCGGTTGCGCAAGGTGAAGATCGCCCCTGGCGGCAGCCCTATCTCGGGCCTGGCAGGAACCACGGCGTGCATGCCATTGGGCGCATTGCTCAGTTCGCTGTGGGCTTTAACGTAGTTGAGCAGGTCCATGCGGAAGTCGTTCAGCCCCAAGTCGGTGATGGAAACGCCGGTTTTCAAATCTTCCAACTCGATGACTTCTTCCTGGAGGCGGCGCAGTTGCTCCTTGCGGTACGACACGTCGTTGGCCTGCGCGGACAGCACGTTGTCGTCGCCGGTGGCGGTAACGTCGGCGATCATCATCCGGCTTTCGACCCGCTCCTTGAGATTGATGTACTCATCGAGCGAAATGTCCGGCCAGTAGTTGACCAACTGGATGCTGCTGTTGGGCGAGCCGATACGATCCACTCGGCCGAAGCGCTGGATGATACGCACCGGGTTCCAGTGAATGTCATAGTTGATCAGGTAGTCGCAGTCCTGCAGGTTCTGGCCTTCGGAGATGCAGTCGGTGCCGATCAGAAGATCAACCTCGTGCGGCTCATCTGGCAGCACCACGGCCTTCTCTTTCGAGCGAGGGGAGAACAGGGTAAGCAACTCCTGAAAGTCGTAGCTGCGCTTGTGTGTGTCGCTCTTGATGGTGGACTGCGGTGCACCCTTGCCGGTGACCTTGGCGGTATGGATGGAGCGCGTGGCCAGCAGCTCCGGCGCAAGATTGGCGTACAGGTAATCAGCGGTGTCAGCAAAGGCAGTAAAGATCAACATCTTCTTGTTACCAGGGTTGATCGGGTTTTCGATCTTACCAAGCAGTTGCGCCTTGAGGTGCTGCAACTTGGCGTCGTCCTGTGGCGTGATTTTGTTCATCGAGGCCAGCAGGGCATCGATAACCTGCAAATCCGTTTTGAGCTCATGCTCCCAGGACGGCAAGTCCATGTCGGCGAGGCTGATCTTGATCTTGCCGCCGATTTCACCGCCTTCGTCACCGGGCATCGGCAGGTCGTCGTCCTCGGCATCCAGCCCTTCCAGCACTTCCGTGAGGTCACCCACCGTCACCGCACCACCGGATTGATTGAACGCGGCAATTTTAGCCAGCGTTGCTGCGTTGTTGGCGCGCAGCGATTGCAGGGTGAGGCGGAACGACTGCACCGAGCTTTCGAGGCGCTTGAGCAGGTTGACTGTCATCAGGGCCTGCAGGCTCTTTTCGCGGTCGGCCTGCCGCAGCGTGCCCTTGCCGCCGACCTTGGTGTCGTAGATTTCCTCGTATTTCTTCAGACGACTGGGCAGGATGTAGCTGATTGGCGCATACACGGCCAGCTTAAGCAGGGAAAGTTGCTCGAATATCTCGTTGAAACCTAGCACGTCTGACCGATCGGTCAGGCGGCAGTGGAACGACAGCGGCTTGCGGCGCTCGGGAAACTGGCCGATATCCTTGGTGTCGTAGAAGGTCTGGATGTGCTTGCGCGAGCGTGCAATGGTGACGCTGTCGAGCAGCTCGAAGAAGTCGAAATCCAGCGAATCAAGAATTGCTCGCGCGGTACGTTCTTCCGGCGGCAGCTTTGACCAGGTATTGAAGACTGCTTGGGCATTGCGAAAAACTTCTTCCACCGACTTGCTGGTGCGTAGTTTCTTGCTGAGGCTTTCCGAGTCGCCTTCGTAGGCTAGCGCAAGCTGGTTGCGCAGGTCGTTGAAACGGTTGTTGACTGGTGTAGCAGACAGCATCAGCACCTTGGTCTTCACCCCTTCCTGGACGACCTTGCGCATCAGCTTTTGGTAGCGAGTTTCCTTGTCCTTGTAGGCGTCGTTGTTGCGGAAGTTGTGGGACTCGTCAATGACGACCAGATCGTAGTTGCCCCAGTTGATGCGGTTGAGCGGTGTGCCGAAGGATTCGCCGCTGGTGCGCGAAAGATCCGTGTGGCACAGCACGTCATAGCTGAACCGGTCGCGGGCGAAGATGTTGGTCTTGAGGTTGCGGTTGTAGTTGAGCCAGTTGTCGGCCAGCTTCTTGGGGCAAAGTACCAACACGGATTTGTTCCGCAACTCGTAATATTTGACCACGGCCAGCGCAGTGAAGGTCTTGCCGAGGCCGACGCTGTCGGCCAGGATGCAACCGCTGTAGGTTTCCAGCTTGTTGATGATGCCGGTGGCCGCATCCTTCTGGTAGTTGAAGAGCTTGTTCCAGATCAACGTGTCCTGATAGCCCGTTCGATCGTTGGGCAACACGTCTTCGTCGATGTCGTCGAGAAACTCGTTGAAGATGTTGTAGAGCATCAGGAAGTAGATGCTCTCGGGCGAGTTCTCCTGGTAGACCGAGGAAATGTGCTCGCAGATCTGCACGGTCACGTCTTCCATTTTTTCGGAGTCGTTCCAGATCTGGTCAAACAGACTGAGGTAGGTAGCAGAAAAGGGGGCCTCGTCCATCTTGTTGACGAGGTTGGATACCGCATTACCTTGCTGGTAACCGAGATCGACGGCGGTGAAGCCGTGCAAGGGCATGTACGCAGTGTTGGTGCCACCAGCCTGCACGCAGGCGAACTGCTGCATGGGCGCTTTGGTGCGATTGCTTTTGAACGTAGCCTTGCGCCGTATCCAGTCGGCACACTCCTTGGCCACTGCCCGCTGGGTGAGCTTGTTGCGAAGCTGGATTTCAAACTCGCTGCCGTAAAGGCTGCGCTCACGGTCAAGCTTGGGGATGTGGAACTCCCTACGTTCCTTGCGAATTTTGTCGGTGACCTCGTTGGCCACAAAGGTGGGCGATGTGAAGATGAAGTTCAGCTCGTCGATCTTTTCCAGCTCGGCTTTCAGTGCCTCGAAGGCGTACATCGAAAAGCACGAGGCGGCGATCTTGAGTCGTGCTCCAGGCTGGATAGTTTGCTTGAGATCGTCGCCCAGCAAGCGACTGATGTTGTCAATCAGCTCCATCAGATGCCCATCCTCGAATGCTTCTCACGTCTACCACTCATTTCGCCTCCGGTTTGTCTGCTTGAGCGGCGATCCAGTCGTCGATGTCAGCTTGTCGGAAGCGCCACATCCCGCCGACCTTGAAACCAGGAATTTTTTTGGCTGCCGCGAGCCGGTAGATCGTCCGCTCCGTTACCTTCAGGTACTCGGCAACGTCCTTGATCGTCAGAATTCCGCTTTCGCTGTTGCTGGGCATAAGTGAGCCAACCAGTGGTAAAAGATGACAGGATAGTGCAAATTTTTCATATTGGCGACCGAAAGCAAGAACAAGGAGGAGCAAGCATGGCGAAACCGCATCAGGACGAGCCGTTTTTCATCACAGAGGAGGTTGAGGCAGG
>JTFO01005559.1_pt1 | contig 13223 bp, 9 predicted proteins | sample 235411 | NCBI WGS metagenome assembly JTFO01 (sample SAMN03067590, study PRJNA260953) | activated sludge metagenome | biome: Sludge; feature: Wastewater; isolation source: CETP activated sludge from laboratory augmented bioreactor treating... | place: India:Gujarat | collected 2013-04
AGAAGTTCGAGTTCGCTCCCTACAACCTTTTAAGCAAGGTGATCCCTACCTCGTTTCTCAAGTCGGAGAGTTCAACCTTAATTTAGCCAACACCGATTGGTTTTCTTCTGTATTTGTGAAACCCGATATCAGTCAACTTGATCCGGGACAGCGTGAATTACCGATGGTGGTTTCTTTAGCGCCTAAAGCTCGTAATCAGTTGGAAACCGGTATTGGTTATTCGACGGATGTGGGGGTTCGAGGGTCTTTGAAGTGGAAAAAACCATGGGTCAATGACTTAGGCCACAGTTTTGACAGTAGTTTTTCCATTTCAAATCCAGAACAGAGTATTACGGCAGGTTATAAAATTCCGTTAGAGGATGTTTTGCATCAGTATTACCGCATTCAATATGGGATGAAACATGTAGACAGCCGAGATACAAAAAGCCTTGAGTCGAACTTATCACTAGAGCGACATTGGTTACTGGATTCAGGGTGGCATCGCACCGTATTCATTCGTTATTTGATTGAAAATTATGAGCAAGGTTTGCTTGATGATACTGCTCAATTTGTTTTACCTGGGGTCACTTATACCCGAACTCGAACTCGAATGAACCGCTCTTTACTGACTTGGGGAGATAAACAAACCATCACGCTTGAATATGGTGATCCCGCGTTTGTTTCTGAAACTCGAGTGACGCGAGTTCAAGCGGGAAGTTCGTGGTTAAGGAGCCTAGGTAATAACCACCGTGGGTTGGCTAGGATTGATGGTGGAGCTAACTTTGCGGAAGACTTTTCCAAACTCTCTCCTTCTTTACGCTTTTTTGCTGGGGGCGATAATAACCTCCGAGGTTATAGCTACCAGTCGATTTCTCCTCGTGATGCGAGTGATTCATTAACTGGGGCTAAATATATGGCGACCAGTTCATTGGAATATCAATATCGTTTAACGGGGAATTGGTGGGGAGCTTTATTTGTGGATTATGGTGATGCTTTTAACGATACCCCCGATTGGAAAACAGGGGCAGGCTTTGGTATTCGTTGGATTTCACCAGTAGGACCACTGCGACTTGATTTTGCTTGGGGGCTTGATTCTGATCCCGGTGACCAGTTTAAAATTCACTTCACGTTAGGGCCTGAATTATGATCAAGCGGGTAATGACGTGTATAAAATGGTTTTCGGCCAGCCTAGCCGGAATAGTGATTGTGCTGCTTTTAGCCGTGGCAGGCATACTCTTTACGAATCAGGGCTTAAATACCGTGCTTTGGGGGGTAAAAAAAGCATTACCTGAATTGTCAGTTCACGAAACAGAAGGCGCTTTATTTCCACGTTTTACTTTATATGGCGTGGCATTCAATGATGAAGATTTAGCTTTGAATGTAAAACTGGAAAAGTTAACGCTCGCTTTGAATGTTAACTGTTTGCTAGAGCCTATGGTCTGTATTAATGATGTCGTCATTTCTGGCTTGGCGGTTAATTTGCCACAATGGCCAGAAGCGAGTGAGGATACCGACGTAGAACCTTCTGACCCCATCACTCATTTTTCTAGTCCAATTCCCATCAAACTGGGGCGTTTAACGCTGGAGAATATTGATCTTAATCTCGTAGGCAACCGTATTGCGTGGCAACATTTTTCAACAGGAGCCTCGCTACAAAATAATCGGTTGAGAATTGATCCAACACGATGGAAGGGGGGGCGAGTGGCGCTGGTGGAGAGCGCTTCTGAAACGCAAAGCCGTCATGCGTCAGATACCGAACATGCGCCGATTTCTTTACCTGAGGTGATCATTCCTTTACGAGTAGAATTGAGCCGTTTTGAATTGAATGATTTTACGCTTCAGCAAGCAACGCCAATACGCATTCATCGTTTGGCATTGCAAGCGCAGGCATCTCAGTCTGAGGTGAATATTAAAAGCCTTGAATTAGATATGCCGGAACTCGAAGCGAGTTTATCGGCAAAAGCCACCTTAAAAGGCGATTATCCTCTAAATTTAACTTTGAGCTCATTACTGAAACTGGATGAGGTCAAGGGGCAAACCTTACAATTACAAGCCGCAGGTAGTGTGGCTGATCTTTCATTAAATGCCCAATTGGCAGGTCGAGCAACAGCGACAATAGCGGCACGCATTGAGCCTTTGAAAACCGAGCTTCCCTTTGATGTACGGATTGAACAATTGGATGCTCAGTGGCCAATCAATGGCGATGGGGAATATTTTATTGTTGCGCCTCATATGGCAGCCAAAGGTTCATTGGAACACTATCAACTTGAGTTGCAAAGTGAATTTTCAGGTCAAGATATCCCTGATCAAGCGGTGATCTTACAAGGGGAAGGATCGCTGACCCAGTTGATTTTACATCAATTGAAATTAAACACCCTAGGTGGTGAGATTCAAGGTCAGGCCATGGTTGACTGGGCGGATCTTGTTCATTGGCAAGCCACACTGAAGATGCGCGAGATCCAGCCAGAGATTCAGTGGCCAGATATACAAGGAAGAGTGAGTGGTCAGTTAGAAACATCGGGTCAGTTGACGGCTCAGGGGGGATGGAAAGTCGATTTGCCCCTGTTAGATATTCAGGGGGAAATACGTGGTTATCCACTCGATATTAAAGGGCAATTGACCGCAGATGATGTAGTGGGTCGTGGTGAATTTCGGATGAGTACATCAGGGTTAACTCTGGCCCATGGTCCAAATGCCATTACAGCAAAAGGGCGCTTGGACAAAGACTGGCGAATGAATATTGCTTTAAATTTAAAGGAGCTGGATAAAACGGTACCGGATCTTTTTGGTCAGGTTCAAGGCGATATTGTTTTGCGAGGTGCGTTTACTGAGCCGAATGTTCGTTTAGCATTGCAGGCCAATAAACTGGCTTGGCAAGAACAAGTCACCATCCAGCAGATGAATGTTGTGGGTGAAGTTGTCCCTATGCCTGTGCCGAATGGCAATCTTCGCCTGACCGTCGATGGTATTGGGTATCAAGATCAAACTATTGATCATATTGTACTTACCCTGGCAGGAGAGCAGAAAAAACATCAACTGACCTTAGCTGTTGAATCGGAACTCGCAGCGACTCATCTTGCGGTTCAAGGACGGTTAGACGATTCACCTCGCCTTATTTGGCAAGGGCAGTTGGAACGTATGGATGTGCTTTCTGAACAAGGGCGCTGGGTACTGAATCAAGCGACAGACATTCATGCTGATCTGGATCAACCAGCAGTGACTATTGCTCCTCACTGCTGGTTACAAGGTGCATCCTCCTTATGTTTAACTAAAGAAGCCACCTTAGGTGAACAAGGCGAAGTGGATCTGGCGATCACGCAGTTTGCCTTCCAACAAATGGCGGGTTTTCTTCCACAAGACACCCAGCTCCGAGGTGAATTGAATGCCCACCTTTGGGCAAAATGGTCCCCAGAATCGCCACCTCAGGTTGATCTTTCTGTGCAATTGCCGTCAGGAGAAGTTCAGCAAACTTTAGACCAGCCGGTCATCCTCGGATGGGATAATATCGTGATCCATGCTCAGCTTGCTAACAATAGGCTGAATGCAGATTGGCAGTTGAACATGACAGACAATGGCGATCTTTCCGGACAACTCCTTATTCCGGATGTGACGCAAGATGAGAAGCAATTAGAAGCAGCGATTAAACTGACGCCATTGAATATTGATTTTCTTGCTCCGTTGATTGGGGAGTACAGCCAAGCAAAATCGACCATGACTGCGGATTTAACCGTACAAGGTAATTTGTTACACCCTCAAGCATTCGGACAGTTCGCTATTCATGAGATGGCACTAACGGGAGACATTTCGCCATTAGAAATTCATTCCGGCCAATTGACTATCGACTTTACTGGCTATCAAGCGGTGCTGAATGCTGGGATTGAGACTGCCGATGGGACTTTGAATATTACCGGTGATGCTGACTGGCTAGATTTAGATGATTGGCGAGTAAATAGCCATGTTGCTGCGGAATCGTTAATGGTGGATTTACCACCGATGGTAAAGATGAAAGTGGTTCCCGATCTTACCTTGGCAATGCAACCAGAAAAAGCCAATATTACGGGATCTATTTCCCTACCATGGGGAAGAATTACCGTAGAAGAGCTTCCTCCCAGTGCCGTTGAGGTATCGAAAGATCAAGTCTTGTTAAGTCGAGATTTGATCCCTATTGATGAGTCAACGCCGCTTCCGTTACGGGTTGAAACGGAAGTCACGATTATAATTGGTGATGATGTTCGGCTTAGTGCGTTTGGTCTTCAGGGGGAGCTCATTGGCCGACTTAATGTGACCCAAAAAGATCAAGGCCCATTTATTGTTGGGGAAGTGAATATTCTCAAAGGGCAATATCGTTCATTTGGACAAGACTTATTGATTCAAGAAGGCAAAATTTTAATGAATGGGCCGGTGGATCAACCTTATTTATCAATTAAAGCGATCCGTAATCCAGACAATACACAAGACGATGTTATTGCTGGTGTACAAGTGACCGGTTCAGCGGATGAGCCGGCCGTCTCTATTTTCTCTGAACCGGTGATGCCTCAAGCCAATGCACTGTCTTATCTATTACGAGGCCAAGACATTGATGGTGAAGCCGGTGGAAACGCCATGACAACCACACTGATTGGGCTAAGCTTAGCTCAGAGTGGCAAGGTGGTCGGAAAAATTGGTGAGGGCCTTGGCGTTCAAGATTTACAACTCGATACCGCCGGTTCTGGTGATGATTCTCAGGTCACAGTCAGTGGGTATATTTTACCAGGTTTACAGGTGAAATATGGCGTGGGGATTTTCAATTCAGTCGGTGAGTTTACTGTGCGTTATCGCTTGATGAAAGATCTCTATCTCGAAGCGGTTTCAGGTGTCGATAGTGCAATTGATATACTTTACCGGTTCGAATTTAACTAAGGAGAGAAGCCATGCACCTTGTTTTTGTTTATGGCACTTTACGCCAAGGAGAGGCGAATCATCATTATTTAGAAGAAAGCCCATTATTGGGATCCTGGGTTACCCTTCCCGAATACGCGTTGCATGATCTAGGGCCTTACCCTGGTTTGAGTGCTGGACATCAATCGATTCATGGTGAAGTCTATCAGGTTGATGATTCAACCTTGGCGAAACTCGATATTCTGGAAGATGTCCCCGTGGAATATCGGCGGGAAAGCCTTGATACCCCTTATGGCCTAGCTTGGATATATATCTATCAAGATGTGAGCCGACTCACGGCTGTGATTGAGTCAGGAGATTGGTGTCAGCGCATTTAAGTTTTAACGGTGAGAAATAAAACAGCCAACATTTTCGAGTTGGCTGTTTATCTTTAACCAGTGACAGTCTATTTCTTCTGAGCACGTTCGTAAGAAGACAAAATTTCAGCACGGGCAGAGGCCGCATCTTCCCAACCGTCTACTTTTACCCATTTACCACTTTCTAATTCTTTATAATGTTCAAAGAAGTGAGTAATTTGTGCTTTAAGCAGCTCTGGCACATCATTGATATCTTGGATGTGGTCATATTCTTTGGAGAGTTTTGAATGTGGAACCGCGATTACTTTCGCATCTTCACCCGACTCATCCGTCATTTTCAACACACCCACAGGGCGGCAACGAATGACCGAACCTGGCATCAGTGGGAATGGGGTTGGCACAAGAACATCCACAGGATCACCATCTAACGATAGAGTATGGTTCACATAGCCGTAGTTGCATGGGTAAAACATAGGTGCTGACATGAAGCGGTCAACAAATACCGCGCCAGAGTCTTTATCGACTTCGTATTTGATAGGATCAGCATTGGCTGGGATTTCAATCACAACATAGATATCGTCAGGCAGTGATTTGCCTGCTGGCACATGATTTAAACTCATTAAGGTTTCCTTTTTGTTAACCGGACTTCAAAAAACGTCATTAATTATTATGCAAACTGAGTAAAGGTGCAAAACCGATACACAATAAAGGGCAAAGTTTACCTGTAAATATTCCGATCCCCAAGAGGATGTTGGCAGAGAGTGTCCATAAATGGATGAGAGAGATCGATTCCCCAACCCTATCAAGTGATCGTGTTGGGGAATGTTTTAACCATTTGCAGGGATGCAAAATATGGGAATAACGTTATTCATCAGGATGGTTGGCGAGGAAGCTTTCGACTTTCTCAACCATGGCTTTTGATCCAACAAAAAATGGCACTCTTTGGTGCAGTTCGGTTGGTTTGATATCAAGAATACGATGAACACCATCAGAGGCTAAGCCACCGGCTTGTTCAATTAAAAATGCCATCGGATTACATTCATACAGCAAACGTAATTTCCCATTTGGGTGGCTCTGTGTGCTTGGATAAAGGTAAATACCGCCTTTGAGTAGGTTACGGTGAAAGTCTGCCACCAAAGAACCAATATAGCGTGAGGTATAAGGGCGGTTCTCTTCAGGGACGCTTTCTTGGCAGTATTTGATGTATTTTTTTACACCGGTTGGAAAGCGAATATAGTTTCCTTCGTTAATGGAGTAAATTTTCCCTTGCTCTGGGATACGCATATTTTCATGAGATAAACAGAATGAACCGATAGAAGGGTCGTAAGTAAAACCATTCACCCCATTCCCTGTTGTGTAGACCAGCATGGTTGAAGAGCCGTAGATAACATACCCAGCCGCTACTTGTTTATGACCGGGTTGTAAAAAATCTTCAGCCGTAGGCGGGGCTCCTACAGGGGAAATTCGACGGTAGATGGAAAAGATGGTTCCCACCGAAACATTCACATCAATATTGGAGGAACCATCTAACGGATCCATAAGTACGACATATTTTGCATTTTGGTTGAGATCTTTATTAAAGGCTACGGCCTCATCTTCTTCTTCACTTGCTACGCCGCAGACTTGATCGCGTGCCTCTAAGGCGGCTTTGAATTTATCATTCGCATAGAGGTCGAGCTTTTGCTGTTCTTCTCCTTGAATATTATCTTTACCTGAAGCACCGGTAATATCTGCTAGTCCCGCTTTATTGATTTCACGGTTAACGATTTTTGCGGCCAAGCGAATAGAAGCAAGCAGAGAGGAAAGTTCACCACTTGCATGGGGGAAGTCATGTTGTTTCTCAACGATAAACTCACCAAGGGTGCGCATCTTTGACATGTAATTTCCTTAACACTTATTGTCATGGGGGGATAATGAACGCGGTGATGGATATGGGTTTGGTATCGGAATTGTATTCACTCGCGCCCAGCGACGATTTTAGGGCTTATATCTTTTTACGAGTAATAAACTAACCGACTGAGATCTCAATTTGGTTGTCGACTATTTTAAAATTACATTACGCTGATTTTCGATACTCGCTTTTATGGCTTGAATCAGGATAATGATCAGTAGAAAACACAGCATTCATGAGGCTAGCTTGATGCACATTCATATTTTGGGTATTTGTGGCACTTTTATGGGCGGCGTGGCGATGTTGGCCCGCCAGCTTGGGCATAAGGTGACGGGCAGTGATGCGAATGTTTACCCCCCGATGAGCACAATGTTACAAACCCAAGGGATCGACATTATTGAAGGATTTGACCCGGCGCAATTAGAGCCCAAACCGGATTTAGTGGTGATAGGCAATGCGATGAGTCGCGGTAATCCTTGTGTGGAATATGTGCTGAATCATAATCTTCGTTATACCTCTGGCCCTCAGTGGTTACATGATTTCTTACTTCAGGACCGGTGGGTACTGGCTGTGGCAGGTACTCATGGTAAAACCACCACATCCAGCATGTTGGCTTGGATTCTTGAACATTGTGGCTATCAGCCCGGTTTTTTGGTGGGCGGGGTATTGGGGAATTTTGGCCTGTCAGCACGATTAGGTGAAAGCATGTTTTTCGTGGTGGAAGCTGATGAATATGACAGTGCTTTTTTTGATAAGCGTTCTAAGTTTGTTCACTACCATCCTCGGACCTTGGTGATGAATAATTTAGAGTTTGATCATGCGGATATCTTTGATGATCTGGAAGCGATCAAGCGACAATTCCACCATTTGGTGCGAACGGTGCCGGGGAATGGACGTTTGTTGCTACCTAAACAAGATGATGCTTTAGCCGATGTTTTAACTCGAGGTTGCTGGAGTGAAACGGAGTTTACGGGTCAACACGGTGAATGGCAGGCCGAAAAGCACAATCCGGAAGGTTCTCGCTTTACGGTTCATTTTCATGGAGAAGCGGTAGGGGATGTCAATTGGGAGCTGATTGGCGACCATAATGTTAATAATGCCCTCATGGCGATTGCCGCGGCGCGACATGTCGGGGTAACGCCTGATTTAGCTTGCCAAGCATTGGCCAGTTTCATTAATACGAAGCGCCGCTTAGAGCTGAAAGGCCAAGAAAATGGGGTGACGGTTTATGATGATTTCGCTCACCACCCAACGGCGATTGAACTGACCCTGGGTGGGCTACGAAACAAAGTTGGCAAACAGAAAATTATCGCGGTGTTAGAGCCACGTTCTGCAACCATGAAATTAGGGGTACACAAAACCACGTTAGCTGCTTCCTTACAGCAAGCCGATTCGGTTTACCTTTATCAACCGGACAATATTGGGTGGTCAGTGGCTGACGTCGCTAAGCAATGTCAAGCTCCGGCTTATACTTCCGATCAATTGGACGAATTGGTGAGCAAAATTTGTGCAGAAGCGCAGCCCGGCGATCATATTTTAGTGATGAGTAACGGTGGGTTTGGTGGTATTCATAGCAAGCTGTTGGCAACGCTGCGTGAGCACGCTCAGCAAAAATAAAAGGTTGCGATTTAATGGCACAATTAACCAAACAGAAACAAGCCATCACATTGGCTTGGACAGGGGCTTCTGGTGCGCCTTATGGGCTGCGTCTTTTAGAGTGTTTGCTGACAGCGGATTACACGGTTTACTTACTGATTTCCTCAGCGGCTCGTGTGGTGCTGGCGACCGAGCATGGTTTGCAATTGGCGAGTCAGCCTGATGCGGCCAAGCAGCAATTAGTGGCGTTTTTTGATTGTGACCCTAATCAGTTAGTGGTGTGTGGTAAAGAAGAGTGGTTTTCTCCTGTGGCATCCGGTTCGGCCGCACCAAAACAGATGGTGGTGTGCCCATGCTCGGCGGGGAGTGTCGCTGCCATCGCGCATGGCATGTCAGACAACTTGATTGAGCGTGCTGCCGATGTGGTGATCAAAGAGCGCGGTCAGCTCTTGTTGGTGGTCCGTGAAACGCCATTCTCAACACTGCATTTAGAAAATATGCATAAGTTGTCACAACTGGGGGTCACCATCATGCCGGCTGCGCCGGGATTTTATCATCAGCCAACCTCGATTGAGGACTTGGTTGATTTTATGGTTGCACGTATTTTGGATCACTTAGGTATTGAGCAAGGGCTTGTGCCTCGTTGGGGTTATGATCAACGTCCGTAAGTAGCTTCTTTATTCATTTACTATTACAATCTTCTTCACTCATCGGGGAGCTTACCATTGCGAAAAGTGATGGCGCTGAGATCAAGCCAAGCTTGGGACCCGCATTAGTCACACCTTGTGTGGTTAAACACCTGAACCAGATAATGCTGGCGTAGGAATTGAGCAGAATGAGGCATTTATCCATTCTCTCTCAAGCCTGTGCCGCTCACTAAGGAGCGCAAGCCTTGAATAACCAACTTACTTCTGCTGTTGTTGCTAGCCTATTTTGCTCATCACTGGCATGGGCAGGTAACGAAACCTTAACCGTTTACACTTATGACTCATTTGTGGCGGATTGGGGGCCGGGACCCGCTATTAAACAAGCTTTTGAAGCGCAATGTGATTGTCAGCTTAACTTTGTCGCATTGGATGATGGCGTCTCCATTCTCAACCGCTTACGCCTTGAGGGGCGTAATAGCCAAGCTGATGTCGTATTGGGGTTAGACAATAACTTGATGGCTGAAGCTAACAAAACGGGATTATTGACCGAGCATCAAGTCAATACCTCCGCGATACAGCTACCTAACGGCTGGAGTGATAAGACGTTTATTCCTTATGACTATGGTTATTTTGCTTTTGTCTATAATCGAGAAAAACTGTTAAATCCACCGACTAGCCTACGTGAATTAGTGGAAAAACGCTCCGACATTAAGATTATTTACCAAGATCCACGCACGTCAACACCGGGGCAAGGATTACTGCTGTGGATGAAGTCTGTGTATGGTGATAAAGCCAGTGAGGCATGGAAACAGTTGGCGAATAAGACGGTCACGGTGACAAAAGGCTGGTCAGAGTCCTACTCGATGTTTTTAAAAGGGGAGGCGGATATGGTGCTTTCGTATACTACGTCTCCGGCTTATCATGCGATAGCCGAAAGTGATCAGCGCTATGCCACCGCTGATTTTGCAGAAGGACACTATATGCAGATTGAAGTGGCAGCCAAAGTCACCAGTAGCCCAAATCCGGCATTGGCGGATGCCTTTATGCAGTTTATTTTGAGCGATGATTTTCAGTCGGTGATCCCCACCACAAACTGGATGTATCCCGTAACCGACGTTCCTCTTCCTGAAGGCTATGCAAATTTATCGATTCCGAGTAAAGCCCTCTCTTTTGCGGATCAAGAAGTCGCTAAACAGCGACGGAGTTGGATTCGTGAATGGCAACATGCTTTAACATTTTAACTGGATATGAAGACAGCAGCCCCGAAATGGGGGATCGTGTTAGCGAGTTTGGTCGCTCTCTTTATTGCTGGCACCCTTGGCGCTCTATTCTGGCATTCTCCTTCATTAGCGTTTGAAGAAATCTGGCGTGATGCCTATTTTCGTCATGTTACTTGGTTTAGTTTTTATCAAGCATTACTGTCTACCTTGATCAGCGTTGGGTTAGCGATCCCTGTTGCTCATGCTTTGCATCGTCGGCGATTCAAAGGACGAGATCTGCTACTAAAACTGTTTGCCATGACCTTAGTCTTACCCGTGTTGGTTGGGGTGTTTGGCTTATTGGCGATTTATGGTAATAGCGGATTATTGGCCAAGCTGCTTAGCCAGTGGCAACAACCATTACCTTTCTCCATTTATGGTTTAAATGGCATTTTACTGGCCCATGTGTTTTTCAACCTGCCTTATGCCAGCCGCCTTTTGTTGCAAAGTTTAGAAGGCATTCCAGTTGAACAACATAAGTTGTGTGCCCATTTGGGGATGAGCCAATGGCAAAAATTTAAATGGGTTGAGTGGCCTCGCTTACGTCAGCAGCTTCCTCAGGTCGGCAGTTTAGTTTTTATGCTTTGCTTTACTAGCTTTGCCACCGTCATGGCACTGGGGGGCGGGCCGAAATCGACCACGATTGAACTGGCTATCTATCAGGCGATTAAGTTTGAATTTGATTTAGCTACCGGAGCTTTGCTAGCCTTATGGCAAATGGTGTTATGCGCTTTGCTTTATCTTACGATGCAGTGCTTTGCACGCCCATTACCCGCTAGCCAAGGGCATATGGGAGAACTGAATCAATGGGGGCGAGAGACTATCCGTAGCCAGCTTTGGGATGGATTCTGGATTGGAATGGTGCTGCTATTGGTTTTACCCCCTTTGTTGATGGTGATCATCAGTGGGCTGAACGCTCAACTCTTTACCCTATTAGGTCGCCAAGAGTTTTGGTCGGCCGTGATGGCTTCCTTACAGATTGCCAGCTTAGCGGGAAGCATTGCGGTTGCGGTTGGTTGCGTGATTGTGCTGACCAGCCGTCATTGGCGAATACGTTGTCAACCAGCAAAAGCCAATGGTATCGAACTGGTTGGCGCTATTATTCTGGTGACTCCGGGGTTAGTGATTAGTACCGGGCTTTTCTTATTACTTCGCCAAATCATGGATGTTTTTAGTATGGCCTACTGGTTAGTGGTGGCGGTCAATAGCTTAATGGCTCTTCCTTATGTTATCAAAACCTTGGCTCAACCCATGCTACATCTTGAGCAGCGATACCAATTTTTATGTGCCAGCTTAGGTATTCGCGGCTGGGCAAGGATAAGGCTCATTGAATGGCGGGCACTACAAAAACCGTTTGCGCATGCTTTATCAATTAGCTTCTTATTATCGATGGGCGATCTCAGTGCCATCGCATTATTCGGTAGCCAGCAATTGACCACCTTGCCTCTTTATCTCTATCAGTTACTGGGCAGTTATCAGATGCCGGCTGCGGCGGTGGTCTCTTTAGCTTTACTCGTGCTTAGCGTCGGTATTTATTATGGGGTTGAGCGTCTATTTCATCGGCATCACAAAGGTTCGTCATGTTAGTGATTAATCAGCTAACTTATCAGTATCAACAAGCCTGGTTTTCGTTTGATTTACAGGTTGAACGAGGCTGTATTATTGCCTTAATGGGGCCGAGTGGGGCGGGGAAATCGACCCTATTAAGTTTGTTGGCTGGATTTATTGCCCCACACAGTGGTGACATATGGGTTGATGGTCAGTCCATATTGGCTAAAGCGCCTTATCAGCGTCCTTTCTCTATGCTATTTCAGGAACATAATCTATTTAGTCATTTGTCCGTGAGAGAGAATATTGCACTGGGGCTGCATCCTGGGCTGAAATTGAATGCGCAGCAGAAAAATCAAGTGCAATGGGCGGCCCAGCAAGTCGGTATTGAATCATTTCTTGATCGGTTACCGGAACAGCTTTCAGGTGGGCAGCGACAACGTGTGGCCTTGGCTCGCTGTTTTGTTCAGTCTCATCCTATCTGGTTGTTGGATGAGCCTTTCTCCGCGTTAGATCCGCTGCTGAGAGAAGAAATGTTACAACTCGTGAAATCGCTGGCTCAAGCGCGAAAAATTACGGTGTTGATGGTGACACACCATTTGAATGACGCCAAAACCATTGCCAGCCATTTTGCTTTTATGGATCAAGGGAAAGTGGAAGTCGTCGGAGAGGTTTCTGCCTTGCCTGAGCCACAAAACCATCCTGCTTTTGCCGAGTTTATTCGAGCGGGTAGTTAACAAATTTTCACATTTATGATGAAAAAAGGTTGAGCGATACCTCACCAAGCGAGGTTGAGCACGATCGCTTGGTGTGTATTTGTTGTTGAGCCCAACCCTCAATCATTCCGTACTCAATGATGAATCAGATTGCTTCATCATTGAGTGTTTTGAGCATTTGGAAAATTTCTCGTGAGGCTTTCGGGGCTTTTCCTGCCGTTTTCTCTTTACTTGCTTGACGGGCTAACTGACGTAGCCGCTGACGATCAGCGTTGGGATATTGCTGTATCAATTCTTCAATCGCACTGTCGCCATCGTCTACAATACGATCACGCCACTGTTCTAGCTTATGC
>JTFO01003842.1_pt1 | contig 13209 bp, 11 predicted proteins | sample 235411 | NCBI WGS metagenome assembly JTFO01 (sample SAMN03067590, study PRJNA260953) | activated sludge metagenome | biome: Sludge; feature: Wastewater; isolation source: CETP activated sludge from laboratory augmented bioreactor treating... | place: India:Gujarat | collected 2013-04
GTAATGCCGACAACACTGCTGCTGCTGCAAAGTCTCCCCACAGATAGTTTTGCGGGTAAAGATACTGCTGCATACCAACGGCAAGTGTGTACGATTCTACATCAGAAAGTAGTAATGACGCCACCGGAACTTCACCTACCACCATGATAAATGACAAGATAAAGACCACCGCTAAAATCGGCACAGACAGTGGCAACAGAACTAATCTAAAGGCTTGCCAAGGAGTTGCCCCATCCAGTGCTGCGGCTTCTTCTAACGAATTATCAATCGTTTCGAAATAACCTTTGATTGTCCATACGTGCAGAGCAATCCCACCAAGATAAGCGAAGATCAACCCACCGTGGGTATTTAGCCCTAAGAATGGAATATATTGTCCAAGTTTATCAAACAGTGCATAGATGGCGACAAGTGCTAGCACTGCTGGGAACATTTGGAAAATCATCATCGCTTTTAAGATAGTGTCTTTACCTTTAAAACGCATACGGGCAAACGCATACGCGGATGTCGTGGATAAGCACACAATAAAAATGGATGAAATCGAAGCCACTTTCACTGAGTTCCATAACCAAGTCAGTACTGGGAATGGAGGCGGAGTCACCGTCCCATCCGCATTCGTGACCGCGATTCCCAACGCCAGTTTCCAGTGTTCCAACGATGGTCTCTCAGGAATCAGGCTGCCAGTCGCAAAGTTACCTTCACGGAAAGAGATAGCAATGACCATTAGCAATGGAAAAATGATCAATGCTAAAAAAGCCCATAACGCGAGATGTGAAGCCCAAACACGATATTTGAGCGATTTTCCTTGAACCATAGCCATATTCGTCGCTCCTATTTAGTTCTGAGATACTTTGGTAAAACGTAGGTTGAGTAACGCTAATGCACCCACCAGTAAGAAGATTAAGGTTGCAATCGCACTGGCTAGACCAAAGTCTTGACCACCTGCACCTTCAAACGCAATACGGTATGTATAGCTAACTAACAAGTCGGTATAACCAGCAGGCTCTGAGGTACCAATCATATTTGGACCACCACCCGTTAATAGCTGAATCATGACAAAGTTGTTGAAGTTAAAAGCAAAACTAGCAATCAATAATGGAGTCAGTGGCTTAATCATTAACGGCAGGGTAATGCGCGTAAAGTTATGTACAAAGTTGGCACCATCAATGGCAGAAGCTTCATACAGATCATCTGGAATCGCTTTAAGTAGCCCCATACATAAAATCATCATATAAGGGAAGCCTAGCCAAGTATTAACAATGAGCACCATGCATTTCGCCAAAAATGGATCAGAGAACCAAGCTGGGCTTAAGCCAAAGAGACCTTGCAGCACCATGTTGATTTCACCAAAGCTTTGGTTAAACAAGCCCTTAAAGATCAATATCGAAATAAAGGCGGGAACAGCATAAGGTAGAATCAGTAGTACACGATAAATAGCGCGACCTTTTAAGGCTTCCCACTGAACGACACTTGCCAAGATTAAACCAATAATCAAGGTAAAAACGACCGATAATACAGAAAACACCACGGTCCAGATGAAAATACTAATGAACGGTTCTTTAATACCATCATCTTTCCACACACGTTCAAAATTGTGTGAGCCAATAGAGACGATAAAACCAGGAGAAACATTGCCACCCACAAACTGACCTTGCTCATCAATCACTTGGTAAAAGCCCACATCCATATTGGGTTTAAGTGTTTCACCCGTTCTATTATTAAATAGTGTTAACCCATCTTCTTGTAAAGTGTACAGCGGGACGACGGCGGCGAACTGGCGTAAACCACTCATACGAATATCCGCACCAGATGGGAAGTGGAGATCAATACCCGATAACACACTACGATACCCAACAATAGTTTTAATGGGCTCAGGTTCACCAGCCATCTGATCGACCATAGTGAGATAAAGATCAGATGGAATAGCATGAGATAAAGAGAAACTTTCCGTTGTGTATAACGTCTCACCATCTTTTACTGCAATACGATACCCATCCTCAACACGATGTAAGGTAAAAGGGTAACTTTCGCCACTTTGATAAGTTTGGTTAACCAGTACTGTCTGGGCTCTTTCAAAAGAAAGCTGATTTTTTGCACTATAGTTGGTAAACGCTAAGTTAACGGTATAAGCAAGAGGAAATAGGATGAACAGGATCATCCCGGCTACCCCTGGATAAATATAACGGTGAGCATACGTTTTCTTACTGCCAAAAATATATAAGGCTAATACCGTAAGAATCATCGTAAGCAATGCAAACGCAAGCTCGCCGCGAGAATACATTAGAATTGTTGCGTAGCCATTCACGATACCTACTGCGCCTAAAATGGCCCACTTTATAAAGGCACCCTTGCTGACTGGTCGTGTCTTGGCTGAAACTGGCATCGCCTTTGTATCTTGAATTGACTGCATATTACAACCTGCTAGCGAATTGAAAACTGGGAAAGTAAGGAGAGGTTACCCTCTCCTCAAAAAGTAACACAATATAAGTGACTCGTAATAATTAGCGAGTCATTTGTCTTTCAGCGTCTGCTAAAGCAGCATCAACGGTTTGACGACCATCCACTACATTAATGATCGCACTCTTCGCCGCCCCCCAGAAGGCATTCATTTGTGGGATATTGGGCATGATTTCACCGTTCATTGCGTTGTCCATGGTCGCCGCAATACGAGCATCAGAATCGAGTTCACGCTGGAAAGAGTTCAACGCAACAGCACCCAGTGGTTTATCGTTATCCACCATGCGTAGTCCATCATTGGTCAGTAAGTAGTTCTCTAGGAACTCAACCGCTAAGTCACGGTTTGGTGAAGCCGTACTAATACCCGCCGTTAATACGCCAACAAACGGTTTCGATGCTTTACCATTAAAACGGGGCAATGTGGTAACGCCATAATTGATACCAGAGCGTTCAATGTTGTTCCAAGACCAAGGACCATTAATGGTCATCGCCGTGTTGCCTTTGTTGAATTCTGCTTCAGAAACAGAATAGTCCATATCAGCGGAAATCACGCCTTTATCCACTAAACCTTTCACAAAGTTCATGGCATCTTTTACACCTTGTTTAGCAATACCGGCATCTTTAATGTCGTAACCGCCACCGGTATATTTAAAGGCGTAGCCACCATCAGCGGCCATGAGCGGCCAAGTAAAGTAAGGTTCTTTTAGGTTCCACATGATGGCGGATTTACCTTGCTTCTTCAGTTTTGCATTAAGCTCAGCCACTTCTTCCCAGCTTTTTGGCGGATTCGGAACCAAATCTTTGTTATAAATCAGCGATAGTGATTCAACGGCAATCGGGTAACCAATCAGTTTGCCATCATAACGAACAGCATCCCATGCAAAATCGACAATCCCTTCTTGAATGCGTTGTGAAGGTTTAATTTCAGCCAACAAACCCGCTTCTGCGTAACCACCAAAACGGTCATGAGCCCAAAACACGATGTCTGGACCATCACCCGTTGCTGCCGTTTGTGGGAAACGGTCTTGCAGACCATCAGGATGAGCAACCGTCACCTTAATGCCAGTATCCGCTTCAAATTTTTTACCCACTTCAGCAAGACCATTGTAACCTTTGTCACCATTGATCCAGATAGTCAGTTGTCCTTCTTGAATAGCAGCATTTGCACCAAATGAGCCAAGCGCAACGAGAGTACTTAGCGCGACGGTGCTTAGGGCATTTTTCATATTCATATCCTTTTATTTGTGTTGTAGGGCTCACCGAATCGAGGTTATGCCATATTTCCCACTCATCATCGGTAAAAAAAGGGGATAACTCATCATCCTCCCCCCTACGCCCTTGGTATTATGACTTATTTTCGTGATCTACATCCTCTACAGTTGGCGATATAGATCACAAAAAAAATACTGACTGTGATCCAGTTCAACTTCATCTCAGTCAATAATTTGAACTGGATCTAACTTGGTGTTTTTTAAGCCTCTCCTCCTCCTCCTTCACTACTCCCCCTGTAAAAAAAAGGATTAGGAGGATGTGGTTCCTCTCGCCTTTAGCGAAACTAAGTACATCCAAGAGTGGATGGTAAGAACCCTTTCCAGTATTCAAATAGTACTGGCTTGCATTGCTAAATTGGTTTGCTGTCATAAATTGAGCGTTCGTGGTAATTATTGTACGGGGGAGACGCTCATTCATGCCGGGGGAAGCAAATTGATTCTTGGCTTTGGTGGGTGATGCTTTCTACAAACCTTTTGTTTGTGGACATCACCCTTTCTTTTCTTACTCACACGTTAAAGGTAACTGGGCGTAGCCATTGAATCACTATGAAATGGGATTCACCTTAACACAAATTCCTACTGTTATTGTCTACAACATAATTCATATAATGATGGGCAGTAATCATTAAAAAATCTTGATCGAGGGCAAGCTAGATGGCGAATGTCACGTTAAAAAATGTATGTAAAGCGTATGGCGATGTATTAATTTCTAAAAATGTCGATTTGGAAATTAAAGAAGGCGAATTTGTCGTGTTCGTCGGTCCATCAGGCTGTGGTAAGTCAACGTTGCTACGTTGTATTGCTGGCCTTGAAGACATCACCTCCGGTGATCTGTATATCGGCGATAAGCGGATGAACGATGTTGAACCGTCTAAACGTGGCGTAGGTATGGTGTTCCAATCTTACGCGCTTTACCCACACCTAAACTTACATGACAATATGTCTTTTGGCTTAAAGTTAGCCAAAGCAAAAAAAGAAGAGATCAGTAAGCGTGTTGAACATGCTGCGGATATTTTACAACTTAGCCACCTGCTGGATCGTCAACCCAAAGCATTATCTGGTGGTCAACGTCAACGTGTTGCCATTGGTCGTACCCTAGTATCACAACCGAATGTTTTCCTGCTTGATGAACCATTATCTAACCTTGATGCAGCCCTTCGTGTACAAATGCGTTCAGAAATCACCAAACTACAACGTAAGCTTGGCTGTACAATGATCTACGTTACACACGACCAAGTCGAAGCCATGACTATGGCTGATAAAATCGTGGTTCTCGATGCCGGATTTGTCTCACAAATTGGTAAACCTCTGGAGCTGTATCACTACCCACAAAACCGTTTTGTGGCCGGGTTTATCGGTTCACCAAAAATGAACTTCATGAGTGTCACCATTGAAGAGACCGAAAAAGAACAAGTCAAAGTCAAACTGTCTAATGGCTTTACGTTCTGGATCCCTGTCGACGGTACTACCGTAGAAAAAGGTTCACGGATGTCATTGGGTGTTCGACCAGAACATTTACTGAAAGCCGAAGAAGGTGATGCGCAGATAGAAGGTAAGGTGATGATTGTCGAAAAACTCGGCAATGAAACCCAAGTTTATATGAATGTAAAAGGTTCAGATTCAGACATTATCTATCGCCAACCCGACACGCTAGATATTGAAGTGGGTGATACCTTAACCATTGGTCTACCCGCTCATCGCTGCCACCTATTCCACAGTGATGGTCGAGCTTGCCAACGTCTTCATCAAGAAAAAGGCGTCGTAATTTCTCGCTAATCAGCCATGAACGACAATCCTCATCCCCCTCATGCAGATAGTATTAGGGGGATGTTTTATTTTAGCTGACGATAAAAATACTCAATAAAATCTTAAGCCCCTCTCGCCAAACCCGCCTATCCGCAGTAAAGTAATCTCTCCTAAAAAGGGAAATATGAGGCTTTATGAAACACCAATTAGCGCTTAGGGCTTTAGAGCGCGGCGATTTACGCTTTATCCATAACCTTAACAATAATCGCAATATTATGTCGTACTGGTTTGAAGAACCCTATGAATCATTCGATGAACTGGAAGAACTGTATAATAAACATATTCATGATAATGCTGAACGCCGTTTTGTCGTTGAAAATGCACAGAAAGAGCTGATCGGATTAGTCGAATTAATTGAAATTAACTACATCCACCGGAGTGCTGAATTTCAGATTATTATCACGCCAGAACACCAAGGTAAAGGCTATGCTCGTACACTCATTCACCGAGCTCTCGACTACTCTTTCACGATTCTTAACCTACACAAAATTTATCTGCATGTCGCCATTGAAAATGATAAAGCCATCCATCTTTATGAAATGTGCGGATTTATTGAAGAAGGCCATTTAGTACAAGAGTTTTTCATTAATGGCGGTTACCGAGATGTCAAACGTATGTACATTCTACAAAGTGATTATTTAAAAAAATCCAATCAAGAATAGACACTTAAATAGCTTGATGTGGTCAGTAAGTGGCAAATAAGAATTTCTCCATCAATATAAATAATAAAGGTGATTGAAGCAAAGACATGCCGGTCACACCATGGATGCTTCAAGTAATAAAGATATAAGCACGAGACGAATCACCAATGACTCGCTTCGTGATTATCTTTAGCGAGCAATATCCAACCTGTTTTCTGTCACCCCATTGGTTCGAAACCAACCCGCAATACTGATCCGCTCCGCTTGAGTCGGTAAGACTTCATGAGGAAATCTCTCCGATAAGAACACCACTAAACGGCCTGATGTGGGAGCAATGGTTTCAATCCATTGATCGTTCAAATCATAAAGCTTCAATTCTCCGCCATCGGCAGCGCACCAATGGGGGTTCATGTAAAACACCGTGGTTAACTTACGGTTTTCATTGCCTCGAAACGCATCCAGATGTTTTTTATAGAAATCCCCCACCTCGTATTTTGCGAAATGCGCCTCGTATTCAAATAATCCTAAAAAGAAGTGTTGATTGACCTGCTGGCGAATCTGCTCCATCTGATCCAAATAATCTTGTATTGGCTGGCCCATAGACTCTTTCAGCCATTGAATCTTATCACTGCGGATCTGGCTAATGTGCTGGGCTTCATCTTGACGACCAACACGGGCTCGCTGCCAACTTTTAGGGGCGCAAAATCGTAAACGGCTGACTTGATCGGGAGTCAAAAAATCATCCCACACATACCAGCCTTGTTCTGCTATCGCGTCCAGCAACTTCTCTAATCCCATGATGTTCACTACTTGGTTAACGAATCATGGGTTATAACCAGACTCTGTTCTCTGCACAAATCACGATGTTAATCCATAAGAACAATCATCGTTATCAATCATGCTGACACAACGAAGATAAGAAGACTTTTCAATGGTTAATAAATAAAAAAACCACCGGAAACCAGTGGTTTACATTAAGAGCATTAATAATCTAAAGGATTAACGATTCCGTTTGGCCAGCTCGGCAAAGACGCTTTCGACCGCAACGGCACCGGGGTCTTTAACACCGCTTAAACTGTCACTGGCTAAATAAGACGAGCGTCCAGCATTGGCTTTATTCATTAACGCGGTGGAAGCACTGCCTTGCTCAGCAGCGCTTGCCGCTTCGGTTAAGTTTTGCCCAGCCACTAACGCTTCTAGTGCTGGCTGCAGCGCATCAATCATGGTTCTGTCACCCAACTCAGCGCCGCCGTACTGTTTCATTTTATTTAATCCCGCCACTAATGCCCTCGCCAGCGATTGACCTTCACTCATCTGCTGACCCGCAGCGGTAAAGAAAATCGACAGTAACACGCCACTTGAGCCGCCCATCACGGTGGCAAGACGCTCACCCACTACGCCTAATAACTTATCAACTTGCGCGAATGGCAATTGATTCGCTTGACTCTCACGATAGACTTGTCGTGCACCAGCAGCAAAGGTAGAGCCGGTATCGCCATCACCAACTAGGCTATCGAGACGATTAAGCTCACTTTCATTAGCAATCAAGGTCTGGCAAATACAGTTAACCATCATTTGATGCTCAGCATGCTCGGAGGCTTGATAGTGCAGTTGATCGGCTTGCTTTTCGACTACGCGGCGCGCCACATCATTGACCGCTAAAGGCGTTGGCCAGCTGCTGACCTCGGTTGGAGCCAATAATGCCGCTTCCAGTTGCGCATCTAAATGCAATAACGAGAGAGAAAAACCTTTCATGTCTAACGCCGTCATCAAGGGTGCTGGCCCCACTAAATATTGGATTGATGGCGCAAGAGAAGAATGACACAGATCGCGCGTTAACAAGCTCATTTCAAGATTGGATACGCCACCCAAGTTATTGAGTAGCACTGCCACTTTATCATCACCCGTTAACGGATAAGCGCTCAACAGCTTTTCAATCATGATGGCTAAAATCTCACGGCTATTTTGCGTCGCTAAAACCGAAACGCCAGGCTCGCCGTGAATACCTAATCCTAACTCAGCATGACCGGGGGCGACTCGCTCACTGTGCGTTTCACCCGGTAAATGACAACTGGAGAGTGCCACGCCAATACTGGCGGTGCGTTGAATCGCCACTTGCGCCGCTTGTGCCACCATAGCAAGAGATTGACCTTGCTCCGCCGCATAGCCAGCGACTTTATGTACAAATAAGGTGCCAGCCACACCACGTGGCTGCTTATTGTCTGGCAAGGCAATGTCGTCACTGACCATCACCATCTCAACTTGATAACCGAGACGTTTGGCTTTTTCTGCTGCTAAACCAAAGTTTAATCGATCGCCGGTGTAGTTTTTGACAATCAATAAACAGCCTGCTTCACCGGTCACTTGAACAATGGCATTGAACACCGCATCAACACTGGGCGAAGCAAACACATCACCACACACCGCGGCGGTCAGCATATTTTTACCGACAAAGCCAACGTGAGCGGGTTCATGGCCCGAACCACCGCCAGAAATAATCGCTACTTTGCTTTTATCCCAATCACGGCGAACCACGATCCGAATATGCGGGTCGATGTCCAGTTGTTCTAAGTTTTGCCAAGGGCTGGTTAATACCGCCCCTTCAATCGCTTCGTTTACTAATTGCTCTTTATTATTAATAAAAAATTGAGTCATCTCGTTATTCCTTGGATTGAAAGTAAATCAACAGCTTTGATTGTGCGTATGACGACTACGAACAGCAAAAAAATTCTGACGTTGCAAAATGAAACATCATTAATTTCAAGATGGGTTCATAATGAAACACCATCAGCGCTCACTCTCCTTAGAGTGTGAACTTAGGCGATATGACGTGAAAGCCGTTGACTCCCTAGCCTCAAAAGTTGATGAAGCCCCAAAACGACTGAACATTACTGATAGAGAGCAGCAGAAAATACCAAGCAGCCCATACGAGCGCTGCTTGATTCAGATAAGAAATGGAAAAAACGGACTTAAGAGAGAAGTTTCTAAGAAGCGCAGAGATGCTCAAACGCTTGCTGTAAACTGGCAATCATCACTCGGCTTGACTCAATACCGGGATCCAAATAACCGCAGCTTTGCTCGCCTAAGTAGGCCGCTCTACCGCGCTTAGCGGGCAGGGCAATCGAATCACGAGCCGCTTGCTGACAGGCCTCATTCAATGCCGTGAGGCTTTGCGCCATAGTGTATTGACTAGCCACGCAGCGCTGTAGCGTTTCTGTCGCCACATACCAAATGTCGTATAAGGTTTTATCTTGATACTGCACATAACCGCGAGTTTTCACTCCTTGCTGGCCATTCAATAACGCTCGATAAAGATCATCGACACTGAGCGCGGTTTTGCCTTCCACGCTGTGCGCCGCTCTCTGAAATAAGGTGTAGTACAAAGGTCCGCTGGCCCCGCCAACGCCAGAAAGAAACACAAAGCCTAAATTTTGCAGTAAATGGGCAATACTCATATCCGCTAGGCTCGGCAATTTGCTGACCAATAAAGTACAACCGCGCTGAATATTCACGCCATGATCGGCATCGCCAATTTCGGCATCCAACTGATTAAGGTATTCACTATGTTGGAGTAAATTCTGGCTGAGTAACTGCAACCAGTGATACACCATCGCTTGGCTAAGCATGGTTTATTTCCCCCATTGCCAATAGGCGGTGTCGACCGGAGCTTGCCAGCACGATAAAGCCCGATCATCAAGGGTGAATAAGGTCACAGAAAAAGCATTCGGATGCGCCCCACGGCATACCGCTTGCGCAATAGCGTCGACGATGCTCATATCACTCTGGGCTAATTGCTGGCTGACTAATTGACAGAGGTGGTCTAACTGCTGCTGATCTTGCCCACTTAAGCCATTGAGTAATAATAAATAACGCGGATGTTCCACCAAAGGCGCAGTGATAAATTGCTGCTGCCAGTCATGGGTTGCACTCGACCACTGGATTTGCAATCGAGATCGCTGTGGCGCAATCAATAGCTGCTGATGCAGATGCTGCAACACCTCGGCAAACGTCCCCGACGTTAACTGCATAATCCCTTGTTCATTGTGCAAACCCACTCCAATTTTGATCTGCTCAAGCAGTTGATCTGGCTCGGGAGCTTGATCGCCTACAAAACCCACGCTGATGGTATGGCATTGCGCTGTCCATTGCCGCGCTTGCTCAGTCAACACACTGAGTTGCTGTTGACCCGATAAACCCGAATGAGCCAATTGTAAGCTGTAAGCACCCAGCAGTTTTTGTAGTAAGACAATCCCCGCTAACCCTTTGCCTCCCATTATGCAGTGCGCGGGTAAAGGAGCACAATCATCATCAACCAAACAAAAATCCACCTGATAGCCTTGCTCGGTTAGCCACTCGGTAGCCAGTTGAAAATTCAGCACGTCACCAGTGTGATTTTTCACTAAAAACAAGATAGGAGTCGAGGATGGTAAGTGCTTATTAACGTGCTCAGTAATTTGCAGCGCTGATGGCGCGGTGAAATGCTCACCGATACACGCAGCGGCCAGCATCCCTCGACCAACAAATTCACTGTGCAAAGGTTCGTGGCCCTGTCCACCGCCGCTAATCACCGCAACAGGGGAAGGAGAATCGTTCAAAAAGCAGGGGTCAAACACATTATACACAGACAACACTCCAAGCAATGTTTAGTCAAAAAACTCTATCATTAGCGCTAAATTAAGCAATTTATCCGACAAAGGTTTCATTATGAAACCATCAAAGCTCTTGAGCTGTTTCATAATGAATCAATTGGCTGAGATTTGTGATCTATCTCTTTTCTTGGTTGGTGAGCAGCATAAAAAACTAACGAAATGTGAAACAAGGATTTGATTGGTCATCAGATTGGCAAAACTGATTGTCAAGCCGAGCTTAACCACTTACTACTAGAGCCAACAGAGCGAGGCATCTCTTCTCACCGTCAAGCTCGCTATAAAAATGGTTCATGTAAATCAAATAATAAGGATCAATAACGTGGAAAAAATCTTAATCTCGCCCAGTAAATACATTCAAGGTAAAGGCGCTATCCATCAAGTGGCTCGCCATGTCACAGGTTTTGGTCAACGGGCTTTCGCCATCACTGACCCTATGGTTCTCCCACTGGTTGAAGATAGCCTAGCGACTCAGTTCGCTGGCCTCGACATGCATCTCACTCTATCGCCTTTTCACGGTCAATGTAGCCGTAATGAAATTGAACGCTTAGTGCAAGTCGCTAAAGAAGATCAGGCTCAAGTGATCATAGGCATTGGTGGTGGTAAGGCGCTCGATACGGCAAAAAGCGTCGCTTATTACTTAGGTTTACCAGTGGTGATCATCCCTACCATCGCCTCCACCGATGCCCCCACCAGCTCTCTGGCGGTGATCTACACCGAGCAGGGCGAGTTCAGCGAGTATCTATTCTTCCCTGCTAACCCTAATATGGTATTGGTCGATAGCGAAATCGTTGCCAAAGCTCCAGTGCGTTTATTGGTTGCTGGGATGGGCGATGCCCTTGCCACATACTTTGAAGCGCGGGCGACCATTGCTTCTGGTAAAGCCACCATGGCAGGGGGCCTCGCCACCAAAGCGGCTTTTGCGATTGCTCAAACCTGTTATCAAACGCTATTAGAAGATGGATATAGCGCGATGATGGCCGGTAAACAAGGTCTGGTTACTCAAGCGATGGAAAATATCATTGAAGCTAATACGTATTTAAGCGGTATTGGCTTTGAAAGCTGCGGACTGGCGGCAGCCCATGCGATTCATAACGGTTTAACGGTATTAGAAGAGTGTCACCACCTTTATCATGGTGAAAAAGTCGCGTTCAGTACCTTAGTACAATTGGTATTAGAGAATGCCCCTAAAGAAGAATTTGCCCAAGTGCTGGCTTTCTGCCGTCAGGTGGGGCTACCAACCAATTTACACGAAATGGGCGTCACCACTATCGATTTACCACAAATCATGGCGGTTTCAGAAATGGCCTGCGCCGAAGGTGAGACCATTCATAACATGCCATTTCCCGTGAGTGCCGACCAAGTCTATGCGGCGATCCTCACCACCCATGCCTTAACGACCGCCTAACGGTACTGCTTGTCCCCCAATAAGATTGGGGGATTCGTTTTTTGGCGAGCTTCTTGTTACCATATCCCCAGCCTCCCTAGCCGCAGATGTATTTATGGTTGCCGATACCTATAAACAATGGAAAGTTTTTGTCGATACTGGCTGGTTACCGGTTAAAGGCCAGCATGCTGAGCTCTATCAACAATGGCAGCAAGCAAGTCAATGTTGCCAAGCTAAAGCTTGGCAACCGCCAAGAATCTTAAGAGGCTCAACGCTTAACGAGGCTCTGCAATCCCAGCAAAACCTGCTCTGTTTTAGCGAACGAGTCTTAGACGCTATCACCGAAAAATTGCGCGATCCCGATTGGTTATTTTGCATAACCAATGCACAAGGAGTCACCTTACACCTGCAAGGTACGGTAAAAATTAGCCAAGCGTTATCGAACCTCGGCTTAGGCATCGGAGCGGATTGGACAGATAAACGGATCGGTAATCACGCCATCGAGCGCTGCTTACTCACACATCAAACACAGTTATCAAGTGGAGCTGAGCACCTGAGTAAAGCACTGCATCCTTGGTTTTTCTCGGCAGTACCGATTTTTGATCCCATGGGCGAGTTACTAGCAAGCTTGACTCTGATAGGTGAAACTCAACAACACACCATGATGATTGATGCATTAATGGAAAGTGCCGCCCGGGAAATTGAAACTCTACTCAATTCAGAGCAACGCCTTACCCAAGCCAATACGCTACTCACCCAGCGTGATGTATTATTAGAAGGAATAGAACAAGGCGTCGTCACATGGCAAGCGTCTGGCTATGTGCAGTACATCAATCACTGTGCTCGGCAATGGTTAGGCTTAGATGAGAGTCATATTGGCCTGCACATTGAAGCGTTATTCCATTTTCCCTATTTACCGTGTAGAGGTGCGCACGTCCATCTTCCCCTGGAAGCACATACATGGGGACAGGGAGGGTTTCCCCGTCAACGGTGAGCGGTACTGC